>Ga0315282_10003663_pt1 | contig 27454 bp, 25 predicted proteins | sample YL17G07_20_MG_FD_203693 | JGI IMG/M metagenome (GOLD analysis project Ga0315282, IMG submission 203693) | Sediment microbial communities from Yellowstone Lake, YNP, Wyoming, USA - YL17G07_20 | ecosystem: Environmental > Aquatic > Freshwater > Lake > Sediment | place: USA: Wyoming | collected...
TCTTAACTCGTGGCCCTTATCGAGTGTCTCATCCACCATAACTGCCACTGACTCTAAGTCAGGGGCAGCACCTCCTCCACCTGTGGAGAGGGTTGTACATGCGAGCATGTAGTCAAGGACATCCTCCTTAGATAGTTTCCTCATATCTTATTCTCTCCAAAAAATACTCTGTTGATAAATATATTTAAGGTTTAATTAATATTTACACTCAGATATGTCCTGTTGAACTTCGCAGAATATTGAGAGGATAAGGTCTCATTTAGCCGAATCCAGACACACGCTGTTTTATAAATTGAATAAATGTATCTGTATGTGTCGTACCTACTAACTTGGGGAATCAATGTTGGAAAATAGTCGCCTGGCTGTAGGGTTAGTGATGATGGTGGGAAGTTTTCTTGCCTACTTGGCGATCGCTGCCATTATCCCACCGTCTGCAGAGTACATCCTTTTTCCCATATTCATCATAGCCGTGGTAGCTATTCTGACAGGATTCATCCTTACCGCATTAAGCGGCCTAATAGGCAGGGTTGCCGATGGCGTCATCATGTTGGCCTTATCGGCTCTGATGTTCGGACAGCAGATGGAGAGCTCGCTGAGCTGGGTTCCAATAGCTACGACTTTGTTGGGTTTAGCGTTGATCGCCATAAGTGTCCCGAAGGTTGCTGAAGTCATCAGGTCGAATGACCTCTCATTCGGCATGCTAGGGAACAGGCACACAGGAATAGTCAGGAACCTCAAGGCAGAGGGGGGGATCCAGAAGTTCTGGCTTGAGATAGCCGGAAAGGGTGGAAAAACAGTCCGAGTGGAGGCACCAGCCGACTACAAGATCGCTGAGGGGGACGTCGTCTCCGTTAGAGGCTCATCAGGTGGAGACGGCGTAATCAAGGCTGAGGAGATTAGGACCAGGGGACAAGGGTCTACTGATGTGGGGACTCTAAGCAAGAAGGGTGAGGCTGAGTTCTCAGGCATTGTCCTTGGGAACATATACGAGGTAAGGATTAGAAGAAGCCTGCTCATGTTTCTGACTGATCCCATGCTGGGGCTGAGGATTCAGCGCCTAGACTCCTCGGGGAACCCGCTGGAGGTCGTGGAAGCCGAGTTCAAGGCTGGAGAGTACAGCAAGATAGCCTTTGACCACGACAACGTTGTGGTCAAGGGGAGATGGACGGACTCAGGTAGGCTGAGGCTTAAGGAGCTAGCCAACAAGACGACGGGGACTCGCATCAAGATAAGCGATATTCCTTGGAGGCAAATAGTGTTCCTGTTTTTGGTGTTATTGATTGCTGTTGTTATTTTGTTCTTATTAATGAGATGAGAAGACTGTTAGCTTTCTGGTTTGTTTACTTGGTTATTCTCAATCCCTCATTACAGTAAAGGTACGCGCTATGTGTTTTCAAGATACTTTATTGAATGACTAACTCCACGACAGGAATGAATTATAAGCTGTAAGGGTGAAACCTGAATACGAAAACTGTTGATTTACTGACACCCAACCTTCGCCAGCTATATCTCCTAGAGAGATGTAGCTATCGATTATGAGAATGTTATTCTGGAAACCCATCACGTGTAGATAACAGTTAGTTGCGGTGATTGTGCCTACGTTGCAAACCTCACCTGTAACCTCAAGGTACTGTGTTCGGGCATTAGGGATAGTATTCAGGTTGACTCCTATGAGCTTCGCGGTGGAAAGAGTGTCGATCTGCGACTGCAGGCTGTTTATTTGCTGGTTTAGTGTGTTAATTTGACTATTCAGGGCTGCCATGTCGATATGGTCTGTAAATATCTGCTGGTTGAGGGAGTCTATTGTGCTATTCATGGTTACCTCATTAGACTTCAGCGTCTCTACCTGTTTACTAAACTCGTCCGCTGCACTCTTCAAGGAGTCCATATCGATGTGAAGCGTGAATATCTGCTGGTTGAGGGAGTCAATTGTAGCCTGCATGGATGCATTATCTGACTTCAGTGATTCTAGTTGCCCCTGCAGCGCGGTTCTGTTCGCCTCCAAGCTCCTTATCTGAGAATCAAGCGAGGATACTGTATTCTTTAATGAGGTGTTGTTAAACTGCAGGTCCCTGATCTGTTTCCTGTAAGTCGATGTGCTGTTAACGAGATTATCGTACTGTGACTGAAGTGCAGACACCTTGCTTCTCGTACTGTTTATTTCACCCACCAGAGCATCCACATCGCCTATCACTGTGACACCCTTCTTTAATCCAACTCTACCAACTGCATTTTCTAAGCCACTTGAAAGGCTTTGATTCTGCATAAACAGGTATCCTGAAGCAGATGCCAGAGCAATAATAACAACACCAAAGACCACAAGCAGGATATTCAGATTTCTTCCGTTTAAAATACTAGCCATAATCTACAGATTAAATGAACGTTCTATAAAATTTGTTGCATCCACTTATCCTCGTAAACATTAAAACATAAAAATAAATTGAGGCATAAACCTACGATCCATTAGAATAACCAAGTTGTTGGGAATAAATTTTAGACCATGCATCAACTAATGAGAACCAGGCGGGTACTATCGGGTTGAAGAACGATTTCATTGTTGACAACTTGAAATATTATTCCGCGGAGGAGTCGGCGATAACCGGCGCCATGAAGCTGTTCGAGGCTAGCTTACTAAATGTCGCCGAAAGGGCTGTCAGAGATGCTGGGTTCGAGGTGGGCAGCTACATCAAGGAGGGGTACTACCATGAGACTCCGGAGCTGATGAGGTTCTTCGACTGCATAAGAACACTTCAGAACAACTTTACGCATGTCAGTACACCCGCTATAAGAAAGCTGCAGGAGATCTATGCGGATCCGTTATTCGGCATCGCCCCCGCAATGGCGACCACACGAAACGCAAGCGCTTACACAACAGATTACAGGGAGCTGAGATTCGCCACGGTTTCAACGATGGTGGACGCAGTAACCATTGCAAGCGACCGATCAGGGCCAAACTGGACCATCGACAAGATTATGCTGGCAGTCGATATGAAGAGTCTTGGAGTTAACCTGGTTGGCCTAGGCATCACCGTTGATCTATCTGGCATTGAAACTAAAGGCATGACTAATCCCCTCGCAACCTGCATGGCCTGCGAAGCTAGCGTCCTATCCAGGGAGCCAGGAGAAGCAGCTGCGATGCCCGGGGAACACGAGGTCAACTGGAGAGTGTCACCGGATGTAGAGGATTACGGGAGAAGAGTGATCGAAGGATACAGAGCCCTATTCAACAGACATGCAGAAATTCAGGTGGAGTTGCCCTATGTGAACCCAGAAAACGCTGAGAGGCTCTACGAGGATTCACCATCGATCTTCAGATGCGTAAACCTCAACATCGACCATGTAACAGGCAGAGCTGACCCATACTACCACTGGGCAATAAAGTACACGCAGAGCGGGTTCAGAGTTGTCGACTTCTATACCAATAGGATAGTCACCACCCAAGAGTGGCAAAGGGGCATGGAGAGAGGCTAAAATTGGAAAGTTCAGAGCAGTTAATAAGATTCAGGTAGATCCGCCACGCCTGCCAACTATTATAAGCGCTAATTATGCATGAATCTAAATGAAATGAGTAAACAGAGCTTCTCCACCAAGCACATAGAATACCTAGAGAAGGATTTCCTCGATGAGCTTGGAGGAAGAATCGACCCCAGCTCCTTTAAGGGGAAGGATCTGGGCATTGATAGCCTTCTGAAGGTTAAAGGCTTATCCAGTTTCTGGGAGCTCAGCGACGAGAAGGTTGCCTCCCTCAGGCTATTCATGGAGGACATAATCTCTGGCCTCCACGAAGCCGAGATACCGCTGATCTTCGGCATATTCGGAGGTGCCGAGAAGGTCGAGCTGGTCATCGGAACCACAACTGGGGACTCTCCGAATGAGGAGAGCCATATAAGGATAGTAAAGACATCGCTCAAGGCATCCTTTCAGGGGATCGACCTCGAGGATCAGCCAAACGGGTCACTGGAGGACAGACTCAGGGACTTCAAATTCACAGGGCTAGTGACTGGCACGTCGACTGGCAAGGTTGGATCAGAGAAGGTGGGTGTCGAGCAGGTTGACAGGCTGATAAGGGGCCTATACGGAAGAGATTACGGATACCTCGTCACTGCTGTTCCAGCCAATAAAGGTGAGATCGATGAGTTATACAACTCGGTTCTGAACGAGATGAGAATAGTTCAGGACTCCGAGAAGAGCATTGGCATGGAGAGCCCCATCGGGAAGAGGTACAGCGAGCTGCTCAGCTTCTACCTGAACAAGCTTCAGCTGGCTAAGAACCAGGGGATGTGGCATACCCTCATATACATATATTCTAAGGACAGGGAAACCCTAGACCACGCGAAAGCCATTGTGAAGTCCGTGTTCGGAGGCAGAGAATCCCTCCCCGAGCCGATAAGGACCATAGACATTGTTGGTGGTGTGAAAAAGCCGCAGCTCATAATGAACCCAACACCCATCTCGCCGGGGCAGTTCTTCTACCCTTACAGCTACATGACCTCGCTGAACTCAGCGGATCTTGCAAACTTCGTCAACCTCCCAACCCAGGAGATGCCAGGATTCCAGGTGAAGCCATACTCCAGGTTCCACGTATCCAAAGCAGAGGCATCCGGAGACTTCCTTAGCGTAGGGGAGATCCAGGATCAAGGAATCGGGACAGGAAATCTCTACAAGATACCCATCGCATCGCTGAAGAAGCATGGACTGGTTGTGGGCACGACAGGCAGCGGCAAGACAAACACCATCTTCTACATGCTGAAGGAAGCCTGGAGGAACAAGGTACCCTTCATGGTGCTTGAGCCAGCGAAGACAGAGTACAGAGGCCTCCTATACAGCCCCGAATTTGGTAAGGATCTAAGTGTCTTCACTCTAGGTGACAACAACATCTCGCCATTCAGGCTAAACCCCTTCGAGATCATGCCAGGCATCGCAGTGCAGACCCACATAGACCTCCTAAAGTCAGTCTTCAACGCCAGCTTCTTCATGTGGGGCCCCCTACCCCAGGTACTCGAGCGCTGCATACATGAGATCTACATCGACAAGGGGTGGGACCTAGCCACGAACATAAACCACAGGGGCCTCCACAGAAACGCGAACCCCACCTTGACCGACCTTTACAACAAGATAGACAGCGTAGTGGACAGCCTAGGATACAGCGCAGAGACCACAATGGAGGTGAAGTCTGCCTTGAAGACAAGGATCAACAGCATGAGGATAGGAGGAAAAGGCTTGATGCTTGACACAAGAAAATCAATACCATTCAGCACCCTGATCACCAAACCCACAATCCTTGAGCTCGACACCCTCGGCGACGACGAGGAGAAGTCATTCATGATGGGTCTGATACTAACGGTGATGTACGAGCACTATGTCTCCAAGGGGTTGGCAGAGGTCAAGAATCTGGAGCACATCACCGTGATCGAGGAGGCGCACAGGCTTCTAGCTAACTACACACAGGAAAACCCCTATACTGGCAACACTAGGGGGAAATCAGTTGAAACTTTCACTAACATCCTCTCCGAGATACGGGCATACGGCGAAGGCTTCCTCATAGCGGAGCAGATACCGACGAAGCTAGCCCCAGACCTGGTCAAGAACACGAACCTCAAGGTAATGCACAGGATCGTAGCCGAGGACGACCGCAAGGTGATGGGAGCAACCATGAACATCCAGGAGAGGGAGACAGGCAAGGTGACCTCCTTCGCCGTGGGGGAGGCAGCGGTCTACAGCGAAGGCGACGAAGGATCATACGACATCAAGGTCCCCTACAGCAAGATTGAGGCAAAGATAGGGGAGAAAGGTCGGGAGGAAGCTGACATCAGGAAAGCCATGGAGCCAATCATATCCGACGCTGCGAACTGGGCGCCATACGAGGGCTGCTTGAAACACTGCAAATCCATCTGCAGGTTCCAGAGCCTTGGGAGAGACATCTCCTCCTCCTACAGATTCACATCCCAGGTCCCCCGGCTTGCCCTTTCGCTACTGGATGAATTGAGCTCAACAGGTTCAGACATGGTCAATATGTTCGATGCCGGCGAGGACGAGGGTAGAAACGCGGGAGACCCGAAGGGAGTGAGGATATGTACAATCATACATGGAGCTGAGAGGTACTTCGAGGAGCTGGGAAGCAGCTACAACTGGCTCTACGACGAGGTGGAGAAAGTCAAAGGCGAGTTCCTCGACATCTACATTGATGCCCTTGAGAAGTACACCGCCTCCAAACAAGACTTCTCATCAGATTCTCTGGATGACTATAAAGTCTCCATGTACAGGGAAACATATCTTAAAATGTGCAAGGATAAGCAGCCAACCCGGTACTGCAGCGAAATCTGCGAGGATAAACTGTGCCTATACAGGTTCGACCTCGGCGAAGCATTGGCCGATAAGTACTACCATGACAGATTCATCGACATCGTTGAGGAAGGTGCCGATGATATCTGGGAGAAGCTCTACGAGTTGTGCAGGCAGGCATCTGAGGGAGCCGTCCTGCCCGGGGGAAGCGAGTCAGCAACCAGGAAAATAGCGCTGTGCTTCGCCCTACAGAAAAGCAACCATATCAGAAGCTTCAGTGGAAAACACATCGATGCGGTTATGTTGAACCTTATTCAGACTAGTAATAGAAGTAGAGAGGAGGGTGCTTAAAGACGGATGAAAAAGAGGTCTCTCGGAAAGGATTAAAAAACCTCGAGCAGGAATGGAACCGATACCAAGGCCTCTCACAATACAATCAAAATATACAGAGAAAGGAGATCGGAATTCTACGCGACGCAAAGACCGGAGCACAGTTTAACGATTACGTTAGAACAGAAATAGGAAACGCACCCGATAAGGTTAAATGCGCGGTTAATATCGGCAAAGACCTTACTGGGAAAGATGCTTACCTAATAAACGCGACAATCGACCTAGATGGTAGGAAAGGACTCTCCTACCTACAACCATACCTAAGACAATCCGATGAGGGCAAGGTAATCTCAGAGAAGATTGATAAAGCTCTCAGCTACTGGGACAAAGAAGCCGAAAAAATAGGAAAACAACTCTACGAGCAGAATCAAAAGTCGTTTCAAACAAATTTCCCCAGTTACTCACAGGAATTTAAGAAATCGATGGAAAAAGAGGGATTCATGGTTGATCATATGTATTACAAACAGTTCGATGGTTTAAGATACGAGATCAGGGCTGCTGTCAAGGAATACTTAGGGGGAGTTAGGGTTGAAACCATGGACGGGAAGACTCAGAAAATATTCACAGGCGAAAAGGACATCAGAATCGGAGGATTCAACCCTCAGGATGGTAAATTTATGCCGGCATCCGACCTTGATAGGAGAGGAACAGTGGAGAAGTCGGTTCTTCAGCTTGACGACCTGCTTGTGATAGCACAGATCGCTAAAAAAACAGGCGAAATTCTGGCTAAGGGAATAGGAGCGGCTATAACAAAAGAGTCCGCATCAATGGTTTCAAAGCTTGAAAAGGCAGCGGTAGCTAAAGAAGCAAGCGAGATAGTAACTAAGACCGAGAAAATTTCAACCAGCGCACTAGTACAGGAGGCGAAACAGAGCGAAAATGTAATTAAGGATACTGTGGACGACCTCAGCTCACGCATAACAACCAAAAAAGACACCAGCATAAACCTACGGCAAGCATCCTCGAGGGAGCTGAAGGACACCAGCCAAGACCTCGGAGATACACTCAAACTGAGCAAACTTGAACAGAGAATATCAGCTAATGGGCCTCAGTTAGAGAATTTATCAAATACACTACAACCTTCACCTTACTCAAATGAGATAAAAAAATACCTTGGTGACGCTGTATCAGAAAAGGCAGCCAAGATAGGGATTAAAAATGAGGAAATATTCCTCGCTCGACATAAAGCCGAATTTGAGGCTCTTTCATATGATCAGGGCAAGATGGCAGACCTAGAGCTAGATCGACTAATATATCAGATAGATCCGCGGGAGGGGCTTCAGGGAGCGGTTGAGGCTGCCAAAAAGGTGGTTATAAAAGATATCGAGCAGACTTATTCTCTGGGGGAAGACACAGCGAAGGGGCTCATATCTTACGGGTTCAAGCCCAGCGATATATGTAGAACCATGGAAGCCCTCAAAGCAGAAGGATTAACCGCCAGTCAGATAAAGCAAAGTCTCAGCAATGAACTGAAGATAGCGGATTACATCAGAGACAAGTATTGCAACGGGTCCAAGGAGTTAGCGACCAAGCGAATGGAAAACACTAGAGAGACGCTTAGCACCGAGATTTTCAAGGACTCTTGGAAGAAATGGAAGATCGATAACCCTCGTTACTATGAGCTATCAAACGAAGACCTCTCAACGAAGATGAGGGAGATTAGCGCCCAGGCGACGGAAGATGCGAAGCAGGTTGAGAAGCAAATTCTAGGGTCATCATCGGCAACCCCAGCGCTACTATATAGAAAAGAGACGTCGGATAACTTAAAGCCTGAAACAAAGGTCGATGGCAAGGAAGGGGCTCAAGAGAAGGAAAAGCTCGAATCGAAAGGGACGGAAGGATCAGAAAGCTTGCGCGACAGAACACCCAGCATTGATAAGGGGGGTTCAAAGCCAGAACCAAAGACCGATGGCAAGGAAGGAGCTCAAAAGGAAGACAAGCCTGAACTCAAGCACGAAGACGCGCACGATGGATCACCAAGCGCCGGCAGCAAGGATACACAGGGAGGATCAACTAAAGAGCAGAAAGGAGACGAGCATGCGAGCAACTCGGTTGATAGGGAGATCAGTGAAGCAGCTGCAAGGGAGAAGGGCGGAGGCGGAGGCAGCTCTCATTCACATGAAGAAAAGGATAGCGGCCCTAAAATGGGAACCGTAGTTGAGATGCCTGACAGGAAAAAGAAGTCTGGCGAAAACAGTGCTGCATTGGAAAAAAGGGGATAACTTAAATAAATCATTGATTTTCGATCACTTCAATATGAGCTCCCCTGAGGCTCGGAAAAGTGGCAGCAGGAGAAAGTTGATCATCCTGGGGGTAGCCTTAGCCATACTGGTTCTATTCCCCACGCCCCATTACCACACCGTCACGACATCGAAGTCCGAGGTTGTGGACTCGGAGGGATTCACACTGGGCGTTAACCCCGGAGGCGAGCAGCAGAAAGTCTTCACCAACCTCGGGAGAAGCGAGGGGATAAATGGCTATGACCATGTCAATTTCCACATCGAGAGCACAACCGATGTGAGGCTGATAGTAACCACGGACAGCAAGACGATATACGATAACTACGGCACAGTACACGTCTACAAGATCGACACAGATGCCACCTCGTCGCTGACGCTGATCTTCTCGAACCCTGTTGGAAGCTCAACCCCTCCCTTCGCCAACCTCAGTGGAAATCTAGAGGTAATCTACATGTACCAGGAGGAGACAAGGGAGTCTTCTGGCCTACTGCCATGGTGGATGCCCTGATAGAAGCGATTTTTCTACATAAATGCAACTTATTCTATGTAAATCTTCGCACACCTACTTAATAGAAATATAATACATCGTTCAATATTGATAGTTGTGCCAATGATACAACCGCAGCCTTTCACAGATTTCTGGGAATGGCTAGACGCGAATGCAGAAGAGCTTGCTCGGATGGGAGGAGTGTCGCAGCATCAGGGAGTCAAAACTGCATTAAGAGAGATAGCAAAAGCAGCAGGATCAGACTGGAACATCATGACGAAGATATTGGCCACAATATCGGGCAACAAAATTCTCTCCTTGTTCACCAGGAATCCAGCTTATTTTTCTGAGATCGCAAAAATCGCCCTGAGGCATACGAACGCTGCCTTCTACGCCCTCAACGCCGATGCACTCTCAGATCAGATGAAAAATAATCCAGAAGGGCTTAAGAAACTTTTTTCAGATATCATAGGCTCTACCTCGAAATCCGCACTGCCTGCTGCAGTTGATTCAGCCCTCTTCTCCCTCTCGAATAATAACATCGCCGTCATTTCAATAAAAAATCCAGCGTTGCTCATCGACACCTTTAGCCAGATAATGGAAGCTTCAGGAAAATTCTCCCCTTATATCTTCTCAGCGATTTCAGATGAGACTATCTCGGCGCTTTTTGCACAAGATCCGAAGATAATCCTTAATGCATATTTAGAAGTCAAAAAGGCATCAAACCCTGAAGCTGCTGCAATCTTCGTACTTGCGCTCAAAAAGCAAAGGCTATTCGAACTGTTCAAGAGAGACCCACAGAAGCTTGTGAGGTCATTCACTGACTCTGCAAAGACATGTGACAAGAACTCATCCACCATATTCTATCTGCTCAACAGGGAGAAGATAGCTTATATGCTTGAAATGAATCCAGAGAAACTGATCAGTTCGATAAACGGATTCATTGAGGCTGCTGGTAAAGGTACCGGTGCAGCAATCCCGCTCATCTTCGATGAAAGAGTCGAAGAGCAGTTCGTTAACGATGCAGCTGCACTCGGAAAATCGTTCAATTCGCTCTTTATAGCTGCAGGAGAAGGCGCTTCAAAGGCATTCTCTTTACTAAGCAAGGTAGGGGTATTGAGTATGTTCCTAGAGAACCCAGAGCGGGTCATCAGCTTGTTTTCGTTCATTGCAAAGGCAAGCGGAGAATACACAGATGCAGCATTCGACCTTCTGGCAAACCCCCATATGAATGCTATGCTTGTGAGCGACCCTGATGGCATGGTGCAAAGATTAAGCGCAATATCAGCCTCATCTGGCGACTCAGCGCCCATTATCTTCGGATTTCTAGGAAAGGAAGGAGTTGCAGCACGTTTTGAGCAGGACCCGGACAGCATGGTCGATTTAATTAGCATGATCGGGAAAACAGCCACTGGATCGAAAAAAGGTGCGTTCGCCATGTTTGCGAACCAAAAATTCGTCCAAGGCTTTGCAGAATGGCCAGAGGTAGCAATAGAGAACCTAAAAAAGATCGCGGATTCGACAGGACTTTATACAGAAGATATCATCACGCTACTTTCCAAAGACAGATTCGCGCAGGCTATCACCGAGCTTGTAAACGGGGAGCATCTGGTAACATGCCTTGCTAACCTCGTGAACAGCTCGGGAAAAGATACGCCAATGGTCCTGCAACTGTTTGAAAGCGATGAATTCACAAAGCAGTTCATTAACGATCCTTATAGGGAGGAGCAGATAGTTAGCCATCTGCGATCCTTCACAGGCAATTATTTAATAACAGGCCTAGAAGTTCTGAATGATTCTGAAATCGCGCCAGTATTCGCCGAAGACCCATCTGTGCTTGTTACCACAAGGTTCAGGGCTTATATGGATAATGCAACCGCAATACCAAATATAAACTCTTTAGACGCCATGAAAGCGATACTGAAGGATAGAAAAATAAAGGAACTTTTCATCGATTACATCAGACAGGAATTCCATGAAGAGGGAGACCCACATATACTGGAAAACAAGCTGCTTCCAGCACTCAAGGCATACATGAAAAAAAGGATCGATAATGCGTAGGCGCAATTATAAAATTTCTAGTTGGTTACAGTTGATCTCTCTTCCGGTGGCTTGATGTCTTTGAATAGAATGTACATGGAAGCTAGCGATGCAAATTGGAAGGTAGCAGCTCCCCAGAAGGGAATTGAGAGACTAACATATTCATACATATAAGCAGAAATAGATGGAACCCAGGAACCACTGAACCTACTCACAACCTGTATAACACCATAACTTGAGGCCCTAGACTCGGGGCGTGTAACTCCCATAATGTAACTCTGCCGCAGCGGAACATCGATGTCGCCGAAGCTAGCAATAACTAAGCGTGCTAAAGCGACAGCCTCGAAACTAGGTAGAAAAGGCGTAATAATATTCATCGCAACTATGGGTACACGACTTAAAGCCGTAGCCGGTATAGTTCCAAACCGCTTCGCCATCTTGAAACCCAAAGCGTAGCTGAACGTAGCTAATATGTTACTAACCCCATTAAGGAGACCTATCTGGGCGGGACCTACGCCGAAGCGAAGGTAAAACCAGTAATTAATGAGATCATTGAAAGCTCCCCCGATGTTATCTAAGGCAACGACTCCGCTCCACTTCAACAGAAGCTTTCTCTCTTCCGCATCAGTAGTAACAGAAGCTGCTGTAGGAATAATTTTAGACGCGTTTTTTCTAGTAAATGTCTCTTCTAGAAGCCAGAAGAAAATGAGGCATATGGCACCAACACCCGCAAAGATTAGAAACAGTTGTCTATAGGCAGCAAGCTCAGATACACCAAATCTCTGCAGAACGTCAGGGAGTGCGGCAGCGAAGCTCCCGAAAATGCTGGCGATTGTGCTGAGTGTTGCGTTGAGGCTGAATACCATTGTTCTGTCTTTGCTTTCAACCTTCTCAGAGAGCATCGCCACCTCGGCTGGCGTGTAGGTTATTCCACCTCCGACTGAGAAGAGAACCGCCACTATGATCAGTATCGGTATGTCCGTCATATACGTGTAGACGAGTCCGCCTATGATGATTGTAACAGCTGTGAAGAGGAGGATGGGTTTGCGCCCTAATCTGTCTGCGATCATTCCTTCTCCGAGGCTTCGGATTGCTGAAAATAGGCTTCTCCCCGTGAAGGCCAATCCGATTTGGACTGATGAGGCGCCCAGTTTGGCTAGATAGAGGGCGAAGCTTACAGAGAGGATGGCGGAGATGAAGCTCCTTAGGGCGTTACTGAATACAATAATCTTAGCATCCCGTTGAATTCCCAAGAGGGAAGAGAAACGGTATGTCACGAAGAAGCATTATTTCTCTAACATATATCGATTTTCTATATGTTCAGAAGTGTAACTTAATCTGACCTTCACGTGTCACTTTTCCTTTACTTGTGACTTGAAGTAGGCGTACATCGCATCATATAGGTAGAACTGTTTCGACATATTGTCATGATCATCTTTTGAGATGGCTCTATAGCCCTCTGCGAGCATTCCAAGTCCGGGTGAGAGAGGAGAAAGATGAGGCGCCCCAGTGTCTGCTCCGCGGACAACCTTTGCTACTTCTAAAGCAGCAGGGTCCGTTATCTTGTACTTTTTTAAGATTGCATCGAATGTGCACTCAGCTCCATGATGGCCTAACTCAACATTCTGAACGTCGAAGGGGGTCGCATCGATTTTTTTAGCGGTCTCAAGGACCTTATCAGTGGCTACGAAGATGAACTCAGCCTCTGGGTCGACGAACTTCTTGATAAGCCATGGGCAGGCGATCCGGTCAACTTTTGCTCTTTCACGTGTTACCCATTTCATATTTATTCATTAATATAGTGTAGAAAATCTATATAATGTCATTCATTCAATAAATGTAAAAAAGTGTAGCCAAACTAGAATTCGTCTAATAAAAAACTTAAAGCTTATCGCGTGCGTGAAGTAAGGATAAGATTATTCGCCCTCTTTCACATTTCTCTCATCTCAGTCTATGCGTGCAACTCTATTCAAACTACTTTCCTAAGACTACGAGAGCAACCACCAGCATAAGATGTTGACATGAGTTGAGTTTGGGTGATAAAATTATTGAGTTATATACGCGCCTTTTCTAAAATAAGGTTACCTTAACTTAAAAATATTTTAATCGATGCATGTTCGAGTTAAAGTGACTTTAAACATGATTCTTAGTGGCAAAGCTGCCCTGGTAACCGGAGCCGGTCGGGGAATCGGAGCAGCAACCGCGATGCTGCTCGCCCAGAACGGTGTCTCGGTTGGCGTGAACTATCTTTCCAGGTCGGATCTTGCGGAGGCGACTGTGAATAAGATCAGGAAAGACAGTGGCTCCGCCTTCGCGGTTAGGGGAGATGTTAGCAGGCGGGAGGACGCTGTCATGGCTGTTAGAAGCGTCGCTGAGAAGTTTGGCAGGCTTGACATACTGGTCAACAACGCAGGCGGTGCAGCCAATGGGACGATTGAGAACCTAACGGAGGAAACCTGGCGGCGAGCAATCGCAGTTCACCTTGATGGGCCGATGTATTGCACGCAGGCTGCTATTCCATACATGAAGAAGAGCGGTGGCGGTGCGATAGTAAACATATCCTCAGTCGCTGGAATGAGGGGGTGCCCGGGAAACGTGGCGTATCAGACGGTCAAGGGAGCGGTCCAGAGCTTCACGAGGGGCTGTGCGCGGGATCTTACTGACTCCAAAATACGTGTCAACTGTGTGAGCCCAGGCATAATACGTACAGACTTTCACGCTGCTATGACAGAGGAGCAGAAGAGGATCAACCTTGAGACTAGGATACCCCTCCACTTGGAGGGGAAGCCGGAGCAGGTTGCTGAGGCGATTCTTTTACTCGTCAAGAATGATTACATCACGGGCGAGAACATCGTTGTCGACGCAGGGTTGACCATGCGCATCGCCTAGGCGTCTATGCACTTTATTTTACTTCTTTGGCAGTCCGTGTGCTCGCTGTTCAGCCTCCTCGTCCAGCAGAAGGCTATAGGTGCTGGGCCTCCTCCAGTACGGGTATCTTGTCCTGCACTCCTCTCGCCTCCCCTTCACCCTGTCAAGGTCAAACGTTGCGACCACGACACCCTCGGTGAGGTCGGGGATCCTCGCGATGTAGTTGCGGAGCCAGAAGACGCCGCTTCCACCCAGCCTCATCGGCTCCTGGCTAACCCTGTTGGCTATCACCACGTAGGCGTCGCTTACGCTTGAGCCTGCTATCGCGTAGGCGGATACGCAGTCGTGGACGTCTGCACCCCAAGACATCGGGGTGAACAGTATCTCAACTCCTTTGAGACCCATGATCCTGGGCACCTCCAACGCGCACAGATCCATGTCGATGGGGACTCCTATGACGCCTATCTCGGTGTCGAAGACGGGATACTCACCTGGGCCAGGATTAATTCCCAAGTGTATCTCAGCTTTTCCGTCTGCGTTCTCAGGGTGGTCCTTGCGGATCTTAGCGATCAGCTTACCGGATGGCGAGATGATGCCTGAGGTGTTGTAGAGTTTACCGTCCTCACCTTTCTCGATGATTGTGCCTGGGATTATGTATATTCCCAGCTCCTTCGCCTTCCTGGCAAACGCGTCGAATGTCGGACCTGGCACCCTCTCAGCCAGCTTTTCAAGTCCAGAGTTGTCGCCGATAGTGGGTGTACCTGTCATCCAGTACTCTGGGAAGCATATGGCCTGGGCGCCTTTACGCGCCGCCTCCTCGCAGTACCTTAAAGCCTTTCTTCTGTTCTCCTCAGAGTCGAGTGTTGTCTCGAACTGAGCTGAAGCTACCCTTACTTCTCTCATGCTCACATCGATTAATCATGATGCGTATTTCTTTATTTTAAAATTCGTATCACAGCCAGATATGCAGAGAACGATACTTAAGCGAATAATTCTGGCATGTGTGTAACAATTTTTATAATCCTATCCTCGACTCTATTGCCGGTGAAAGTATGCCTGTAGTAATCGTTGAGATGTGGGCGGGTAGAACCGACGAACAGAAAGAAACACTGATAAAAGGTATAAACAAGGCCTTTGGCGAGATCGGTGTAAAGCCTGAGTCGCTGCATATCATAATTCATGATGTTCCCAAGAGCAACTGGGGTACGAACGGCGGGCAAGCGTCAAAGCAGTGACAGTAGCCTCCTTTTCATATATCGCCTATCCTTCCTCTGGATTTTCTGTAAGCTCAACTTGCGTGACCTCGTGCAAACAGGTTTTACCTACGCAAGTGTTTTGAGAATAGTCCTCCCCTTTTTATCCGAGTTCGATCCAATCCATGTCAGAAGTTAAGAATGCGATCAGTTTCATCGAGTCCTTCGTACCCGAGAGGATGAAAAAGGGCAAGATACCGGGCGTAAGCGTAGCAGTAGTTAGCCAAGATGAGGTGGTTTACGCAGCTGGTTTCGGTGTGAGAGATGAGACTCGAGGCTTACCAGCTACAGCTGACACCCTTTACGGTATCGGCTCATGCACAAAGTCCATTGTTGCGATGAGTATCCTTCAGCTCCAGGAGAAGGGTAAGCTTAAGGTAGGCGACCCGGTGAGCGACTATGTCCCACTTAAAATCGGGTTACCAGACAGACCTGTAAAGATTCATGACCTGCTGACCCACTCACCGGGGATCCCGAACCTGGGAACAGTGGGTATCACACTCTACAGGTATCTGGGGCCTGAAACTGGGATCCCTTGGGGGAGCTCCGAGGACTTTTATCGATTTGTTAATGGGGCGGGCGGAGAAATCGCGTTTGAACCAGGTCAGAGGTTCTTCTACCTCAATACAGGATATGAGATTCTCGGTCATGTGATCCAGGAGGTCAGTGGCATGAGCTTCGACTCCTATGTGGAAGAGAACATATTCAAACCACTTAAGATGACTCGAGCAACATTCTCGAAGGGCAAGCTGCTAAAGGACCCGGACAGGCTTACTCCCTACAGGAAGAAGCAGGATGGAGCCTTGGAAGCAACAGATTTCCCGTATCCTGACGTTGCTGAGAATCCAGGATTTTCATTCCTAGCAGCATCAGGCGGAGCATTAAGCTCCGTTAGGGAGCTGACCAACTACCTGAGAGCCAACCTCAATGGCGGAATACTCGACGGCGTCAGAGTGCTCTCTCCTGAATCCATGGAGATCTTTCAACATCCATATGTTGAGCGCCCTCGAGAATACTGGGGAAAGCACAGTTACGGGTATGGATGGAACATAACCGAGGGCTTCTTCGGGCACAACATGGTTAGTCACAGTGGCTCGATACTGGTGTCCACCGCCTACCAGGCAATGATCCCGGATCTCAAGATCGGAATCGCAGCTGCCTCCAACATAACTGGCTTCCCATATTCAGCTCTGGCGGAAGGCACATTTGCAGCTCTGATGGGTAAGAATCCTGCCGATGTTGTGCCCTCCCTGAAGATCGATGAAATGATGGATACCCTCATCGGCGAATATAAGACTTACAAAGGTCTCGCCAAGACGAATGTAGTTAACAGGGGAGGAATGCTATACCTGGAGCAGGTTGATGATGGGGTGGCAACTTCCACGCCTCTTGTCCCCGAGGAGGGTAGCTTCAAATCCGGCAAATTCTTCGTTTGGTCCCAAGAAATTAAACAGCCTGTCGAGTTTGTTGTCCACTCCAAAGATCAGGTTGACCTGTATGTGGAGAGGAATAGGTTCCATAAAACCTAGAACCTTACAAAAGTAGTGTCTTAGTTTTTTACTGTTAATCCTCAGCAGAGCGTTCGCGTAGTTTTGCTACCAAGAAAATTATAATACGTGTTAAGCCATCCGTTGAAACGGTCATCTTCATGGTCAAAGGTCTCAGAATAGATCATGACCTACGCCGAGTCCAGGTGGGAGGAGGAGTGCAAGATGGCTTTGACCTTCTTCGACCTCGCGGCTCACTCACGGGGGTTTGGCACATGCTGGATGGGGCTGCTGAACCTCGCCGTGGGTCTCTGGGAGCCGCTGAGGAGGGATCTTTCCCTCCCCGAGGGATACAAGTCGTTTGGCGTGATGACTCTAGGTTACCCAAAGTATCTTTATCAACGGATACCGTACAGGAGAGAAGCTAAGGTAACCTGGAAATAAATGCATGCGCTACTGAGGCTCGTTCTGTATTATTTACCTGTTGTGAACCCTTTCTAGGTTCGCCTTCGCCTCAGATGGGGAGGATTCAACCCATGACTCATAGAGAGACTTCAACTTATCGCAGGGGTATTCCCCACATGTTCCGCAATTATCGAGTCTCTTATCCTTCGCGCAGATCCTCACTGGGCAGCTGGTGCAGAATGCGTGTAGTCTGTTGCTGTGGCAGCCATCACACCAAATGTCTTCCGGCACGTAGTTACCCACCCGTGGGTTTGACCAGAACTTAGCGATCTCAGCTGCAGCACCTCGATCCATCCTCCTCGTAGCCTGATAAGCCCGACACTTCCCGCAGTCCAACCCGCAGCAGGCTATTACACTGTTGACAGCCATAAATCATTGTAAGGCATAATGGTTGATAGAAATATCGATGACACTACGTACTTGCATGCTTGAGAAGAGAGGATTATTCTCACGCAAGCTAAAATGAACTCGCGCACGCCGCTCTGTGAGTTCCTTTTGAATGGAGAACCTGCCTCACCGCATCTAAAATGAGTTGGTTTTTACTTAGGCCAGCATCTGATAGAGCCTCTAGCATTTTCTCCTTAGAAACAAGGAAGCTCATTCAAATCATCAGAGTAGACGCATCATTTTAAGGCATGGATTGATCAAGGTGATGCCCTAAACGATGAAAACAAGACTTTTAGGAGAGCCAAATCAAAACTGATCCATCATCTAGATTGGATGTGAAAAATTTAGTTTCCAAGGCGATAAAATTGTGATGCGAGATGATTGAAGAATGAGAAAAATGAAGGACATAAAGAAAGACGCAGAATCAAAGAAATATTCGGTTTATGTAGACGACAATTTTCATTATATGGATGAAAGTGAGAGATATAAGCTTGACACATTCGAAACCTGCGAAGAAGCTGTTTCTGCCTGTATGAAAATCGTTGATGAATTTCTCGAAGAAGGATACAAGAACGGGAAGAGTTTCAGGCAGTTGATTGAAGAATATTTATTTTTTGGAGAAGATCCTTTTATCGTTTCCAGCGACAAAACATGTTTTTTCTCGGCTCGGGACTATGCGCGGAAACGCTGTTCGGAGTTTTACAGTGAAAAAAATAAGGAGCGCGTATTCCAACCAACCAAAAAAATAACTTGAAACACACCTGATGAGCTGGAAAAGAGACCAGCTCAGGGTAGTATATTGGATTCAGATTTAATAGTGCTTTATCTCAAAGTCAAGATTAAGGGCACTAGTAGATTCACGGCGCGTGATCTTCTTTAAGGGTTCTTCCATGAGTCTTCTTCAGTTTTGATGTTAACATTTCGGAGATCCTGATTCATACTATAGGCTAAGTCAATCGCGCTCACCAGGATTACTCTACCGCTGGGTAAGCCTTCAAAGATTAGAGTGATATATTCACGGTTGAAATTGGCGAAGAGTCTACGTTCTGATAGCTCTTGTTCGGCAAATGCGTAGCGATAGAACTTGGCCACCTCTTCAAGGGTTAGCGATGTCTGGAAGTTGATCATATCTGTTTTTAGGGTGTTAGTGAGGTCCTGGATGTTGTCTGGAAGAGGGAACGGCTTATCATGTTTCTCCTCGGATTTCTGGCTAGCGATTTTTTCAAGCTCCATGAAGAGAGCCATACGACGGCTAACCTTGTCTGTCTCCGTCTCAGCGAAGTTGAGGTCTAGCAGTATTTCCAAGGTTTGTTCCGAGTATGACTTGTAATCGTCAGGTGAGACTTCTCTGAGTTCAGCACCTGCTTCGAACAGTCTTTCCTTCAAGAGCTTGACACTTTCCGCCAGTCTTTGCCTCAACGCTGGATGTTGAGCCGCAACCATAGCCATTTCTAGAGCCTGTTTGTCTATGGTTTTGATTTGTTCAATTAACGATTCCGACATCGTGAACCCTACTGCATGTGCGATACTAACTGATATCGAATGTGCGCGTTTATGAGTGTGTAGATTGAAAATGTTGGGTTTGGGGTTTGGGGGATAAGATTATGGCCCCAACCCAAACCCAAACCCAGAGAATAAATACGTCACGTGTTTTACGGAGTAATATTGCCAACGATTCTTCCCATCGAATCCGTCGCCAGTTTACCCTTAGTAAGATCAAGAAGCACCATACGGTTCCCCCAGGGGTCATCAACGACAACACATCTACCGATCTGAATATCAAATGGGGGTACAACCATGTTGAAGCCGGCATCAACAAGATACTTGACTGAGGAGTCCACTGACTCAACGAGAAGATCAGTCTCCTGCTCCCTCCTACTAGTCTGAATCACTATCTCAGCATCTGACTCCGGCATCTGAAACCCAGCAGAATCGTTGGTTCTCCACTTCAGTTCTTGTCCTAGAATGTCGCGGTAGAATTTTATTCCTTGTTCAAGGTCTGAAACATAAAACTGAACGCAGTCAACCTTCCTGATTACAGATATTCTCATTAGTTATCATCAAGGAGAGCAGAGGATAAGATTATGGCCCAAACCCAAACCCAAACCCAACTAACTATCAACCATTCTTGAATATACTCCTACCCCTATACACCCACTCTGCAACACAACACCACACCGCACCACGCAACACCACTCAAAAGGGACTGGTATACGCGACGATAGAAATCTCGATCCTTTCTAGTTAGGTTAGATTCGGGAAAGCGCTTACGATGGGTTTACCCTGATCCCAATAGTAATTGAAAAGGTCTAGACACCATTTATGGAACTTTGGGTCTTCGCTTACGAAATTCGCATTAAAATGGCTACCTTCAAGTGTAGGTAGTCCGAACATGGCTTTCTTATCAGTTATCGTGATATTTATTGGCACTTTCGGAAGTAATCTCCTATCGACACCCGCTGTGGGTCGAAAACCGGGTGGCGGAACTATGGTCTCAGGGAAAATTGAGCGAAACTCTACTCCGATCTTCACCTTTTCGGCTACTATGGGAGAGGCGTTCACATTGAACTGTTGCCCCATCGAATAGGCGTACTCCTCTGCCTGCTTCGCCATCTCTCCCTCTAGGACATAGTTCGTGATGAAGTCCCCTTGAAAGGAGCTAACGCTGAGCTCACCCAATCTATTAATAAACTCATATGGCAGAACGGAGACATCGTGGCTAAGGAAATACTGCCTGTTCCTCGAGAGGAACTCGTAGGAGCCTAGGAGCTTCAGCGAGACACTGCCATAAGGAGTGAGACTGTAGTCGCCGTCGGGGTTCCTTGTAATCAATGAGGTTTGGATGAGCCTCGCGATGTTCCTCGAGGTGCCTTGGTTCGTCGAATCTGAGTCTTTGGCGATACGGGTAAGGTTCTTCGGGCCCTTCTCAAGCTCGAAAAGTATTTTCAACCTGTCCTCGTTTGACAGTTCGAAGAGTAGATCGCATAACGCTTCCATTGCGAGTTCAAAGAGAGTATGTCTGTTGGGATAGTTATAGTGTGGGGTCGCGCCTTCACCTTTTTCCCAGTGACAGAAGCATAGTGTCTGATTCGCCCTCCTTCAGATCGAGGCGGAAGATGCCGTTCTCCCCAGATATCTGAAGCAGAATCCCCTCGATGATCTCGAAGCTGATGTTGTCCCCTAGGTCGCCTTCGATAGTCGACCCACCGTTGATCGAGAGGTTGTTTATACTATTTCTAGACGGCATCTCGATAGAAAACGAGTGCCCCTTCACCGCATTCGCTTTTCCCATGTTCGGTCGATGCAGATTATGGGGCTGTGTTTGATATAGCACCCGAATCACGGATGTTGATTATTCACACATGAGCGTTCGGCCGAGCTAAATGGTTCAAGCTGCTCTGCTTGACTTGGAGTTGACGTAAGAATTGGAGAAGGTAAGAAAAATGGAAAAGTTGAATGAAAGTGTACCCCACGCAAGTGCAGGGGTCAAAATGGATTACTACAGAAAGCTCGCAATCATCACGGGAGTATTATTTATCATTTATACGGGTTTAGATTTCGCAAGCGTCCTATTTCTGGGATCTGTGACGGCTCCGAATTATCTTGTTAGTGTCTCTGAAAATGCAGAACTAGTAGGAACAGGCGCCCTTCTTTTGTTAATCGGTGGTGCTTGCGCTTCTGGGATTGCAGTTTCGCTGTATCCAGTGCTAAAAAAATTCAATGCAGGCCTAGCTCTTGGAGCTGTTGGTTTCAGGGTTTCTGAGGGAGTGTTACGTTTTGTTGCTGTTTGTGCCTATTTATTGCTAATAACATTAAGCCAGCAATTTGTAAAAGCTGGAGCTCCGGATTCATCGTATTTCCAAACCTTAGGCATATTGCTATATGCAGGAAATCGTTGGTTAAACAACATTAATTTGCTTCCTTTTAACATAGGTGCTCTGCTATATTACATCATATTTTATCGAACAAAACTAGTTCCTCGATGGATATCGGGCTGGGGTATTGTTGCTGCCATATTGGGCATATTATCATGCGTGTTAGTCTTGGTCGGTCTCATTACTCCTTTTGGTACGGAACAAATCCTTATCGCTATTCCAATGTTCCCGCAAGAAATAGTTCTCGCGGTATGGCTGATAGTCAAAGGATTCAACCCATCCGTACTTGCTTCCGAGTCTGATTAAGTCGGTAGTTGAACAACCATGGAAACCCAAGCCACAAATCGAAATAAGCAACAGAGGTCATCCGAGTTGCGCAAGAAGCTGTTCAAACTGACTATTGGGGGAGGATTAGCATTCTGGGCAACTACCGTCGCAATTTCCCTGACTCCCATCAGAGCGGAGTTCAGAGCTGCCTTTTCAATGTCTTATGTTCAATCGGTTCTTGTTGAAGGTTTGATTGGTAGTCTGATTATTGGATTCTTCGTCAGCTTTTTCTTGCTTCGTTTTTTTGACAAGATCCCAACGAAGAATCCAATTCTAAAATCCGTGATACTAAGCTTCATCCCCTACGTCATAAACTTAATCTTGCTCGGTATTGCCGCAAGTCGTACGAGTGATGCCCAGTATATTTTCCTCATCGGCGCAGCGCTTAACGTGCCATCGTATCTCGCTCTTGGAATAGTTATTGGCTATCTATACAAGAGGCTGAACGGGTCGGAGAGTCTCGTATGAAGTCTTTGATAGTTGTGTATTCTTACCACCATAACAACACCCAGAAAGTAGCTCAAGCTATGGCTAAGGTGCTAGATGCAGAGGTGAAGTCTCCGCAAGAGACTGTCCCTGATGAGCTTGTGCAATATGATCTAGTGGGCTTTGGCTCAGGGATAGATAGTGGGAAACACTACAAGGAAATACTTGACTTCGCTGACAACCTTCCTCGGGTCAGCAATAAGAAGGCATTCGTGTTCTCAACCTCTGGAATGCCAATCGGCGTTTCAGGTCAACAACGATTAGAAGAGTATACAAGCAAGTGTCATACGACCCTTAAGGATATTCTTCAATCTAAAGGCTACACGATTGTTGATGAGTTTAGTTGTGCTGGTTTTAACACTAATAAATTTCTTTGGAGATTCGGTGGGTTGAATAAGGGTAGACCTGATGCTGAAGACCTCAAGCATGCTGAGGAGTTTGCTTTGAAATTGAAGGGGTAAACACGTAGCCCTATCCTCTGGACTTATCGCTCCTTGTTGGATAAAAGGTGGAATATGCGCGTGCTCATCCCTTGTTAAAACCCTCATAGGTCATAAATCGAGTTATCCGTTGGCGATTCTCGGAGCCCAGTTCTTTATCTCGCCTCTCAGATACTTCGCGAAAAGCAAGGCTTCTTCATTAATCAATGTTTCAATTGTCTGATGTTCCCCGTTCCTGATTCGCTTAACACTAACTATAGACTCGAAGAAGGAATTTAGCTCATCCATAAGAATTTTCGTCTCCGAATCATTGAGGTACTCTCTTTTACCCTTCTTTCGTCTTGTTGTAACCTCAGTTTTAGCGATGAAGTCTCTTTTGCTTATTCGTTGACTGTATTGAATCAGAAAGTCATCGATTAAATAACGATAAAGTTCCTGAAAGTCGCATACAAGGCTCATCTTCCCCATCTGGTTGCTGTGTAAAAATCCCAAATAAGGCTCCAATTTTGCCTTGACTAAGGCCTTTTGTATCTTCCATCTCAGAACTTCGTAAGCCAGATTGAAGAGGTTATTCATCCCGTCGTAGGCCATAAAAGTCTCTCTAGTCTCAGGCTTTACCTTCTCAGGAAGTAAAGAGAATATCTGCCCGTAATATTTTTCAGTACACTTGCCTTCTATATCAGTGATTCTCTCAAAGGCTCTCTTATCGAGTACGCACGAAAATGTTATAAAATTGAGCGCCGATTCAAGCCAACAGGTTGCGAGGAATAAAATTCTGAGAAAAAAAATCAGAGTGCGTATGCCTGTTACCTTAATATCAGCTGCACTACCCCTGAGCGTTAACGCCATTCAACCAGACAAGTACGACGTTTTAATCAAGAATGGTTCAGTGGTAGATGGGACTGGAGCTGCCCGATTCTCAGCTGATGTAGGTATCAAAGGTGGAAAAATAATCGCCGTCGGCGATCTCCAAGGTGCTGCTGCTGACGATGTAATAAACGCTGCAGGGCTCATAGTTTGTCCCGGTTTCATTGATCCACACACTCATCCCGAGGACATTCTTAGCAGGCCGGATGCGTTAAACTACATGCATCAGGGGGTAACTCTCGTACTAGGCGGTAACTGTGGTGGCGGAGCTGGCACGGATTTAGCCGGCTTCCTCGACTCCGTAGTTGCGGTCAGGCCTGCGATCAACTACGCTACACTTGTGGGGCAGGGAGACATTAGAACCGAGGTAATGGGCTCCAAATATGAGGCGCCAACAGAGGCTGAGTTAGAGGCGATGAAGGGTCTGGTGGCTACAGCTATGTGCGAAGGCGCCTTCGGCTTATCGACTGGCCTGGAGTACTATCCAGGCTTAGCCTCAAGCACCGAGGAAATAATCGCTCTTGCCAAGGTAGCTGACCAGTATGGGGGAGTATATGCATCCCACTTAAGAGACGAGGAATCCGTGGCTCAAGGTGGCTACGGAGTCATCAACGCAGTTGAAGAAGCCATTAAGATTGGCGAACAATCCGGGATACCCGTAGAAATTTCTCACATCAAGGTTAACGGCGCAGACATGTGGTACAAGAGCGATGAGGTATTAGCGATGATCACCGATGCGAGGTCACGGGGAGTAGACATAACTTATGATGAGTATCCCTGGGATGGCTCTTCAACAAACTTTACAACTTTCCTACCTGCCTGGGTCAGTGAGCCCTTCAGAGGGTCAGCGGGTGGCCAAGAAGCGATACTTGCAAGGATTGCGAATCCTGAGCAGCGCGCTGTGGTTAAGAACGTTCTGCAGTCGGGTCTGGGCCTCCTAGTAGGCTCGGAGTTTGGGAGGATCCTCATATCAAGGTGCAGTTGGAACCAGGACTTTGTTGGCACGAACCTGCAACACGTAATGGATGTATGGGGCTTACCTTCCACCGCGGAGGGTGCGGCGGAGGCGGTGATTCAAGTCATAGCTAAGGGCGGAGGTGGCTATATCAGCCGCACTATGAACGATTACGACATCGAGAACTTCATGAGGCAGCCATTCGGAATGATCTGTGATGATGCCGGTATTCCTGACTTCGGCGTAGGCAGCGTCCACCCCCGTGGATATGGCTCATACGCAAAGATACTCAGTGACTACGTTAGGGAGAAGGGGGTTCTCACGCTTGAGCAGGCAATATATAAGATGACCTACATGCCCGCGGAGAAGTTCGGGTTCCTAGAACTGGGGCGAGGATTGATTAAGGAAGGCTTCCATGCCGACGTCACCGTCTTTAATCCGGAGACGGTTGAAGATAAGGCCACATACCTTCAACCCTTCCAATACGCCGAGGGATTCAAAGCGGTTTTAGTCAACGGCGAAATCGCGCTTCTCGACGATGTTTACCTAAAAGTACATGCTGGACAGGTGTTACGCCACACGCACCGTCACCCATCATCTCCTACATAGCAATGCGTGTGCAGAACAGGAGAAGTCCTAGCTTAACCTGCTTTCGCGCATGCAGTGTTTTCTTCAAAAATTAGCTGCAAAATTTAAGGGATCTTTTCAATCATATAGGTAAGATCTGGAGTTAATCTTCAATCACTCTCTTTTGAGGACTCTGCCGGGTGTTTTGTTTGTATGCTTACTCTTATCTACTATAGCAACTCCGTTGACAAAGACATATTCTATTCCTCTAGGCTGTCTTCTAGAATCCAATGGTGTTCCCATCACTTTGAGGTTTGGTAGATCCATGAGGACAATATCAGCGTAGCTTCCTTCCTTTATGACTCCTCTTCCCTTAAGCCTGTAGTTTATTGCTGCCTGTGTCGAGGTCTTCTGCACTGCCTGCTCCAGTGTGAAGACCTTGAGCCTGTTCACATATTTATCAACGAACCCTACGAAGGCTGAGTATTGAGTTATGCCCGGTGTGGACCATGGAGGAGTCTGCCTCTCCCATTTGTAGTCAACTACACCTGTGTCGAGTCCAACTGCGCTCAAGGGGTGCTCATAGAATGTTTTGTAGTATGGCGCATCGTAGTCGAGGGGTGCGTACCATTCTCCCTGTGGGTATCTGGCATCTGGGTCTTCTATGAGTAAATCTAGCCAGGTGTCAAATGGATCTTTTTTCTGTTCTTCAGCAATCTCGGCAATGCTTCTGTTTTCAAGGCTTGTGTTCTTATGTTTAACTATTAAAAAGTGCTCGGCCCATTTTGGGTCATTTGCTGGTCCGATGCGCATGTACCACTTTCCTCTATTGATTGCTTCTTTCAGTTCTTCTCTGTAATCCTTTATTTTCAACTTCTTGGCAAATTCTTCTCTTGAACCGGCTTCTCTAAGCCAGGGTAGGAAGGGTGTGCATAGGTAGCTGGATCCACCATAGGGACTTGAGAGCGCTGAGGGTAGAACATCGAAGCTTATATCGAGTCCTTCCTTCAAAGCTGCATCGATGACCATGAGTGTTGCCTTGCAGTTTGCTTCTTCCAGTATGTATGGTCCACCAGTTGGGGTTATGTACCATCCAGTGTAGAGGTGAGCTATATTTAGCTTCACTCCCGTAGCTCTGCATAGGTCAATAACCTCGTTGATTCCATCGATTTTATTGTGAACACGTTGACCTGCTGTAACATCTCGTCTACGACCAGTCCTGCGTGAGTGGGGGCAGAAGATGCCATTATATTCCTTGAGGAGGGATATGTGCCCTACTAACTCTTCTCTGGAGGCAAACACGTCTGGGTCATAGTCAAGTCCAGCCGAGAGACCGATACACCCATCATCTAAACCTTGTTTTATGTACGAGGCCATCTCAGCTTTTTCGGTGTTAGTTGAATCGCGTTTAAAGTCTTCACCCATTACAAGCTCTCTAATGGTTCCATGACCAACGAATGGAATATAATTTACGGATATCCCTTTTTTCTCAACTACTTTAAAAAAATCACCCATCGTCTCCCAGTTAATGGTCCAGCCAAAATGCTCTTTCATAAGCTGGTTGACCTTTTCTCTTGGGAATAGGGTCTTCTCTGGGTAGTACTTGAACTGTATGAGTTCATCGATGTACTCATCAGCTCTCCCATATAGGGGGATCATGTCCTTTATTGGTGCGGGAGTAATCCCACACATGCCACCGACGAATGTAGTTACTCCTTGTAATGCATAATTTTCGCATTTTGGGAAAAATAGAAGATTAGTGTCTGCGTGGCTATGGGAGTCGATGAAGCCGGGTATGGCAATTAACCCTGAAGCGTCTATGACCTTTTTTGTGTCTCCTTTAACGGATCCAACACTAGCAACTTTATCGCCTTTAAATGCTAAAGATCCCTTAAAAGCGGATTTACCACTCCCATCAACAATGGTTGAATCTTTTACGATTAGATCAAATTCTTCCATACATGTCTTTACTTATATCGTTGTTTAAAGTTATATTCATGCGCATCTGTGAGATTCTCTTTATATCGCCCTAGAGAAT
>Ga0315282_10003664_pt1 | contig 27446 bp, 29 predicted proteins | sample YL17G07_20_MG_FD_203693 | JGI IMG/M metagenome (GOLD analysis project Ga0315282, IMG submission 203693) | Sediment microbial communities from Yellowstone Lake, YNP, Wyoming, USA - YL17G07_20 | ecosystem: Environmental > Aquatic > Freshwater > Lake > Sediment | place: USA: Wyoming | collected...
CCTCAATTAATAACCTTATTATAGGAGAACATTGTTATAAAATAGTAGAAAGGGGCGGAAAGGAATGAACAAATATCCTCTGATTGGGAAATGTTTAGCGGTTGGAATCATTCTTTTATTCATCGGTGTCGCCATTGCACCAAGCATCAACTTTGTTATTGTCAAAGCATCCAATGACAACGACCTTGTGGAAGTCACCACTCAAGCCTGTGGCATCCAGGGATTTGGGAATACCACGGTGAAACTCACCAGGGAACAATATCAGAATCTGGAGCAGTATCTTGTTGATTTCAGGGCACGATTGAATCAGACGACAACAAGGGAGGAAGCAGTCCCTATCTTCAAGGAAGCGGTTGTGGAGTTGAACAAGTATGGGTTGTTGCCGAAGGGGATGAGTGTTGACCAAGCGCAGAGTTTGGTATTTAAGAATTTTCAGAATGAGCGAATAACACGATTCATGAATAAGAGATATAATGAGCAACAACTTTCTAATGATAGTAATTTCATTTGTTTGGTTGTAGGGGAAGCATCTAACATTGGTTCTTTTGGTTTTCCATATCGTTTGCCGATTTGTGTTTATACTTCAGCTTCGAGAATTGTTAACTTTTTCTTCTATAAATTTAATATATCGCTATATTTCTTAGATGACTTATCTTATAACCTTTTTTGGTTGGTAAACAACATCGCAATAGCTGAATTTTACCTTCTTTCTATCTTGGGGTTACATTTTCCTGGTATTGCAGGCATTAAAATTTTAAATTATTTATCATTTGGGTATAATCCTGACGCTTGGTATCATGGAGATGAACAACCGTCTCAAGGTTGGATATACTCGAATGGTTTATTGGGAAAAAGACTATGGGAAAATTCATTCTATGGCAATATAGCTTATGTTTTAACCGCGGAAGGTTCTGGCTTTTTTGCTCCTTGGTGGAAGCGTTATATTGGTATGGCAGGTTTTACAGGAATACTGGTTTATGGCCTCCCTGATGGTGATTTCTTTTTAGGAACTGCACTCCGTGTCAACATAGATGATTCACCACCATCATAATTTGAAGAATAGGATGAGATGAAAACAGAACATATGAAATTGTAGATGTGAGACCTTACCTCCCAGACACCACAGACCCTTGCTTGACTTGTAGTTCTGTAACATTTCTTATAACGGACTTATGGTTATACACATCTTAGTTCCTATCTGGAGAAGGTACCTTTAAAAGAGTAACGAATACGACAGAGCAACGGAATCCATCTGTTAAAACACTATCCATAATCGTATTAATAGTAATTTTGATTCGTTTAACAATTATGTTGGAAGATGTAATTGAGCAAATGTTACATGAGATGGATGCAAAAATCAAGAGGTTAGCTTACAAGTATAAGGATGCCGACAAAGAACGTAAAAAGAAGATGTATGGAGATATTGGCGAAACGTTCGTCGGCAGAGCCATAAAATTTGGATTAATGGATTTTGGATTTGATTATGGGCACACGAAAAAAGCTTGTTCATTTAGGATAACTCGTCAGTACGGTGCTGATTCAAATGGATTGCATGGAGTAGACTTTAAAGTTGATATAAAAGATGAAAATAATAAGTTGCATACTGTTCTTGTAGAAGCGAAGAATTGGGGCGATTATCGAATCTCCAGTGATATGTTTATTAACCAGATACTTCCTCGATTTACTGATGTTGATAAAAAACATGAATGCTACTGGTTTGTCACTTTAAATAGGGCATCCTATACAGATATTAATTTCTCATGTTGGATACATCGTATAAATGTTATTCCTCTTGAAGGTAAAATAACTGAGACCTCTGACATCAATGAATTTATCAAACCTGCAATTGAAAGCTTTGTCAATAGTTTCTGTCAATCAATTCTGCGTATTATGCAATGTGAAAAATGTATAAAACCAGCATCAGATAAGATGGATTTACCTACCAAAACAGCTAGAATTAAATACTATCTAAGAAAAACATACCCAGATAAGATTATTTGCTTGAAGTTTGGCATCAAACAAGGTCATCTGAGTAAAATTAAATCACAGATGAAAAAAGATGGTGAGTGGATATTGGATAGACGGTCAAAGGAAGCAGATGATGACAAAATGCTTTAAAATATAGTATATAAAGGGGGGGCCAGGCAATAGGTAGGTATAGGGTATATAGTAGGATGTATATGCTGTAGATACAATAAATACCTATATGGTATGATACTTTACCTCGTTACTGTACCGTTACTATACCGTTACTTGACGTATACGACACTAAGTTACGTGTCTATAGGTATAATAATTAACAATAGAATATGTCTATCTATAGATGTAGATAACGAGGGATATACGAAGATATTTATGCTTTGGAATGCGTGTCTATGCGCATGGCGAAGAAACCTTTGAATTTATTGATTGATGCTGGTTTAGTACAAAAAGCAAGAGAGCAGGGTATAGTTATAAGCAAGTTCTTAGAGAACAAGTTACAGGAGCATTTCTCATTTATCATTGCGGTAAGTAAGGTCAATAGTCTTGGGAATGATGCGGGTAACGGGATTCGAACCCGTGTGACTAGCTTGGGAAGCTAATATCATAACCACTAGATCATACCCGCGTATACACAATTAAAGATAGTACACGCCTTCATATTTCTTTTGATGCACCTTGAACGATTAGGGAGTAATGATCTTGTCTGATTTCATTAAAATCGAGATGATCTCCACCATGTCACCCATCCGGCCTACCGCAATCTTGTTATCAAGCTGATAGTATTTCACGCACGTGATACAGGCGATGAGATCCACCCCTGCTTTTGAGAGCCCCTCCAATGCATCAAGTACCGCTGATTTTTCAACAAGGAGATGGATGCCGTCATTATAAAAAATTATTTTATCTGGTTTTTTTTCTGATGCCCACAGCTTCCGAAGAAAAGAGCCCATGAGCGTTTTTCCAAGATCATCATTTCCTTTTCCCAAGAACTGGCTGTTGATTAATATTGTCGTGTACATAGATTTTTATCGCCCCCAAATAAACCTGTGAAACGAATTATTCATTAAAACCTTATCTCTCCGTCCTTTACCCTTGTTATTCAGCAAACTATTAGTGATAATTCTCCATACCATCTTTAGAGGTACATGCAAAGACCGGTCGCAATCACGCTAGGACTTTTCATCGTTTTTATCGTGTTTCTTCCTTTTTCTTCAAGAGGAATCAGCGACACAGTACATGATGCTGTCTTGTATGTTGGCGGTACTGGTCCAGGGAACTATTCAAGCATTCAAGCGGGAGTGAACAACGCGACCGCGGGTGCCACCATTTTTGTCTACAACGGCACGTACCATGAATGCCTCATCATAGAAAAATCACTGATTCTAACTGGTGAAAACAAAAATAATACGATCATTGACGGTGGCGGAAACGAATTCGTTATAACCCTCACAGCAGGTCACATCACGATCTCTGGTTTTACGATCACCCATAGTGAGAAGAAATTTCCGTTCGCCGGCATCTACATAATCTCTAATTATAACACGATTTCCAACAATATCCTCACGGACAACTTTTACGGGATGCAGCTTGGGTATGCGACAGGCTACAATTTCATTAGCAATAACACGATTTTCCATAACGGACGCTGCGGGATTTACTTCAACCACTCATCAAGCAACAGGCTCATAGAGAACGTAGTTCGCGATCATCCGGTCAATGGGTTCGGGTTGTTTGAGTTCTCGAATAACAATACTCTTATGAACAACACATTTTCTGAAAACAGATATTCTGGCGTGAACATCCGTGAATCATACGACAACCAGGTGATCGGAAACACCTTCATCCAAGACCAAGTCGGGCTCCATAAGCCATCTCCTGAATATCGTACTGTAGCGCGGGACAACATATTTTCTCAAAATGCAATTTCCCTCGAGGAGGAGCGCGATGCGATCGTGTTTACGGTCGTTATCTTTGATATCTTGGTATGCATTGTCTTCCTTGTGTTCAGAAAAAGGTTTGCATAAACGCTCTTTGCTAATATCAGGGACGTTTTTTTTGAAAGAAGAATATTGCCCCCGCTAAGATAACAGCGAAGAGGATAAGCAGGATAAGCACATAGACAAGTGTGTAGGCGATGTACCGGTCGATAAACAGGACAAAGAGGGAATACGCAACAAGAAACCCGAGGCCAGCGAAACCGAAAACCTGAGCAGATGTTTTCCCCTGCAGAAGTCGGATACAGGCGATAATGAGCAGGATACCTGCAAGAAATAATGCGAGCGCAAGCGTAAATGAGTTCACGACGTACCTCGTTGAGTAACTCCAGATTAACCCTTGGTACGCGGTGTTCAGTGCAACGAGTGAGACAAATAACGATACGCTCCCAATCGCAAGATACAGCGAGTACAGCAATCCTGTTTTTTTGTCTGGGAGGAACGGCGTCCCCTGTTTATGTTGTGGATTCTGCTCCATTATCTTCCTCTAATCGGATATTGTGCTGTCGTACATATGTTATCGTGTGCGAGGATTTAAATGCTGTATTTTCTGACCGGAGAACCAGGTTTTTCAAATCAGTGATCGTATCGACGTCGCTCCAGACTGGCAGGAGACTTACCGAACGTTTCGCCTCCATTATTTTCCTCATGGTCTCCTCAAAAACCGTCGAGGTGCTCCAGTGGATCTTTTCAAACGCGCTTGCGGTAAACGTCGTGTTTCGAAACCCTATGAGATAGTACCCGCCATCAGCTGCAGGGCCGAGCACCACATCCTGAGTTTGCAGATCCGCGAATGCTTTTTTGAGATAGTCGCCCGGGAGATCAGGGCTGTCGCTGCCGATTAATACCACTCGATTACATCCTAGGGCAAAGGCTCGCTGGAAACAATAGCTCATACGTTTTCCGAAGTCGGTTCCTTCTTGTGGGAGAAACAGGTACTGGGTGCCGAGCCAGGTGAAAAATTTTTTCTGCTCGGTATGCGGGTAAAAGCAGATGTAAAACGGGACGGTGAGACTCTCAAGCATCGACAGTGTATCTAACACAAAATTTCTGTACAGCTCGACCGCGATTTCATCGGTGAGACCGACTGCAAGACGGTGTTTCACTTGTTCTTTTTCGGGGTATTTCACGAAGAGCAGCACGCAGGAATCCTTCCTATTTTGAGAGGACGGTACCGCATTCATTTTATGGTTGCTCCTTGGGTGTTTGTGTGGTTAGTGCTTCTACGAAGAGTTGGATGACGTCAATAACGTTCATGTCGGTTCTGAGTTTTTTGAATTCTTCATAGCAGGTCAGGCAATTGCATGCGAGTGTCGGCGCGAGAGTGTTCACGTCCTTTAGATATGCAAGGCGCCGTTTTATATTCGCGGTATCCTGGTTATGGTTCCAATGCGAACAACACGGTGTCCTTTGGTGAGACGGTGTTCCCACGAGCGTACCAAAGTTTGATGCTGCCTGCTGTGCTGCCCGGCCTGCGGGTGTCTCGCTGGAAAATCTGCAGGAATCATGCACGATGATGTCTTCTCGAATCTTCATGCGTGGGAATTTGCCCTGATGGCGGACCAGATATTCGACGACGCTACACACCTCGTAATCCTCATGGTATGTTGTTTTTATTTGTGTGATGGCATCATGGCATTCCGCGCAGGAGGTAAGGATGGTTTTCGGATGAACAGCGGTGATGTCTCGATGTAATTGTTTCATGCATTCATCAGCACGGTCGAACTCACCTTGGAGGAGGTGTGGCATCCCACAGCATGTTGACATACCACCTAGAACCGCATACGAACAGCCAAGATAGTCAAGCAACTGTATCGTTTGACGGATGGTATCCACAGAATAGAGGTAGCATCCTGGGTAGAAGAGCACCTCAGCGGCCTTCGTCGGTCGTACCTCCATATACGATGCGAGATCACGATGTGCTGCTCGCTTGGCAGACGCGTACAGTCTTTGGATAAACCGCGCAAATGTCCCAAGCCTTGAACCCCGGATTAACAAGTATCGTTTGTAACTCCAAGGTTTTTCCTTACGTAGGTTATATTTCAGAAATCGAATCATCACGTCCCGTCGTATCTTTGCAGGGCAAACCGGGACGCATTTCCCGCATTGGACGCAATTCCACGCAAACTCTTTGATGACCGCTGGGACGGTGGCACCTTGCGTTGTCGCATCGTTCAATTGCTCGATCGTAAACGCCCCTTTGGTGACCGGGCAAACATCCATGCACGAATGACAGTGAATGCATGTCTTAAGGTATTGTGTCATTGTTCTCGTCATCTGTTCTTTGGTCTGCAACTCTTTTTCGTTATCACCTGTCGGTTCGTTCATATATGGCTCACGACTGATTTCACCCTCTCTGTGTGTATCCACTCATACATACCGGTTCTTTGTCATCTTTTGGCCTTTTTGGATAATTGACGCCGTGCGTACCAAATAACAATCCCAAGACATGCAACGGTGATAGCCACCACGCCTACTAATATCCAGGGGACTGTCCCTTCGGAGAACCACTGCATGATAGCATCAGCGCCCACGACAAAAACAATTGTCCACGGGAGCATGCAGAGCCATGACCAAAACAGGTACGTCCTGAATGAAACCTTGGTCAGCCCAAACCCGTAGTTCAAGAGGGTGAAAGGGAACAAGGGCACAAGACGCGTGATCGCGACGATGAACACCCCTTGTTTTTCCGTCAGATCATCAAGCCTGCGCATCGTCTCATTCTTCGAAAGCCATCGGACGACCGCATCGCGTGCGAAGTACCGCGCGATAAGGAATGCCAGACTTGCGCCCACCGTCGATGCGATACTGATGAGGATAACACCAATAACTGATCCAAAGAGCAAACCAGCAACCGGCCCAAGAATTATCCCCGGGAACGTGATAATTACTAGTCCAAGATATATGAAGAAAAAGGCGACAGGCCCCCAGATTCCCAGTGACTGCATCCAGTCTTGGATTTCCTCGAGGTTCCCTCCAAGCCCAGAGATATTGACGACAACAAACAATGATATGATCACGATTACAAGAAGAACAGGTTTCCACCAGTCCCGTGGTTTCTGAGATATGGAAGTATGTTCGAGGTGCCTATTTTCCTGTATCATTGCAGAAGAGCCCCTCCACAGGACGAGCCATGACCGGCGGTGCACCCAAAACAATGATCGCCGGTGACAATCTTCCTTGATGAGAGAGCAATCGGATCAAAATCTTTGATATGACGGGGTGCTAAGGGGTGAACAGGACGGCCGAGCGCGAGATTAAAATCACAATCATACAGAGTCCCATCCCAGCCGACGTTGATCTGACTGCGGCACATCAAACAATCAAGGGTCTCAGGGTTAAACGAGTCCTGGAGCAGCTTTCTATAGGCTTGCTCTTGATGGTTGTTTTCCAGGTGTTGCAAGAACCGTCCGATTGGCATGTTCGTCAGCGTCAGTAGATGTGTAAATCGTATCCCAAAGTGTTCGAGAAGTTCATGACGATAGTCTTTTTCCAAGGTTGCCTGCTCCGGGGGTAACACCGGTTCCAGAGGGTTGAACATAAGATTCAGTACAAGGGGCGAGTCTTTCCCATACCCTGCATCGTTTAACGCTTTGAGTGCCTCTATGCTTTTTTCGAAGATTCCTTCGCCGCGCTGCAACCGAACATTTTCTTCCACGTAACATGGAAGAGAAGCAATGATCTGTATCGAATGGTCTGAAAAAAACTGCGTCATCTTTTTAATACCAAGGTCAAGAAGAACAGTCAGATTCGTTCGAACCTGCACCTGATAGCCTCTCGTATGAAACGCAGTCACAAACTTGATGAAATTCGGATTCAGTTCAGGTGCCCCACCCGTAATATCAATGAGTTTCCAGGGGAAAGATTCAGCTGCATCGAGAACATGTTTCATGGTCGGCCAGGTCATCATCTCTGTTCGATTGGGTGACGCGACAAGATGGCAGTGCCGACACTGCTGGTTACATCGAAATCCGATGTTCACTTGAAGGGTATGTAAAGAAGATTCATACAGACCGTCCCCCGTAACTCCCTGGATTCTTTTCTCAAACTCGTTCATGATGGTACCTTGTGGTCGGGTGTGTTTCAATCCGAGTAAATTTATAAAGTTTACTTTTCAATTCTAATCGTAGAATCGTACTAAGATCTTCGGGTTCACTCGAAGGCTATATAATGTTCGAATTATCCAATTTCTTAGTGTGCAGACCATGATTCCTTCGCATTCCCATCGACGTGAAGAGGTGACGACTCGGTCTCGAAGAAGACAGATGGCATCACCATTTTTCCTGATTCGCCTCATGAGCTCCACGTCCTCCATGAGAGGTATCTCCTTGTACCCTCCGATCTTATCGAAGTACTTCTTCCGAAGGAAAATCGCTTGATCACCAAACGGGACTCGTGTCACACGGGACCGCAGAGAAATCAACCGCGAGAAAATTTTATAAATGAATTTCTGTGAGTTGATATCAACATCGAAGGCTCCACCAGCAAGTCGTTCATCCTGAAGAATTTTATGGATACTCTCGAGCGCGTTTGAAGGAAGGACTGTATCCGCATGAAGAAACAAGAGGATGTCTCCTTTCGCACTGGTTGCACCCTGATTCATTTGCTGTCCGCGTCCTGGTTCTGAAGAAAGCAGCAGAACACCCTTCTGAGTAATTGAATCGAGCGTATCATGGGTTGAACTACCGTCAACAACGATTATCTCAAAGGGACTTTCAGTCCGTAACATGGAAAGATGCTTGAGAAGAATGTTGATGGTCTCCTGTTCATGCAGTACAGGGATGATGATCGAAATCATGCATCCTGGTGGGTTGGTGTCCGGCTTCATCATACTGTCTCGAGTATTCTCGTGAGGTATTTATAGAATTTACCGACAGTAATGATATACAGTTGTTCCTCTGGTGAATGAGGGTTTTTCAGGGTCGGTCCTATCGAGATCATGTCCATGCCAGGGAATTTCTCCCCGATGATCCCGCATTCCAGCCCTGCGTGGATCGCCTCAATCTTCGGGTCTTGTTTGAACATTTCCTTAAAAATTTTTTTTGCAAGCGCAAGGATTTTCGATTGAAGGTCTGGTTTCCAACCAGGGTACGGCGTCCCTTCGGTCACCTTTGCGCCTGAGAGGAGTGCGATTGCTTTTATGCGATTCCGCATGTCTTGTAAGGCGGATTTCGTGGGACTCCGGGAGCTCATATGGATCACGACGTTGTTTTCTTTCACCGCGACCGTGGCAAGATTTGTTGAGGTGTCAACAAGGGTTTTCAGGTCATAATTCATCAGATGGACCCCATGCGGTAGTCCATGGAGCAGATTCAAAAGTTTTGTTTGAGATTGTTTATCGATAATTGTTTTCAATGGCTCGCAGGGTTCCACGTCCATTTTGAAATTCGGATCAATTGGTTTATATTCTTCATAGATGTCTTTTTCCCGCGCCTTCAATTCGGTGATGAACGCGTTCTTATTTTTCTTGTCAATAGCCAGTGTCGCAGTCGCTTCACGGGGGATGGCATTGTGTTTATCCCCGCCTTTGATGTCTGAGAGGAAGAACTCATGTTTCTGCGATGCTTCCCACAGGAGTCGTGCTAGGAGTTTTATGGCGTTTCCTCGCTGCTCATGGATGTCTACTCCTGAATGACCTCCGCGAAGTCCAGAGACCTTTATGGTGATGTTGTCAATTCCGGTGCCGATTGATTGGGTTTTCACTGGCAGCTCAATGGTGGTGTCACCTCCGCCTGCGCACCCGACGGTGATCACGCCAAAGTCCTCGCTGTCGAGATTCAGCATGATTTTCCCGGTGAGCATGTCTGATTTCATGGCGAACGCACCGGTGAGTCCGGTTTCTTCGTCAATGGTGGCCAGCACCTCGAGTGGTCCATGCTTCACCGTGTTGTCTTCAAGCAATGCACACGCAATGGCAAGACCAATCCCATTGTCCGCGCCAAGTGTTGTTCCGTTCGCCATCAGCAGGTCCCCTTGAATCTTGAGTTGAATCGGGTCTTTGGAGAAATCGAATGCCACGTCGCTGTTCTTCTCACAGACCATGTCCATATGGCCTTGTAAGATAACGGTAGGCTTCTTTTCCATGCCCGGGGTTGCAGGTTTTAAGATAATTACGTTTCCCACGGCGTCTACCTTTGTTTTCAGTCCCTGTTTTTTCGCAAAATCTACGATGTATTCTCTGATTTTTTCCTCATGCTTCGAACAGCGGGGTATTTTCCTGATTTGATCAAAATGTTTCCATACGATCTTTGGCTCTAAATTATCAATTCCTGGCATACATTGCCTCTCCCTTAATAATTAAGACCGGTAAACGACAAGACCTAAAAAAGGTTTGTTGTAAAATTTGGAGGCCTATGGATTTGAGAAATAGTTTATATAATCCCCGTCTGTTTACGGAGGAAAACGAAGAGGGACGAGTATGGATTGGGGAATGAAAAACCGGTTGTCGCGGATCATTAAACCGAAGGATGGTCGTACCGTCATGCTCGCAGTCGATCACGGGTATTTTATGGGGCCAACCTCCGGGCTTGAGCAGCTCGATCGCATGGTAAACCCATTGTTGCCCTATGTGGACACCTTGATGCTGACGCGCGGCGCGCTTCGTAATTATATTGATCCAGCGGTTGATGTCCCGATAGTGCTCCGTGTCTCGGGCGGGACGAGCATCATCGGGAAGGAACTGTTGCATGAGGGGACAGTCGTCTCCATTGAGGATGCGATCCGGCTGAACGTCTCAGGCGTCGCGTATTCGATTCTCGTGGGTGCTGAGTTTGAACGCAACACGATCCTTGGGTTGACCCAGTACATCGACGAGGCGGAGCGGTACGGAATCCCCGTGCTCGCGGTGACCGCGGTCGGAAAGGAGATGGTTCGCGATGCGCGGTACATGAGCCTTGCATCACGGATAGCGGCAGAGCTAGGCGCGCATATAGTGAAAACGTATTTTGTGAAGGATTTTGAGAAAGTCATTGAATCCTGCCCGGTGCCTGTCGTGATTGCCGGTGGGAAGAAACAACATGAGCAGGAGGCGTTGCAGATGGCGTACGACGCGATCCAGGCGGGCGCGATTGGGGTTGATATGGGCCGGAACATCTTCCAGAGCGGTAACCCGATGGGTATGGTGAAGGCAATCCAAGCGATTGTCCATAAAAACGCGACTCCCAAAGAAGCGTTTGCGATTTTCAACTCTAAGAAAAAATAGGGTGTTCAAGGGAAATGTTTTCGTAACTCGATATGTTTAAATAAAACATGCTATTACCCTAGTCGAGGAGGCAACCTTATGGACCCGATAACATTATTAATCATCTTAGTAGTCGTACTCATCATCGTAATTATTCTGTTGACCTTCTGGGGTATTTACAACAGGATAATTCGCGCAGAGAACCGCATTGATAACGCATGGGCGCAAATAGATGTACAACTCAAACGGCGGGCGGACTTGATCCCGAACCTCATCGAAACCGTGAGAGGGTACATGAAACATGAGCGAGGCACCATGGAGAGTGTGACGAATGCACGTGCCGCTATCATGAGCGCAAAAACACCTAAGGAAAGCATGGACGCGAACAACATGCTCACCGGTGCGTTGAAAACCTTGTTTGCGGTCGCAGAAAACTATCCTGATCTGAAGGCAAACCAGAACTTTTTACAACTGCAGGATGAACTGACCCATACCGAGGATAAAATCGCGTACTCACGACAGCATTACAACGACTCGGTCCTGTACTTTAACAATGCTATCGAGACGTTCCCGGGGAATTTCTTCGCACGAAGCATGGGGCGGAAAGCACGAGAGATGCTGCAGATACCCGAGGCTTCAAAGGAAGTCCCGAAAGTATCGTTCTAAGCAGGGTTTTTGTCTGAGAGCATGGAGCAGCAGCCGCGGCTTATAGAGGACCACATACGGAAAAACAAACGGGATACCGTGCTTATTTGCATGTTCATGGTGGTGCTCCTCTTCGGCGTTATTTTTGCGATAGGTCTTGTGCTTGGTGCCCCCCCGATCTTTACGACCGCGATTGGGTTACCGATCGCTCTCTTCTACATCTTCATTACCTATTCGTTTTCCGTTCAAAGCGTGATATCTGCGGCAGGGGCACGCCCCGCAAACCCGAATAACCGGGAGGAGAAACTCCTGATGTACAAGGTTGATGAGATGGCGATAGCGGCTGGGCTGCCCGCACCAAAGGTGTATGTGCAGGAATCAAGAGATATTAATGCGTTTGCAACAGGGCATAAAGCGGAGGATTCCATCATCTGTGCAACGACAGGGGCGATCCAACAGCTGAACTCTGAGGAGCTAGAGGGTGTCATCGGCCATGAGATGAGCCATATCCGGAACCGGGACATCCTGGTGATGACGGTGACTGTTGGTGTTGTCGGTGTGATTGCATTGCTTGCTGAAATCGCGATTCGCATGCTTTTCTGGGGCGGTGGCGCACGAGGAGGGAAACGGGACAGCGGAGGCGGTGGCATCTTGATACTCGTCGCCATTATCTTCATTATACTCGCACCGATTTTCTCCCGGCTCACCTATCTTGCCATCTCGCGAAGGCGAGAATACCTTGCTGATGCAGATGGTGCGTACCTCACGAGAAACCCGGAGGGGCTCGCAAAAGCCCTCGAAAAAATCAAGGCAGACCTCCCTGATGATCCGAAAGGGTCCAAGACAGTTGCACCGTTGTATATTGTCAATCCATTCAAACGAGCATTACGTGATTCGATTTGGTCGACGCATCCCCCTATCGACGAGCGTATTCGCAGACTGCGATCAATGTAACGCTGTTCCAAAAAAAGAGAGTAAGAAATTCATCAGAAATTATCGACTGATTTTTGTGGTAAAAAATTTTCTTGCTGAAATTTTTTAATTCGTTGTTTAATCACTTCTGCTAAGCTGTCTGCAATTCCATCTAAATGTTCATCGATCTCTTTAAGCGAGAACCGTTTTGTCGCAAATCCTTCTTTAAATGATTCCTCGTCTTTCACCAGATCGATATATAACTGTTCTGCGTCTAAATTATGATGTTCCCCATCAATTCCAATATATAACCGTGCATCCTTGACTGCAATGTCGATATATTTTGAACTATTATATGACTCCAGCTCACAAAACACACCGCGTTTCCGTAAGGATTCATACAATTTCAACGCATGGGGATCTGCCCGTTTCTCACGCTGATGATGCAGGCAGAGCGGTTTTCCAAAATTATTCATGGAATAATCATATTCTGATTTTGGCAGTTTCACATTGCAGACCTCACAAAAGAAATCTTGTGAGGCGTCTCGTTTCAATTCCCGTTCGAGTTTCGCAAGCTTTATGAGATTATTTTCTTTTTCAATTTTCTCCCTGATGATACGTAACACTTCACTTAAGGTATTGGCATCAATGGTGATTTTGTATTTTATTCCAAGTAATCGCGATAACTCCTGGATGAGGTCAAGAGGAATACTACCCGGATATTTCTCAACAAAATTATACACAATCTCATACGCCTTATTGTCATTTATTTTATCTAAAATTTGCAGTAAATGAAATGAGTAACAATCAGTACAAACAACTTTGCCATCTGGTAATTTACGATACGAAGTCCACAGTTTTTTCCCGCAGCGCTCGCAGCTGAATAGCTTATCCCATCCCATCTAAATCCTAGGTCATATATCATTTCTATATTTAAATATTTTACATTCATTCACTTTCTTTGCAACATTTGTTCATAAACCTATCGCAGTGGGTCCTAAATAAGACATTCATCTCGTCATCCCATTCCACACCATACAGAGGGATGGACATGTTCGCCATGTGAATGGACATGGTATAGTATTGGTAACACTATCGAAAAGTAAATAAGGAATCAACCAATGGTATTCGAGATTTCATATGAAGAAAATAGGGATCTGTATACTCATAGGCATCATCGTATGTGCCACCCTTTTTCCGATTGTGCACGCAGGAGATGTCGGCATCGTGGCCGATCAACAACTCGTCACAATCTCCCCGACCGATAAAGGACTGCTTGTTGAAGAGGATATCAAAGTCACAAACAATGATCAGGCGAATGCGACGCTGCTTCGATTCTGGATACAACAAGACGCGAATGACGTTATGATTGCTGCCAAGCAGTCAGGAATGGAACTCGTTCCGCTCGTTACCGGGAATGTCCGGGCCTGTAATCTTACCGAAGCGAACCTTACTATACACCCAACTAAATCACTCTCCATACAAATCACATATTATCTCCCGTCAACAGCGGAAATATTCGAACAAACACTCCTCTATGACACAACGTTATTTACCGTAACCTACAATGATCAAACGCTTTTCCAAGGAGAGCACCTGTTATCAGCCGCTGATACCACGAACACCCTACAGATCCGCTTATATAAACCAACAGAAGCACCGTTAAACATAGTTACGATCATCATTATTTTTGTTATTGCTGTTGTAGTTCTTGGGGCCTTGTTGTTCGTTTTAAAAAGACAGCGGTCAAAAACAAAAAAAAGCTCGCTTGTTGAATCAGAAGAGATGCTCTCCACAAAGAAATCCTTACTCTTATCCTTGTTAAAGGACCTGGAGAAGCAATACCGTGCGAAGAGCATCTCTGATGAGACGTATACGAAACTTAAAGACGAGTATAAACAACAGGCTATCGATACCATGAAACGACTTGAAGACATCAAAAAATGACCTTGTTAGAAATCAAAAATACTTGGTTGTTTTTGGTCGTCTTTGTTCTCTTTTTTCTCTCCTTCATCTTTTTCCGTTGTTTCCGGAATTTCGATCTCTCCCTGGCTCTCATCGGTTTTCTCTGAACATTGCCGGATATCCTTCATTTTATGAAGGTATTTCTCGCCAAGGAGGTATTTCACCTCGCTTTCTGAGAGATCGAGGGTGTTGATCATTTTGCAGGCGAATCGTACGTCATTTCGAAAAAGAGTCTGGAATTGGGGAAGGATTGATTCCCTTGTTTTTCGTGAAGACGCATGATTAAGAACTGCGAGTTTTTTTACCACGCCGTCTCTGACCATACGAAGCGGTTGAAGGTTTTTCAGTTGTTTCATCCAGACGGGAAATGCGTACTGCGTGTTACCGTAGGTATGTGTTTTTGCGACAGAAACGCCGCTGCTCATAAGGTCACAGGCGTAGGACCACAGGTCATAGTATTGCCTGCGTTGGACCCTCCCAAAGAACACGTCAGCCTTCGAGACCGCCTCGTATCCTCGTGCCAAGTCTTCTGTATCGAGATATTCCCGCGGGAGGTTCTCGTCAATCCATAGTAACATCGTCTCGGGTTGCACATCCACGTTCTCAAGGCAATCCCTGCTTGTTTGAATGCTTTTTGTCTTAAACACCTCGCGAAGCGCGTCGAACACGATGGTTTCTCGATCTCTATACCCGAGGACATCAAGTGATTCCATGCTGATTTGTTTCCTGTTCAGTCCAAGTGACTGCAGGTCATTGACCGCGGAGCGGACGTCCCCCTTTGATCGATCCGCGATGGTCCTGATTACTTTTACATCAGCGGTGATATCCTCCTCGACACAAATCCGTTTTAACAGTTCCACGATCTGACTAGGAGTCGCCTCATAAAATTGAATAAGTAAGGTGAGTTGTTTGAGTTGTTCCCCTCCGCCTTTCACCAAATCATAATAATCATTCACAATCAGGATAACGGGTTGTTTTGTTTTTTGTATGGTTTCTACGATCGCTTTCTTTCCGCCTCTGTCCCCGAGCTCGCCTCCTGTTTCTGATTTATCGGTTTTTTCGTACAGGTTATCCGCTTCATCGAGGATGATGAGTTTTCGCCCTCCGTCGCGGGAAGGGCTGAAGTTTCCAAAATCATCAAACGTCTCGTTGATAGCTCCTGCGGTGGCTATTTTCTTTATGACAGCCTCGTTGCGGGCGTCTGATGCATTCAGTTCTACGACGGTCCAGCCGAAATCATTGGCGAGGGCGAGTGCACTGCTTGTTTTCCCAGTCCCTGGCTTTCCGGAGAGGACCACGGCGCGTTTCGAGGGGATTGTTCCTTTATCCCACTTTTCCGCCCATGCCCGTAGTGCTGTAACTGCACGTTCGTTGCCTATGATATCCCGAAGGTGTTTCGGCCGGTATTTCTCAGTCCAATCCTCCATTAGAAAACAGAAGAATAACAGGGTATTTTAACATTTGTTTTGACATAACCTTTTTATCAACCCTGTTTATATCTCTGTTCCCAAGCGGGGATGGCCCAGCCCGGCACGGCGATGGATTGCTAATCCATTGGTCTCTGACCTCGGGAGTTCGAATCTCCCTCCCCGCGTAAATCTACCAGTAAACTTTTTATATGGAGAAGTTATTACTAGTTACTGGTAGATTATCTATGGGTAGAAAAAAAAGAACTCCTGTGAAAGAGAGATCCATCTATGTTTATCCTCCATCAAATGAAATGGCGAATATATGGAGGGAAGCGGCGAAGGACAGAGAAATGTCTATTTCAAAATTCATAACTGAAGTTGTTGAAGATTATATCCATGAGGGAAAAGGCGCTGTTTCTAAAGATGTTTTAGCTAAAACGATAAGTGATTTAAAAGAGCAAAATGAAAGGTTAAGGGGTGAAAATGTCGAATTACAAAAAAAAGTCGATATGCTTGAGGTTCTAACTGATAGGTATGAAAAGCAACTTCAGGAATATAGGAATAAAACCTTCATTGAAAACGATAAGTTTGAAGGCGTGAGAGAATATCAACAGAATCTCATTGAGTTGTTTAAACAAAGAACTTCTATCGCTGAAGATGAAATCATAGACCTATTGCACATAGATCCACAGGACGTAGAAACATTGAAGGCCATATCAAAGCAGATAGAAAATCTAGCAGATTATGGTGCCATTGAAAAAATACGTGGGGGATGGAGATGGAAAAAATAAACGTTGCTAATCTTATCAATAGATTTAAAGAAGATTGCAAACTTAGAGATATGACTAAGGAAACCATCAGAAGTTACATTTCAGAGTTGAAAATATTCAGCGATTATCTTCAAAAGAGAGAAATCAACATTTTACAGATAGACAATGAAGTTCTTGAAGGTTTTCTGAAATATCTCAGAGAAGAGCGGGAAAATTCGCAGAGTAGAATTGAAAATTATTTCAGTGCATTATCTAGTTTCTATGATTTCCTTTTGTATAAAGGTCTTGTTAGTAAAAATATCATATTGCCTTTTAGAAAGCGTTATCTTAAACGGTATAAGAAAAGCAGTAATCCTGCGGTAAGGAAGTTGATTAGTATTGATGATATGTCAACGTTTGTTAATAGTATAATACCAATTCGAGACAAGGCGATAGCTGTTCTCCTAGCAAAAACTGGTATTCGCAGGGGTGAACTGTTAGGAATTGAGTTTAACGATGTGGATTTCAATGAGAAAAGTATTATGCTCAAACCATTTCATAAAAGAAGCAATCGATTGGCGTTTTTCGATGAAGAAACAGAAATTGTATTAAAGAAATGGCTGAAACAAAGGAAAGAATTGGTAAACAACGGTGTTACCGCTCTTTTTGTCAATGATTACGGCGAAGCAATTGGTAGAAGCGGTGTTTATAATGCTGTTGTTGAGTGGGCTAAGAAGCTTGGGTACTATGATGCGAAATCAGATAAGTTGGAGGATCATTTCTCATGCCATAATTTCAGGCATTTCTTTACTACCTATCTCCTCAGGAATGGGATGCCCCGCGAATATGTAAAAGAGCTTCGAGGAGACATTAGAAACGAGGCAATAGATATTTATCATCATATTGATAAAAGAGATTTAAAGAAAAGTTATTTGGCATGCATGCCGAAATTCAATATCTACTAACCAATTTTTGGCTAGTATATTATTATTTCATCTTATGTCCTAGTTTTTCTAAAATCGATTTTATCTCTTGCATATTCTTGTGATCATCATAGGCTTCATCATAGGCTAATAGATCTTTTAATGAGACATCTCTTTGAAATTTAACGTCAATACTGCCACCCTTACCATTTATAAGAGTTATGCTTTGAGGGAAGTAATGTCTCAGCATTATATGTTTATCATTTGGTAAAAAATCCTTTATGCTCATTCCTAGATGTTCGTATGTTTGTAATATTATTATGAGATCGTTGATCATCTGCTGTGTTTTCTTTTTAATTCTGTGTTTCAACACTCGTCTATAGTTATCTGAATATTTATTGAGATAAAATTTTATTCTAGTTTCTAATCTTCTAATCTTCGTTGTGCTTTTTCGCTTCTCTGTAGATTTTAGTATTTCATTCCGTATTTTTTCCATGTCTCTCTTAGTTATTAAATCTGCTAAACCCTTCAATATTTCAAATTCGGATTTACTTAACATAATTCATACACCAAAAGCGTTACCATATTTCGTAGTATAAATATTACTATAATTAGTAATTATGGTTTACGGGAGGAATTTCGGTTTAAAAAAATTCTCTTAACGAGTTTTTAGTAGAAAACCCATTTCGGTTATTATTATATTAATCAAGAAATAAAGTTAAATATGCGCAATTACATTCGTATTTTTATCATAATAAGGTGGTGAAAATACCTCATAAAGAGATTAAAAAAATCATAAAAGTAGGCCCAGCCTCTTTCGGAATCATTTTGCCACGTGCTTGGCTTCGCTATTATGACTTGGATGATAAAGACCAGATCGAAGTTGTCTCGGATGGAGTAATCACCATAAAACCGTTGGGGAGATTCTAAATGCACCTGAAGCGGTATCAAGAAATCGTTGGCACTTTAGCTGAAATAAAACCAGAACGAAATCAAACAAAACTCATTTTTACTCTCTGCAAGGAAATCGAAATTCCCGTTGAGGCAATCCCAAATGATGAATTGCAGGCTGCTATAGGAAGGCACGTTGGTATCTTTTATTCTGGTAGTGAAGGCTATAGGATACGCAAAGTTAAAGGGTAGCAGTTACAAAGCAGAAGGTGGCAAGAGAGCGTCATCCAAAAAGGTGGTGGGGTGTTGTGAAAGACGTCTTACAACAATTTTTAAATCAAAAGGTCAAACTTGTAAAAGATGACGGGTTTGTTATCTGGGGAAAAATTATAGCGGTGCATGACGACTGCATCGAGTTTTTTACGGATGGCAGAACGACGGTACTGTCCTTCGATCGGATAAAAGAGATCGTACCACTGGACAGAAGGGGGGATGCGCCATAAGCCCTGTCAAAATTAAATTTTTAAAAGAAACTGAGGGGTTTAAAGTTGGTGATATTGCCAGTGTAGATGAGAAGGGAGCTGCTGAACTTGTAAAACGTGAATGTGCCGAATATGTAAACTCCAAAAAAGAGGACGAAGTTGACAAAATAATGAGGGAAAAAGGTTGCGACAGGGAGACGGCATGGACGATGATTCAGGATCACAAAGAAGACGATCTACGAAAGAAGATGTGGGCTGAACAAGATGCAAGAAAACATATGGAACATGCGATAGATGAAGATCAAATACGGCTCTATTGGAAGATGATTAACCCTGAGAACAAAAACCATGTATTCCAAGTATTCCGCAAGGATGGCAAAGCAACAGCACCCGTCAACGTCTCCTCGGTCAATGATTTGATTGCGTTATGCAAGAGACACAATCTCGAAGGGCTCTCGTGCCTCTCGGTGAATCCTACAAAAAAAGCGGAAACGATCAATACTGCTAGCATACTATCGTTAGACGATATACCGGTCGACATCGATGTGAAAAAGGAAAGGAAACAAGACGGAGTATCCACACCAGAGGACAAACAGGCGGCATTAGAGACAACACAGAAGGCCATCAGAAAGCTCGAGGAGGAAATCAACTTAAGAGTATCCCTTTTCGTGGACAGTGGGAACAGTGGTCACATCCACATCCCAGTTCACATCGACCTTTCTGGGATATTCACAGGAAAAAACGAAGACGAAAACCATGACCTATGGGAAAAATCCGAGGTCAAAGCAAGATTAGTTTACTTGGAGAACCAATTAAAAGAAGCGTTCAACGACGACGTGGTTGAGATTGATTGTATCTCGAAGGATATCGCCAGGCGTATGAAGATACCCGGCACTTGGAACGTCAAAGAGGGCATCTCTGAGGAAAATTATCGATTATCACAGATCCTCGAGGCACACGAGGATGTTTTAACATCGGTATTCGTTGAAGGGAACACCACGGTGTTCCATAGTTTTCCATGTGCGAAAGAACAAAACCCCGTCCTACTAGAAGGGGGACATCTCCCCCCTGATTTTCAGGAAATTCTCCAAAAAGATGACAAGCTACGGGATCTCTACGAAGGTCGATGGGAAAAACATGGGGATGGCCGGACGCGGTGGACACGGTCAGAAGCAGAGATGTCCCTTCTATGCAAACTGGTGTGGTATGAGGTCCCAGAGGATCAGATATACGAGGTAATGGAACAGAGCAAAATTGGGAAGTGGTTAGGGAGTTCTTCACAGTATAAGAAACATCAGATTGCGAAGGCTCGGAAGTACATTGCATCGCACGGGGGCACAAAATCAGTGGCCGCCTGTGTCATTCCAAGCACGATCAATGCCAAACTCGAAGGGAAGAATGTCAAGGTGACGGGCCGAATCGTCGCCGAGAATATAAAAAAGGCGATCCCGAAGACGATTTCTTGGGCTTGTTCAAGATGTGATAAGAAGTGCAAGAAAGTCGAACCTGTTCCTTCACGGAAGGCTTTTGTTTTCAGGGGAAAAAAGAGTATTGGTGAAGTTATTAAAAATATTCGTTCTAAACCTATTTGTGAGAGGCAAAATGAAGACGGAGACTTGGAGCCTTCCTGGTTCGGCACTGTCCATGAATATGATGATTATACGATTGTTTGGTTGAACGACAGGTTAGAGGACCAGACAGATCTGAAGTCAGGGGATCACCGATTGATGGTTGCATTGGTGGGGCATGAGATACCTAAGCGAAGAATCGTCTCAGTCACTGGATACGTGGCAGTAAATCCACATTCCTCCGATTTAGTGATAATTGCAAGTGGTATCGAGGAGGTAGGGACATCTGCCGAGAACATTGTCATTGATGACGACACGAAGGAGGCGTTTAAGCAGCATTTTGGCGACACTAAAAGGATCCTTAATCAAGTTGCCCCAGACATGATAGGGAGAGACCTTGTACGGCATTCGAGGCTTCTGGTATTACATTCGCCTGTTTTTATACCGGACATCCAAGGGAAACGAATACGCGGGAGTCTGCGTGAGGTGCTTTTTGGCGACACCAAAACGAATAAGAGCGAATGCATGAAGGATGTCCTCAGCCGATATCATTTCGGTGAATGGTGCAGTGCTGAAACCGGATCAAGGGCAGGTCTCCTGTTTCTTGTTGACAAGGAGAAGGATACAATTACTTGGGGCGTCATCCCCCTGAGCGACCTTGGTTACGTCGGTGTTGAAAGCATTAATGCACTGCATTCTGATCAATGGGCGCAGTTCCGAGAGGTACTCGAAGATCAGAGAGTAAAAGTGACGATGGCCGTTCATGGCGTGGCGAATGCACGGACTAGGATCACGGCGACGATGAACCCACTAAAGAACATGAGCGAATATCTTTGTAAATGCCAAGCCATCCCAGATACGTTTATCTTCCGCAATTCACCAGATGTCACCCGGTGGGATATCTTTCTCCCGTTCTGCTATGACGATATTGATCAGGATCTCATCATCGACAGAGAACATACGGAGCGTCCAATCCCCGATGATATTTTCACAAAACACGTCTACTGGGCCTGGGGAATATCTCCAGAAGACATACGGTACGAACCAGATGCAATTGTAGCGATAAAGAAAGAGACGAAGAGCATCATTAATGATTTTGCATCGCAAAGCATCCCTATCGTGCATTCTGGTTCTCGCGATACATTAACACGTCTGTCTGTCGCAACTGCAATTCTAAACCATTCTACTGATGACTGTAAGACCTTACTTGTCAGAAAAAGAGATGTTGACGAAGCGGCGCATTTCTACAGAGATATGTTGGAGTCTCTCGACCTTCAGTATTATCGTAACTTGGAACTTGGGATCATGAGCATCGGTGATGATGATCTAAGAAAGATTCTCAGCGATTTTGATGATATCCATATCGAGATACTGAACAGGATCCTGTTGAAACCCCGGTCGTCAACGGTTCTTGCCGAAGCGTTGAAGGTGTCAGAGAAAACCATCAAACGGCATTACGAGGAGCTGACGAAGCACGAATTGATTGTCGCGATTCAAGGCAAAGGCGTGTCTTTATCAAAAAAAGGCATTGCTTTTGTCAAAAAAATACATGCATTAAAATTCTCTCAAAAAATCGAAAAAGGGAGTTCTCCGAGAGATAGGGACACAAATGTCCCCATGTCCCTTGACCCTTTGGATAAACTAAGGTCATTTTTGCCAAATAACAATGGTGATGACAACGAAGTCAAAAAAACAGGGCAACAAAACATCGAAAATGAGGTGCATTCACCAGACCACCCTAGGGACATAGGGACAAAAATGTCCCCATCTCTCGAAGAAGAGGGTAAGAGCGATTTTTCAGACAAAAACGAAGACATGCAAAAAATAGGCATAAAAAAATCGCAGCATGACAAGATTTCGGAGATTCGTAATTATTGCTGGAATCTCACATCCCAAGGCAATCTTATAACACGTATCCTTTTAGAAGACCATTTCGACTCTGTAACAATCTCCCATCTTATAGAGTCTGGCCAATTGGTGCGTGTTCCGAATAAAGATGGTTTTGAGATCTACGGATGGCATCAAAAAAAAGGGGTTATTGAATGATTTATCGTCGTGAGCGTCCAATGATCCGTAAACTTCTCCAAGGTCTCATGGAATACTATGGATGGTCTCTCAGTGAGCTCTATGAGTTTTCCCGATATGACTCTGAGTGTCCTGAGTGGATACCTATTTTTTGTTTGACCCCCAACATGAGGATCCAACTAAGGAAGATGATCACCCAACTTCCGGCTTTTTAGGCGCATGATCTTGTCAACAGTAGAATAATTTATATCTCTCAGCTATCCGCTTTCCCCTATAAAAATTATATAATTAGCCTACATCAGAATAGCAATCTATATATGCATGTATGTGCTTACAGTATAAGCACATATGAAATCGAAAATTCGCCTTAAAAGAATCAATGAAAAGGAATACTGGTACGAAGACATACCATACTATGACAAGGAGAAAAAACAGATCCGTCATCATTCTCGATATCTCGGAAAAAACATGAACGGAAAACCAGTGAAGATACGCGAGGTCATGAATACAGACACCGGTTCATTTCTTCTCCCGTCCAGATCAATGACTTCTTATGGATACGGCGAGCTTTTACCTGTTCTCAAAATCATCAAAGATCTCCACATCGATAGATATCTTGGGGATGTGTTGAATGAACAGCAGAGGAACATGGTGCTCACGATGAGCATAAGTCGGATGGTTCGTCCGACTGCTCTGCATACGTTGAAAACCTGGTATGAGGGCTCATTTCTCTCCTCTTTGTATCCTGAGTTGCCGTTATCAAGCCAGAATATCAGTGATCTTCTGGAGAAGACAGGAGAATCAAGTATTCCATCGGTGTTCATGGGAAAACTCCTTCAGGGTGTGAAGACGAAAAGTACACTGTTGTATGATTGTACGAGTTTCTCCAGCTATTCCACCTTGATTGATCTGCTTGAATATGGATATAACCGTGATGATATGGATTTGCCACAGGTGAACCTCTCTATGATAGTGGATAAAAAACGTGGTATCCCGGTCATGTACGATGTGTATCCTGGAAGTATCGTTGATGTGACCACGTTGAAAAACACGATTAAGAAGGTGGAAGCATTTGGTGTGAAGGACTATACACTTATTCTGGATCGAGGGTTCTTCAGCCAGGGGAACTTGGAGGAACTCCTCGATGGTCATCTGTCGTTTATCATCCCTGCGTCGTTGTCGTTAAAAGAGGTGAAAGAACTTCTGAGTTCTGCTCAGAAGGATATAGAGAACCCGAGATATCTTCAGAAGTATAACAAAAACCCGTTGTTTGTCAAACCAGTAACTCTCATTCTCGATACTGGGACTGTGTACGGGTACTGTTATTACGATCAGAAAAGTGAGCAGAGCGAACGGCAACTCTTCTACATCAGGTTGTATGAGGTAAAAGAAAAACTTGAGAAAACGCAGATTCCACGATGGAGAAAACCAGAATCAGTGTTTAAAGAACGATCTGGAGATATGGCGAAATACTACCATTGGCGTATGATAGAAGGTCGACGGTTCAAGATTACTATCCGGAAGAATGCGGTTACCCAACGGGTCAACCGGATGGGAAAGTTCTTCCTCTTTTACAGCGGGAGACGAGATTGGATGGACTGTCTCATAATGTACCGTGAAAAAGACCTTATCGAACAAGGGTTCAAACGGTTGAAACAAGATCTCCAGGCACTTCCATTGAACACACAGAAAGATTCCACCACAAAAGGATTTCTGTTCATCTGTTTCATCAGTTTATTGATACGAATGAGACTACTCCGTCAGATGAAAAAGACAGGGCTGATCAAGGAGTACACCGTAGAAAAACTCCTCATGGAACTTGAAAAAATGAAGAAAATACGACTAGCAAATGGAGATATGATTACAACAGAGATAACGAAAAAACAGAAACTGATTTTGGAACAACTTCATCTATGCGCTTAAAACTCCGGAAGTTGGGTGATCAATGAAGAGAAGGTCGCGGAATGAGTAACGTATTTAGTCTCAGGAAATCAAAACGAAGGCCTCAAAGAAGCCCCAGGACGCATTATCTCCCTGGTATGGTGTTATCCCCCCACTGGGAAATTCCCACTTTCTAGTTTTTTAAGGAGAAAATAAGCATGTCTGGCGTTAGCGATCGTGAACGGTACGAGAAACTCGATAGTATGGTCTGGAAGCGCACAAAGATCGACTTGAAAGGTAGGACGACGATCCCTCGGAAGATACGAAAGAAACTCAGGTTGAATGAAACGAATGAATTGCTATGGGTATCAGTCAAGCAGAAAGACGGGAGCGCTAACGAGTATGTGTTAGAGCTCTGCGTGGTCGTGGATGGCAAAGGTGATTCTTCATGCTGATCTTGTTCTATTGTGCGCGTTGCGGTTTTCGTTATTACACTGTGCATGGTTTTCTGATTAGCCATCAGAGGTTGGAGCTGGCTCGCCTGCCGCCCCCAGCTGAATAGCGGACGGAGCTCGACATTCAACTCCATCAAAAACCCTGTTGAGTGTCGGTGCGATTTTCATAATGGGGGCGTGGACATTGGTGGTTAAAATCTTTTGTTGTCGGACCAGGCCATGTTGGGATGGGTTGTTCTTGGAATGTGCTGCTGTACTACTAAGAGGCATATACCGCCTGTCCTATCCGAGCCGAACCGACTCCTGCTCTTGTCCTGCGTAACCCTGTGATATTTTTGTTATCACTGAGAGCGCTATTGTTTCACCAGGTACCCCACAGATTACCCCATTCGTCTCATCATGCATCCCATCTCTAAGGGGTGAGACAGGATGCATTTCGTAGAATAAAATACTTAAACTACCAAGTTCTTAACTGATCATACATGGAGGTAAATACAGGTATAAAGGTAATCAAAACTATGCGATAAATCCACATGTAGAAATCTATGTGGAATATTATATGGAAATCGGTATAGAACACTATACGGAATACGCTATGGATGATGTATGACAAGACTTTACCCGTCTCAAATCCGATACTACGATGAGCACCCCGCTATGACTTTCCGGCTGAGGAAGGAAGAGAAAGAAATATTAAAACTCTTAGTAGAAAGATCCGGGAAAAGTATCTCTCAGCTTGTACGCGAGACTTTGTTGGGTGCGGAAAAGAGCAATTCGGAACCGTATGAAAAAGGCTTCAATGATGGTTACAACAAGGCTGCGCTCGAGTGGAAAGTCTTTTATTTTTGTAAGGTCTGTGGTGAAATGATATATATCACTCCTACCTCGGACTCGCACGAAGCTTTGGTAAAATATATGGACGAGCATGGTTGGGGTCACACGAAATGTCATGATAATAAACGGGATTGACTCTGAATTTTTCGATGAACATGCACGAGAGAAAAGCATATTTGAAAACGATTTCCGCTCCTTTTGAAAAGCAGTTTTTTTCCACGATCAACCTTCGATTGTCTCACAGTGAATTTTACTCCTGAAAAGTCCTTAACCGATCACGCATGATATTCTTTAAGAAGTTGTAAAAAGACAAGTTTTTATGGAGAATTAAGCTGTGGTCTTAGGGACCGAATAAGTCCCGCTTTCTTCATAAACAATATCGACTTTTTCAATATTCGTTGTCAACGGTTCAATATATCTTGGTCTCATGGTTTCTTCTTTTTCCATGGGGTGTTTCGAACCTTTGATTTCGTAACTTATGCTACCAAATGGTAATATTTTCAGTGATACGTTAACGCTGGAGTTTATTTCATTAAATTCGTTATTTTTCTTCATGCCATTTGCCCCCATAAATTCTTACGCCAATTCCTAAAACAGGAGATTGTCTAATTATTTCTTGTTGAATCATTTGAGTTATATTTTGAGAAATTTGAGCCATTAATTGTTGTAATATCTGTTGAGCTTGTTGAGGAAGTTGAGCGGGCTGGATATTTGGTGGAAGCTGAAGGTTCACATTAAGATTAATCTGAGGAGCAGAAGGTATTTTCCGATCTTTCCTTAGATCAATATTCGCTTTAAAAATATGTAATTTCTTAACACTTTCAATTAAAGCTAAAGGTAGATTTTCTAAGATCTTATTCTCGTCATTGCCAAGTTCAATCTCGGGATAAATAGGTTCTCTCAAGTTGAGAAAATCCTCATATTTTAGATACAATTGCCAAATTAAATCTTCTGTCTTATTCTCAGGAAAAATAACCGGAAGTCCAATATCTTTCGCTTCTTTCCGTCCAATGCCATGACCATGAGAATAAATTTTCTCAGTCAGTGTCTCAACAATAGCATTAATTTTTTCTTCATCCATCTTTTCTTTACGAGAAGTTAATAATTTTCTAGCTACTAATCGAATATGAGAATTCTGTCTATTTACATTACCTAGTGTTAAAGGACTAATCTGATTTACAAGAGTTCCTACCATTTGAGCCAAAGCTGATTGATCATTGATGTTTGCCCTTTCTTTAATAAAGGAGACAAAAGAATTAACATCTTCAACAGAGATCTCCTGTTGAGGTAATGCACTTTCCCCAACAGTGGCTTTAACTAATGTCGGATCAATTGGCCCTAATTCTGCCTTCTTACCCATAATTATATTATCTGTGCCTAAGGAGAGAAGTGTTGCTGCACTCTGTGCTTTGTATGGAGCTATTACATTGAATTCATCACAGAATTCTCTAATCATACTGGCTATTCTCCAAGGGACACTAACATCTCCTCCTCTGCTATAAAGGAACAAGTCAATTACTTTTTTCTCTTCTTTAAAATCTAAATTGATC
>Ga0315282_10003665_pt1 | contig 27446 bp, 26 predicted proteins | sample YL17G07_20_MG_FD_203693 | JGI IMG/M metagenome (GOLD analysis project Ga0315282, IMG submission 203693) | Sediment microbial communities from Yellowstone Lake, YNP, Wyoming, USA - YL17G07_20 | ecosystem: Environmental > Aquatic > Freshwater > Lake > Sediment | place: USA: Wyoming | collected...
AGTTGCATGATTGCACCTCTATTTTTCCTTGGAATTTCTCCCCCCCCCCTCAGCGCAAGTTCAGTTGGCGGTGGTCAGTGTGACGATCTTTTCCAGTCCAATCTTCTTTCTCTTGATGTGACCGCCTTTCTCCAGTCTCTCGAATATCCTGCTCAGTCTATATTCTGGTAGCGTCAGCTGTTCTGCGATGCTTTTCTGATTTATGTCGCTGTTTTTCTGCAGGATGTTGATGATCTCGATTGCGGCTGATCTGGCCTCTGGGTTCTTTGGGAAGAGTTCCGTTAATTGGCTGTCTAGGTCCTGGAGCAAGTGTTCCTTGGTGATGGCGGACTCGACCATGGTTGTGTCGATCAGCTCCGACGGCTTCTGCGCCGCTCTCCACTTATCGATGGTGAGTTTGATGTATTGGAGGTATCTTCTGAATATTCCTCGGCTGAGTTGAGATAATTGAAGTAGTGCATCCTCTTTGAATGGTCTGTAGCTTTGAAATTTCTCCTGGTATGCTGTCATAAGTTCTTGACTCTTGAAAGGCGGGATTGTGACCATATCCATTTTCCCGAAGAAGAAATGGTCTCGAAAAGTCTCTCTCTGAACAAAGAGTACTAGATTGGTCTGCACACTTGGAGAGCTCATCATACCTCTCCACAAGGTTTGGATGTGATCGAGGTCCTTCACGATGCTCCTTCGATCTGTCTTGCTGTAATCTGGGAGATCTATGAGAAAGTGCTTGCATCCTGAAGCAGCTTTCAATAGAGCCGCTAACATTGCTGACCGGCATTTCTCTTCGCCGAGAAGAATCTCAGCATCTCTCAGTGAGACTTCTCCGGGGATGTTTCTTATTTTTCTCAATCGAAGCATTCTGTTAACCTCTTCAGTGTAAGGCTTCAATAGCTCCAGGAACTGGAGCGAGGTGGACTTGTCAACCTTCCCATGATTCTTCAGATCCGTGTAGTTCAGCGAGATCACTTGGCGGCATGGATTATCGCTGGCTTTCTTGTCCTTGACAGGCGTGAAGACTGAAGAGTAAAAGCCTATGTCAAGGCTCATGTCAAGTGCATACATCGCAGATGTCTTGCCTACTCCTTGACATCCGAGGACTGCTATCAGTTGACGTTTAGAGTGAAGAAGTCTGATTCTTAGTTCCTCGATTTCTCTTGGCCAATGATAGCCCACGATTGCGACTAGTTGATGTCTGGATTCAGCCGTGAATCGACTTGCCCAATCATACACAGCCTCCACTGAATCAGGATCGCGAGGCACTTCCATTTCCGTCGTCAATTCTCTATTGTAGAATCATACTTAATGTGAATTAAGGGTGAGAGGTGACGAAAAGTAATCGCGCTGCAGACCGTGTGGAGCGCTCCTTATTTTTGAGAATCAAAAGAGCTCCAGAAAGATGCTGTACGATTCTTGGACAGCGCTGTCAGGCTGCTCAGGAAGAAAGGAGTCGGCGTCATGCTTGTATCTCATAAGCTCAGCGACTTTGATCCAGCGATGAGGTCAGTGATGAACATCAGTATCCTGTTCAGAACCAAATATGAGGGAGATTTGAAGGCGATCGCAAAGATGCTTGGGAGCGAGGCATCTAAGATCATTCCACAGCTACCAGTGGGTCATTCTATCTTTCATCTGGCAGACGTGGGAGATCCCTTTGTGGTTGCATGGCGTCCGACGTATTCAGAACCCTAAAGACCAGCAAACTACGACCTTGGAATCATTGTACCGCACCCTTGCGAAGGCGGGAGATAACAAACTGTAGATTTGTTATTCCCTACCTACAGCCTTTTCAAGCGTCAACAACCTATTGTCAGTCAAGGTGCTGGTTTTGAGAAAGGTAGGAATAGTCGCGAGCCTTTCGACCGTTATTGATGCTCAGCTGATACTGAACGATGGGGAAGAACGCAATGTGAAAGCTGAGGAACTCGTGCAGATCCACAACCGCAATGGAAACGAAGTCATGGCCGTCTGTCGAACAGCCGTGGGTAGCAACGAAAACCTCAGCATTGGAGGCTTCAGTCCAGGAATAGCATATGCCAGACTCGGAAAACGACCCAGCAGTGCGAAGGAATACTACGCTTTCATGTTGGATGTTCTTGGCGATGTGAGTAAAGGAACCCTTCAACAGAACAAGACCGTGTTGGCGCCTGGCTCGGACGTGGAGCTCTATGAAGACACAGACAACCCAATGACCTTTCTTGGAATATCACATGGGAGGGTCGGCTACTACAAAGATCATCCTAACTGGATGGTTCCAATGAACGCCAACTTCATCGCATATCATATCGGAGTTTTCGCAACAACCGGGGCGGGCAAATCGCTGCTGACTCGACATCAAATTGTACCCTTTCTACAAAAAGCTGGTTACGATGTACTCATTATCGACTGGAAGGGGTCTGATTATGCGCCATTCGCCAAATCGAAGTTCACTATGGCTGATCTCGCACTCGATGATGAGAATGTTGCTGACTACTTACGAGCCGCCATGAACGACTTCGGATATTATGTTCCACACATGATTGAACGAAATCCAATGAGATCAGCACTCGAAGAGGTGACTCTTGAACGAGAATGGCGAAAGCACAAAACACCCACTGAACTCCATAATTATCTCGAAAATGAGGTAACCAACAGAATCGCAGCGGAACACACTAAGGAAGGCGCGTCGGGGCCAGATTACTATGGCAAGCAGTACATGGCTCGGTTCAAGGAATCACTAGCAAAGGTCACTGATACAGAGCTTGCGAATGTCATGGGAAACGTTGAACCCAAAGACATCATCGATAAATTGCGCAGTGACCATTACGTTGCAATCGATGTCAGCGCAGGACTCAAAGAGATGAAACTCTCAGTCTTCCTGACTGTCGCCAATTGTCTCCGGCAAATGATGCAAGAAAAACAACAGTTACAGATTGCCCTTGTAATCGACGAAGGACCACAATACTGTCCCTTCATGCCTAGAGGATTGGAAGGTAAGACTAATGACACGATCTCGGACCTGTGCGCGCTGGGGCGTAGTTACGCGTTATCAGTAGTTATCTTGTCTCAGGGAATGGCGGGTGAGATTGGAATCAATGCGGCTGTCCGACGGAACCTAAATACGCAATTCATCGGGAAAATACATCCCTTAGATATGGAGGAAGCGAAACGCCTGCTATCCCAGGGCAAGATAGATGAGAAGTCATTAACGATGCTCCCAGAAGGCGACTTCTACTTCATAGGAAAAATGAACCCGTCACCTGTACCGCTTCTCATACACTTCGACCTCCCAGAAGGCGGCTAACATGTCAGTTCGACAAGTCGAAACACTGCCTGACTGGTTAAAACTTCCAACAAAAGTTCAACACCAATTCTTCGAGCACGCTGAACAAGAAGCCCAACGGACCAAGACCCTTCTGCTAGAACAAAAACAGAAACTTGACAAAATCCATGAGATGCTACGGTTTCAGAACGTTGAACAGAACGATTCTTGGAAGAATTGGAGAATCGCCGTTGTAGATGGCTCCGATTCACCCGTCCTGAGTGAACGAGTTGGAGGACGATACGGAACCTACGCAGCTGGATACCATATCTACGAAGGCCTTGATCTACGTGAGGAGGATTACTTCAGTGGTGCTTATGTGGACGACCAGATTGGCTCGAGCGAAGCTAGTCAGAAAGTCCTGCAACTCGTGACCACAGAACTCGAAAGGAGAGTTGCTGTCGAGTGCCTTGACAAAGACGTTGATCTGATTTTGATTGATGGACCATTCTTCGGATTCCGGCCGAGGTGCCGCACAATTGCTGACAAGGAGATCCGCTACTCAAAGTATCGCAAGGGCAGAGACCTCACGAAAATGCTTGTAGCATTAAGTCAGAAACTCCTTGACAGTGGAAAAGTCTGCGCAATAGTGAAACGTATACAAACCGCAGCCATAGATGGATGGACTATCTACAAAACAGGTAGCCAGAATTTGGCGACGCGGCGCAATGATAAAGAATTACTGGCCTCGTTCATGAAAAAGGGAGAGTTCTTCTCATATTCTGAGCACTTTGGCTCTTATGACGCTTACCAATATCTATCACGATTAGGATGGGCGTTCGGAAGATTCTACACCACAGATACTGGAAGGAGTGTCGAGTCGATTTACGAAGCGTGCAAGGGAGATGTTGAGAGAAACATCAAATCCGACCTCGGAGACGTCGACCCCAGATCAATTCTGCGCACCTCGCGAGTGTATTTACGTGCCTCATACCCAGCTCAACCCTTTGCTTTAGAAGTAGAACCTGACTCGGACTTGCCATCTGCCCTCGCGTATTGTTTTGCTACGTGCAATCCGGCCTCAGGGCTGCCGATTGCACTTGACCTGATCGATCATGATGTCGGGATTCCACGAGGATTCACTCAGGAGTTCGTCGAGGAAGTTGAAGCTAACTTGGCGAGAGACCCGGAACTAGACAAGTTTGAGATTGAGACGAGGTTCTCATCCCTTAACCCGCAGAAACAGGAGTAGTTGCCTAGAAAGCTCGCTGGCAAATCGCAAAATTCCTGATAAAGTATCCAGACCTATGCTATCAGTGGGGCGCACACACGAAAATTCAATATTTCAAATTGCGTTGCCCGCACCATCAGAACCACACACAAAATGCCTGAATCGACGGTTCAAATTCCACCACTCGTACCAGCTGCCCACGCACAACAAAATTGTACTGGTTAGGATCCATTATTAGTCCTAGCTAATGCAAAGTCTCTTAAGGAGCTTGCACTCTACGGTGTCTCCGATAGTCTTCACGCACCTAGGTGAAGGCCGGTTTGAAATTTGCTGGCTTATGAGCTGTACCTTACTAGCAAAGATTCAGCGTCAGGACCAGAATTTGCGATACCCATAAAGAAGATGTTCATTCGAACCCGTCCATTGAAAATCGAACTCGACAGGAGAACTCTGGAAGAGTATGGTGGGACCACTTTACCTGAGACGAAAATTTTCCAAGAGAGCATGTCTATGCCGCTTTCGAATCAATCAGATGTTGGCCTTCCCGACCGAAGGACCGGAACAGCGGCTAAGCGACCATACATAACCTTCTACGGCAGCTACAAGAGTGGAAAGATAGTAATTCAGATCAATGGAAAAAAAGGTAAGAGCAATGTCTCCTTCGAGTATGTTGCACAAATAGATGGCGAAATTCGTGAGCAGCCTTTTGGAACGAAAGCGAACACTCTCACTTTACGTCTGGACACACAACATTACCGTCTAGGAACTATGGCTCTTTTTGAAGCCTACCGGAAAGACGGAGTAACCGATAAAGAAGGCTCTCTCTCGTATGAACGATTCCACACCATTTGCAAACATTTCACCAAGTTTTGTTGCGAACAGAAAATTATGGAAAAGCTTGAAGGAACCAAGAGGGATCTGCGTTTCGAACTTGTGATTTTGCCTCATTCAGCCAGGAATGAATCTGTTGAATTCGTCGAGGACCACGACGAAGTAGAGACTGAACACTTTACCGACTCTTTTGGGACAGAGTCGACTGGTTATTCTTCGAAGACAACCCAGACCGCAAAATTCCTCTCGTTCGATGACCCAGCTTTTACGATAAACTGTGCTAAGGGAAGCGAATTTTACGAGAACCTTGGAATAGGTCGAGAAAGCCTACAGAGAACAAATCTGCGGCTGGGAGATTGCTTTAGGATCGCAGGATTTCTATGGAACTTCATAGATCTAACAGATCCTGATTTTGCGTTCGAGAGAACTAATTCCGGCATTTATGACCAGTTACGTGCCAACTACCAACGTCTGAAAGGCAAAGCAGGGGCCTCGTTTGTGCAGAAGTCAATCATGAAAGCTACTTGCTATAAGAAAACGCAGGCCAAGCTTGAGGTTTTGCTTGATGAGAACCTCACCATGGATCATCTTGAAGGAATATTGCACGTCAAGGAATTTGAGCCATCAGGAGAACGTTTTCCAATGGCTTTAGAGACCTTGATCATGAAACGGCGCGGGCAATCCTCTCCAGCAGTCTGGAGTCACTACTTGTCAGCAATCCAGCATCTTATTCATGGCATTCCAATGGAGAGAAGTGTCCTGATCGGTACATTCACGTTGATGCTCAGGGAAAATATACTGTTATGGATCAATGATTTCATCAAGGGCGTTGATTCGACGAACCGGTTTTTTGAGAATTCAGCCTTCTGCATGAAGCTATTGACTCTAAAATCTGGCAAGATGATTGATATGAATGAGAATGAGGAATATGCGTATAGAATTGGAAGAATCGCTGGAAGATACGTAAAGTTCAGACGAGATGAGGGGCAAGCGGCACGCTCCTCAGCTGACATCCTCACCTACGCCAAGTATGACAGAGACCGCCTGAGGCACGTTTACTCAAAAGTCTGCACCGGCATCTCTCTGGAAACTTCAACCTCGCAAACACTGAATGCGCAAGACAAGGAGATGTTCAAGTTCATTGAGGATAACAGCCCTCAGAAAGAAATAGATGACACAAAAGCCTCCGAAGACTACTCCTACTTCTTCTACAGAGGAGTGTTCTCACAAAGCGCAGGAGCAGAGAAGGCATGACTGTGGAGCTTAAGAATTTGAAGAAAGAGATTCTCTTCTATTACGAGTCACGCCAAAACCCTAACGGTGACCCAGGATTTGAAAACCAGCCGCGGCTAATGCCAGACGGAACGATCCTTGTCACTGACGTACGTGTCAAGCGTACAATTAGAGATTATGCCAAGAACAAGCTGAATGAAACGCTGTTTGTAGATTACGGAGAAGATGGCGTACCCGTAACTGCGGACGCAAGAGCGAAAGAGATCGTCAAGAAAGGAGAGAACATAGCCACCGGTCTCTTACAGCGAACTTTCGATACCCCCCTCTTTGGCGCACTCGTCACAATCAGGTCAGAAGAAGAAGGCAGCTCACAGAAGGTTACAGGTCCAGTACAGTTCGGTATAGGCCGCAGCGTCAACCAAGTGCAAATCATAAACCCCATGATCTCGGGAAGATTCGTAGGGAAGGTGAAGAAAGGAACTGAACAGTTCAGCACATTCGGTAAATTCTATTCAGTTGAATACGCCCTGATCAAAATTCAAGGAATAGTAAACCCAGTAAACCTCGGCCAATTCTTAGAAAACAAGGATATTGTGAAGAAATACTCCGATGCTGAATCCAAACTTTTCGAATGCCTATGGAACGGAACTAACTCACTTGTTAGCCGATCAAAATATCCGCAAAGAAGCATCTTCTTTCTTGAAGTGAGTTATGATGGCGCCATATACAATGACCTCCCACTCCTCGTTGAAGAAAACCCTGCCATGAAAGAAAAGATCACAACCCTACCTAGCAGTCCACTGAAATTCGAGAAGCTCCTAGAAGCACTCAAAACCCGAAGAAAACTGATCGTAAACGTTCGTGTGGCAGCTTGCCATGAACTTCAACCAGATGCGTCCGGCCTAGTAGAAAAATTGCATAACGATAAGATACCTTCAGAACTGATACGACCGGAGGAAAACCAATCTTGAATGTTGTCTCCTTCAAACTCGAAGGAGACTTCGCGGCTTTTAGAGACCCCTCAGTAACAACAAACCAAACCGTTTACACAATACCATCAAAGAGCGCACTCATAGGACTTATCGGTGCATTGATAGGAATCGACCGATCAAACTCAAATAATGAACTCTACTCCCAAGACTACTTGTCTCTACTAAGACACACTTCAATAGGCATCAAGGTCAAGAGCACACCACAAAAAGTCGCATTCTTCACAAATCACCGCTCACTCAAAGAAAACAAAATCAAACCTTTCAAAACTGAACTGCTCATCGCACCACGATACACCATATTCGTGAACGCCGAAGACGAGATCACGCAGAAACTACTCACCGTTCTAGAAAATAGATGCTTCAAGTACTGCCCAACTCTAGGCCACGCATATTGCTTAGCTCGCATACCTTCCCACAAGATGCATGAGGCTAGAGACGTTGATCTCTCCTCCCGTTGGGTTTCATCAGTTATTCTGGATGAATCATTAGAAACCGAGAGAGGGGGAGAGAGCACGTATGACTTCGAAAAAGATCCGCGAGCTGCAAGCCGCCTTATCTTAGAAAGGCACATTCATCATTACCTTATTGAGTCAAAATTAACGAGGCGAGTTCTTAGACATTGGATCCCTCTGCCCGTAGATGGTAACATGTCAAGGTTTCATTTGAGTGCGAAGCGTACGCCTTCACTAGTGAAGTTCATTCAAATAGATGATCTAGAAGACGAAGCCGTCTGCCTATACTAGCTTAGCTTACATGTCACCATTCATCTGAATGATTCGACTTGGAGAAATTCCTCGCTCATCCAAAGGAAGAAGAAGAACCGGGTCTGATTCAACACTCCATTAAAGTTGCACGTAAAGCAAGAGAGTTGGCTTCAAAAACTAACTTAGAAACCCCAGCCTTCTACGCTGGATTACTCCATGACTTAGGGAAACTGAATCCGTACTATCAAAACCTGTTCACGGCGAATAAGGAAACACGCGAAGCCTTGGAGACTCAACTGCAAACTGAATATCTTCGCGGCCACTCCATACTCTCAGCCTTAGCATCCTACCGACTGCTTGGAGACATCCAAACAGGAGAGAAAGAGAAGCAGCAAGTGCTTCTTACAATAGCCACCCACCACTCACACTTACGTCAACTGTACAAGATTATGGGAAACTACGAGCAGGCTGACGGAGGTTACAACCCGAAATTCTACAAAAGCTTAACCGAAATGAACCGGAATGCTAAGATATTCATGACTGATGCCGAATCAAATCCTGAATTGCGCGCTCTACGTTGGAAGAACCTTATCGACAACTTCTCCATCCCCAACTTTTCACGATACGCGGCAAGATCACAGGACTATGTACGGGAATACTTCGAGTTCTGCTTAGTCTTCTCAACACTCTTACAGGCTGATCGCGGAAGCTTCTTCAACTGGCAATGTCCACTCTTCGATCTTCACTTGAACACTGGAGCTCTCATCAAGTCAGGTCGGTTGGGGGAGCTGAGGAATAAGTTTCAGCAGAAAATATTCTCAGATAATGAATTTAGAGATCGCGTCATGGTGCTGGAAGCACCTACAGGCATTGGAAAAACAAAGATTCTACTAGATCTGATTGAAAAGTTGACTTCGTCCGAGAGGTTTGAGCGCGTATTCTATTTCTCCCCTCTATTAGCGCTCACCGACGACTTCGAGAGCAAACTTTACGATACGTTAAACCCAAGCAAATCGGTTATCTCGGCCGAGGAATTAAACTCAGTACTATCCTACAACCACGTCTACGTAGGTAGCTTAGAGAGTAAGCTAACGCGTAACGAATCTCAAGCGGAAGAGCAATTACTTGACTTCTTCAAAACCCGAGAATATTTTGAGACAGAATCGTTCAACCGGAAACTCATAATCACTACTACTCAACGGTTACTCTACATAATCTACTCGAACTCCGTGTCGGATAAGATGAAGCTTCTATCCTTCAAGAACTCCATCCTAGTCCTAGACGAAGTGCAAACAATCCCCAAATTTTTGCTTCCGAACCTTATCACTATTTTGAAACTGATGGCGGAGGAAATGAACTCACAGATCATACTAGTCAGCGCTACCGTACCAAATCAGATCAAGAACACAGTGAACACCATCAATTGCTCCTTCGATCTGAAGCGAGACTATCTACTACAAACTATCAAGAACATACACTTCAAAGACCCCTTTGACATCGGAAAAGAAGCATCCACATTTAGCGACAAGCAACGCATACTGATAATCACAAACACCCGAAGGAAAGCGCTTACCTTTTTCGAATCAGTAGCCAAACTCAGAAATGACGTAACCTACATCTCCGCTGGAATAAGAAAGAGAACAAGACGCGAAATGATTGCAGCCTTACGTGGAAGAGACCCAGCGATTGTCATATCGACTCAAGTCATGGAGGCTGGAGTTGACATAAGCTTTCACAAACTATACCGCGAAGTTGGACCCCTTGACAGCATCGTTCAAGCAATGGGTCGACTTAACCGTGAAGCTGAAAGCTCAGATCCGGCCACAATGATCGTGTTCAGACTTGATTCGGACTGGCTACCCTACAGTCAACTAGAGTTCGAAGAATCATCGCACATTATCAAGATGATTCGAACCTCGCAGGAATTGTACGCGAAGCTACCCGAATACTACGACAGGATAGATGAGAAAAATCAGAAAAACAAGCGATTGGCGCAAGAACTCGAACATAAAACTAGCCGTCTGGAATTCGATGAAATTTGGAACTTCGTCTACCGGAATGTGCTTAACGAAGATTCGAGAGGCTCAGTCCTCATCCCTTCCCCAGACGAATGGGAAGATGTGAAAGAATACTATAGCAGAAGAAGCATCAAACCGAGAAGAGGAAGACACAACCCTTACGCGGACCTTATGGCAGAACTTCCTAAAACGCCCGCAGAATTGAAGATCACAGATCTCTTCGATCAAGAGTTAATGGAGAACGACATTTTGCTTCCCAAGAAAGATTGCATTAGCAAACTGTACAATGAGAAGACAGGACTAGACCAGCTGCTGAAACAACATTGAACGAACCCATGACGATAGCTATATCGCGAGCCATCTTAGAGGTTAAAGACACAAATCCTCCATTATCTGCAACACAACTGCGAGGCTACATTGGCAACCTATTCATAGACGACCCCGAGTTCCACCACCACTCGGACCATTCCTATCACTACCCACTAATACAATACAAGAGTATCGACCGCAAACTCATAGTGATCGGTCTCCAACAATACGCCAAGATCCTGCTTAACAAGGTTTCACAGCTCGACCATATCACAACTCCCAGAGGATCAGTTAAGGTTCAAGCCGTAGACATTCAACTGGACACTTGCAACATCGACTCCCAAACACACTCTTACCAATTCGTAACCCCATGGATCGCACTGAACGAACAGAACTACGAGAAATTCAGATTCCTACCGGAAAATGAACGTAAACCCTTTCTTGCAAAGATCCTTGTTGCAAACACGTTGAGCGCTCTGAAATGGTTAGGCATATTTCTAAACTACCGAGCAACATCAACTATAATCACTTACGCGCCTATCAAAGTGAATACGCACCATAACGTATTCGAAGCTTTCCACGCTTACTTCTCACTGAATATTGGCCTCCCCGATTACTTGGGGTTAGGAAAGAGCGTTTCGAAAGGTTTCGGGGTCATAAGGCGAACTTAATGCTCCTAGAAATATGTGAACATGGAAGCGTACTAAGACGTAGTCACGACTGCTTCATCGTTAGAACTCCCAAAGAACAGTTGGAATTCCCAGCAGAAAAAATTGAGGCAATCATCATCACCGCAAACGCGATGGTAAGCACCCAAGCGGTAGCCCTCTGCCTTGAGAAAGAAATTCAACTTGTCTTAGCTAATTGGTCTGGAAGACCTTTCGGACGATTCTGGGCCAGCACACCCGGAAGAGCAACTGAGATTCGGCGACAGCAATACCTCAACCAAGATTCGCAACTTGCCTTTCAAATTTCAAAAGAGATAGTAAAAGGCAAACTGGTAGAACAGAAAAAACTACTCAGCTCTCTCAAGAAGAACAGGAAAACGCCAACCGAAGCCCTGAAGCAGTCTATCCGTAACCTACAGTCAACACTTGCTCAAGTTGATTCACTTCAGTTCACACGGGAATTCAAACAGGCGCTCCTTGGGCTAGAGGGTTTTGCGGCGGCAGAGTACTTCAAAGCCATATCATCAATACTGCCGACGAGATACACGTTCGATCAGCGAAGCAGAAGGCCGGCAAGAGACGAATTTAATGCTATCCTGAACTACGTCTATGGTTACGCATATTCAGACATCGAAAAGATCGTAATACTCTCCGGACTGGACCCGAACGCCGGAATCTATCACGCTGATACCTACGGCAAGCCAACTCTTGTCTTTGACATAATAGAACTATTCAGAGCCCGAGTGGATCGCTTAGTCATCAAGATGTTCACAAAGAAGATTATGCGTGAGTCATGGTTCGAAAGCAAAAACACAACGGCTGACCCCGAAATGTACCTGTCTAAAGAAGGCCGACGAAACATCATAAAACATTACGTAACTGAAGAGTCACGTTCCATTCAGAAAGATACTTGGGAATATTGCCGCAAGCTACTTAGATGGTTAACTGAAGTGTGAATCCTTGAAGGAGAACATGTACTACGCAGTCTACGACATCTCAAACGATAAGACGAGAATGCAAACCATCCAGATACTCAAGAACGCGGGATTCACAAGAATCCAAAAGAGCGTCTTCTGCGGCTCCCTATCCTCACAGCAAAAAAAGAACCTGGTCGAGAACCTCAAACAGGCCGCGGGCAAGTCAGAATCAATCTACCTTATACTCACCTGCAAACACTGCTTTGGAAAAATAACCATAATTGGACAAGGCTTCGACATGGAATACGTATCAAACGAGAAGGCGATAGAAGTAATTTGAAAACCAACCTGACCATAACCGACATTGTCGAGAACGCCTTCTGCCCCAAGTTCACATACTACGAACTCGTCCTTGGTCTAAAACAGTACGAAGGAAAACAAGGAAGCGTCAAAGCTGGCCGCGCATACCACGAACGCCACTCAACAACAAACCTCACCTACATGCCGAAAAAGACTAGAGGAAAGAAACTCACCGAACTCCAACTATTCTCAAAGAGCCAACTGTTCTCAGGAAAGATAGACGAAGCCCTAGAGATACCCGCAGAGATCATAATCATAGAACGCAAATACTCAGACCACACCACCGTAGGAACCACGATGAAGACTCAACTAGGACTACTCTCAATCCTTGTCGAAGAGGCCCTTGGAAAGAGGGTTAGAAAGGCAATAGTCATCTTTGACAGAACAAGGAGACGTGAAATCCAAGTCAATATAACCGAAGAGATACGTAACCTAGCGCTTTCTATTCTCCAACGAACAAAAGAAACTTTAACCTCAGGAACATGCCCCCCAGCCCATTACAGCAACCGTTGCCTCACATGCTGCTACAGAAAGGTATGCGAAGTCGGATCTCTCACGCCAAAATTCGCGAAACAGTAAGTGCCCCCCGAAGACACTCAGTTCAACCCAACCGGCACTTATCTCACGAAATTACGCGAAAGACGATCTTTATAACCTGTCAGATAATGACACGATCAGAAAATAAACATCAACACCAGAGGCGCAAATCAAGACAAAACAATCGAAAACGACACGAAAAAGTGGCCGTCGGAAAGACTAATCCATCATAACAAGGATTGAAACGATGTACCCGCAGAGAAACCGGGTGTGAAGCATTGTCGGAAAGACTAATCCATCATAACAAGGATTGAAACGTACGGTCTAAGAATGGGCGTCGATAAGGAAGGCCGACCGTCGGAAAGACTAATCCATCATAACAAGGATTGAAACACTCAGATCAACATCAAAATCGCTGACGGAGAACCAACCGGGGTCGGAAAGACTAATCCATCATAACAAGGATTGAAACTTCATCAGAGACGCATTAGGACTCGTTCAAAGCGAAGTCGGAAAGACTAATCCATCATAACAAGGATTGAAACATGTGCCTGAGATTGGGTTTGGGGGAATATCATTCGTCGGAAAGACTAATCCATCATAACAAGGATTGAAACTCAAACCCTCCGATCGGGAGGGCGTGACTAGGACGGTCGGAAAGACTAATCCATCATAACAAGGATTGAAACATTGCACTTCGCAACAAACTCATCGAACGAGAAGCTCGTCGGAAAGACTAATCCATCATAACAAGGATTGAAACAACCCCAAGTCACAGAATCCAGAGCGCCGAGTAACGGTCGGAAAGACTAATCCATCATAACAAGGATTGAAACTATTGTGTTGCTAAATCGTCGAGGCCTTCGATTGTCGTCGGAAAGACTAATCCATCATAACAAGGATTGAAACAAGCTCAAGGCCGCTCAGAAGACCAAGCGGAGGACCAGTCGGAAAGACTAATCCATCATAACAAGGATTGAAACCTAGAATCCTATGCACAATCTGCCTAAGTCCAGCGCGTCGGAAAGACTAATCCATCATAACAAGGATTGAAACATTATGCCAAGTTCCTTGAAGTGTTCCCAGCCTAATCGTCGGAAAGACTAATCCATCATAACAAGGATTGAAACAACCTCTCGAGGACTTCATCGTGAAGAAGGAGGCTTGTCGGAAAGACTAATCCATCATAACAAGGATTGAAACACCTCGTCTACATCAGTTTCCTTCTTCATGAGCAGAGAGTCGGAAAGACTAATCCATCATAACAAGGATTGAAACATAATCATAATCATAGCTTTCAAAGGTGAGGCATCAGTCGGAAAGACTAATCCATCATAACAAGGATTGAAACAACGTTCAATATTGTGATGTTCTCGTAATTAATTCGGTCGGAAAGACTAATCCATCATAACAAGGATTGAAACCTAGCAGCGAATACGCCTCGGGCCGCATTCTTAGGTCGGAAAGACTAATCCATCATAACAAGGATTGAAACGGGATCTCGGGGACCAGTTGCTCCTGGATGATCGGTCGGAAAGACTAATCCATCATAACAAGGATTGAAACAAGCATGCGCGGAGGCAGACAAGGAGATTCAACGGGTCGGAAAGACTAATCCATCATAACAAGGATTGAAACACTTCAGCGAGCAATTGGTAGGTGATATTCGTGACCTCAAGTAAGAAGTGCATTATCTGTGGTTGCAGGGATCATAGGTTGATTGGCTGTTCAAACCACAGGGCAAGAAAATGTAGCTGCTATGAGAAATAACCATCACTAAAGCGAGAACTCCAATTCAGTTGCCCGCACCATTGATGGCACACGCATGAAAAGCGAAGCGCAATTGATACAAAGAATGGCGAGTTCACGAACGGCATTAGGCTTTGACTCGATGGATTTTCGCGTTCAAATGAATGTTAATACGATGGTAGGTGCTAGCTTGGAATGACGTAATGATCGCAACGTAGACATGCGATGAACCTCTAAGCCTCGAATAGGCTCCTAATTCTGAACGGATTAGAAAATGAGAGGCGGGTTGTTCCCCTCCGTTAATGGGGCAGGAAAGAAAAAAGGTGATAGGAATGGAAAGTAACGTGAATACAAGCGACCGATCACGTAGCAAGATCGCTACAATAGATTGGATGCAATACATCCGGATAAACTAAACAGTGCTTAGAGCCACAATTAGATGTGACAGGTTGTAAGTCAATTCGCCCACTTGTCTCTCTAATTTCTCCAATCGTCTTGGGCTAAGGATTGCTCATCAACGAGGACTCGTCGCGAATATGCCCACGTAATTTAACAAGCTACCCGGCCTCTTCTTTCAGCGTTAACCGCGCCGGTAGAGGCGTTTACGGGTTGCTAAGCACGGACAATCAGAGACCCCAGGCCATGGTGGCTAATGGCCGGTTATGGCGCGATTTACGCTTACTTGTCTCTTAGGTAAGGGTTATGCCGGTTGTTGGATCGTACGATCCAACAGTGGTGAAGTCGTATCCCGTACCGGTCTTCACGACTCGGTAGAGGGAGAACGCTACCTGAGTGATATCTCCTTGCGTGTTCATTGCCAGGTAGCCTGATGGGCCAACGTAGTGGAGGCTCACCGCAACCATCTGAGCCGCAATCTTTGTACCGTCGTACACTCCCGCTCTTGCGATTGCTAACATGGCAATCATCGCCGCATCATAACTTTGACTGGTGTAGAGACCCGGATCTGTACCAAAGGCCTTCTTGAACGAGTTGGCGAAGTTAACATAAGCATAACTGCCTTGTTGAGATACTGCGGTGGGTCCAGTGAAATTTGTAAGAGCCATATATTTCGCGGCTAGCGGATCTTTGAAGAATGAGGGATCGCGGTTCTCTCTGGAGCCCACGGCTGGAATAGTCTCAAGGCCCAGGTTGAGGGCGTCTTTGAAGATGATTATGCCGTCGTTGACAAATTCCTCGTAGAAAATTACGTCCGGTTTGGCCGCTTTAACCTGCTGCATCTCAGCGCTGTAATCACTTTGACCGGACTGGGTTAGGAGCGTCACGGCAATTTTGTTTCCGAGCTGAGATTGCAGACTCTTTGCCAACCCCTGCCCGAACGCGTCATTTCTGGTGACGATCGCGACTCTCTGGTAACCTTTGGCGTTTATTATAGCCGAAATGGCCTGCGTCTGGAGGTTATCACTCGCGGAAGTTCTGAAGACGAATGGACTGACACCGGTGAGAGCACCTGCGGTAGCGGAAGGAGTTACCAGGAGTATGTGGTTCGAGTCAAGGTAGTTCGTGATGGTGAGCACCTGTTGTGTCGTTGCTGGCCCAATAATCACTTGAACACCATTAACCGAATACAAAGTCTGAACCGCGCGCAGAGCCAGTTGCGGATCCGTCTGGACATCCTCAATGAATAATTGCACGGGTTGTCCACCAATGCCGCCCGTTTGATTGATCTCCATCGCCGCGAGCCTCACCGCGTCCGTCATTCCCTTGCCCGGGCCGGCTAATGCACCGCTGAGAGGCATCAGCACGCCGATCTTTATCGGAGAGGTAAATCCAGACTTCGACATAGGAGTTGGCGCGGCTCGGGTTAGCGAAGGCAATATTGCATACGTGCCCGACGCAACTAGAAGTGCAACGATGATCATTCCAGCAATTGCATATGATGTTTTCAAGGAAATTCCTTGCTCCGTACAACGCGTCGAACTAAAAAATCTATCATAGGCTATTCGAAAAGACTTTCGCGTGATGAAGATTTCGTTACGAACGTACAAATCAGTACGTGGCAATGGTGGTAATTGATATTCATCGACGAATGTACAAATCGGTACGTGGCAAAGATGGCGATAGCAGATCTTCTACCACAACTCTTGTTCAATTCCGTTGTAAGCGGAAGCGTCTTTGCCCTCGCGACTGTTGGTTTCTCGCTAACCTATTCGATTCTGAAGTTTCCGAATATTGCGCAGGCCGCGTTCATAACGTTCGGCGCTTACTTCGCATATACAGCAGCCTCGGTCTGGGGGTTAGGATTTGGGTTGGGCATTCTGGGAGCATTTCTCGCGACCGGCATCCTTGGAGCGCTATCGTATGTTGTGATATTTCGTCCCCTTGGAAGAAAAGTCTCGGGATTTGTGGCGCCAACAGTCGCGTCTGTTGGTTACGGCCTTGCTTTGACCTTTATAATGCAACAGATATGGGGAAGAGACCTTCTGCTATTCTCAACGATTTTTGACGCCTTCTCAGTTGGACCAATGAGAACAAATTGGCTATGGAACACTACAATCGTCTTCACAGTGATCGTTGTTGTTTCGATGCATTACCTGCTATCAAGAACCAAGTTTGGTGCAGCAATGAGAGGAACATCCAGTAATCCGGACTTAGTTCGCGCTTCCGGGATTCATGTTGATCGCGTAATCATCTCTGTTTGGTTTCTCGGTTCGGCCTTGGCTGGTGCAGCTGGAGTATTCTTGGCGGGACAGAATGGTGTGACACCTGTCCTCGGCTCCAATATGCTTGTCACAGTCATGGCCGTCGCAATCTTCGCGGGGATTGGCAGTTTTTACGGTGTGATAGCGGCTGCCTACATACTGAGCTTCGCACAGAACCTCAGCATCCCCGTTCTACTATCAATTGGGCAACCGTCGTTCTACAGCATAGCGGTGGCTTATGGAGTTGTGATAGCTACCTTACTGTTCTTTCCTAGAGGGATCTCGGGCACAGGTCCGAAAGTTGAATCACTCATTGCTAAGATGAGAAAAGTTGTATGAGTTTATCACTTTTCTAGGCGACGCATTCGTAATAATTCTGATCTTTGCGACGCTGTCGCTGAGCGTGAACCTTCAGTATGGTTCTTCAGGCATTTTCAATTTCGGAGTCGTCGCTTTCTTCATGATAGGCGCTTACACGTCATCCTTTCTAGCGCTGACCGGAATTCCGTTCCTATTGGCGTTGGCGGTCGCAGTAATACTATCTGGTTTAGCGGGGTTACTCATCTCCCTACCAGCCCTAAACCTGAGAGGTGACTTCCTATCACTTGCAACTTTCATGTTCGCGGAGATAATTAGACTACTCGTCTTGAATGTTCCCTCGCTCGGTGGAGCCGTTGGCATCGCAAGGGTACCGTCCGCCTTTCCATCAATCAAAGTCTACAGCAATCTGGTCGCCGCTAACATTGCATTGTCGCTTGTAGTATTCCTGGTTTTCTGCGTGGTTTACAGTGCAATGATGTCCTCTCCGTACGGGCGAGTATTGAAATGCATTAGAGAAAATGAGGTGCTCGCTGAGTCACTTGGAAAGAACACCTTTCGTTACAAGGCGCAAGTATTCGTCATCGGATCAATTATGGCGGGAACTGCGGGGGCCGTTTACTCTCAGTATCTCGGATTCGCAGGTACTGAGCTGTTCACATACTCAGTGACGTTCACGGTCTACATAATGAGCATAATAGGAGGCTCAACCACCCGCTTGGGCGCACTCCTAGGTTCATTCATCTATCTTTCGATTCAGGATTTGCTTAGAATTGCGAAGAATTGGATTACGATCCCGGTCGATCCAAATAATCTAGCATTCATTCTTTTCGGATTCGCAACGATGCTAATACTCTACTATCGCCCGGAAGGGATAATTCGGGAGAAACTTCGGCAGGTGCGCGTTACTAATGGGAATCTTGGAGCTTAAAGGAGTCAGCAAAAGCTTCGGCGGACTTGTGGCCGTAAACGATCTAGCGATCGATGTCGACGACGAAAGTATGTGCGGCCTGATAGGCCCAAACGGAAGCGGGAAGACCACACTCTTCAACGTGATCTCAGGTCTTCACAAACCCGACAGCGGCCACGTAATCTTCAAAGGCATCGACATAACTGGGCTGCCTCCCCACGAAATCTTCCAGAAAGGAATCTACAGAACATTCCAGTCCCCTCAGATTGTTCCGCGACTTTCGGTACTCGAAAACGTATTACTCGCAGGTAGAGGCCAAGCAGGAGAAGGCTTGTTGCCTGCCTTCCTAAAGAGGAAGGAATGGCGTGAAACGGAGTCGCGGCTCATTGAAAGGGCCTACGAAAATCTGAAGTTCTTGGGCATTGAGAAAGCCGCCAATGAATCTCCCTGGACGCTGTCTGGAGGGCAGCTTAAGCTGCTTGAAGTGGCTAGGGCGTTAATGTCTGATGCCGAACTATTGTTGCTCGATGAGCCTGCAGCGGGCGTGAACCCCACTCTGGCGGCAAACATCCTCGACTTCTTCGAACACGTCCGCAAGGAGAGGGGCGCAACAGTCTTTGTCATAGAACACAAGATGGAGTTACTCCTGCGCCGAGTCAGCCACGTCTTCGTCATGAACAAGGGAAGTCTTCTCTTTCAAGGTTCACCAAAAGAGGTTGCAGAAGAGCAGTCGGTAGTCGAAGCCTACTTGGGGGCCTGATGCTCTTCCACCTGCACGTAGATCAAGTATCTTCCGGCTACGGAAGATCAACCATCGTGGATAACGTAACGCTGAATCTGGAGAGCGGCCAGACCGTTGCGATTATTGGGTCGAATGGGTCGGGCAAATCCACGCTCGTCAAAACTATCATGGGGCTCATCAAACCGTTTTCGGGAAAAATACTGTTCGATGGAACTGACATAACGGCCCTGGAGGTCGACGAGATCAACAGAATGGGCATAGGGTACGTGCCCCAAATCCAAAACGTGTTTCCGAATCTTAGCGTAAACGAGAATTTGAGAATAGGCGGTTACTACCTTTCAAAAGACCCGTTAGAATCCAAAATTAAGGAGATGTATTCGATTTTTCCTGAACTGGAAGGCTATGCCCACTCCAAGGTTGAGAAGCTGAGCGGCGGGGAAAGACAGATGGTCGCATTCGCCCGATCATTGATGACAACACCCAAGGTTCTCCTTCTGGATGAACCAACGGCAGGACTCGCACCGATAGCAGTTGACAAAGTCATGAAGAAAATCGAATCGATCAAGGAGTCAGGCGTATCCGTCCTGATGGTTGAACAAAACGCGAGAAAAGCGCTTCAGTTTTGTGATTACGCATATGTCATGCTTTCAGGCCGAATAGTCAAAGAGGGAAACGGCCGAATCATTCAGCAAGACGAGAACCTCGGGCGTATGCTTCTCGGCGTAAGATAAACGGAGAACGCACCTATCACATTTGGCCCGCACGGAATCGCCCTTCATCTATCTTGGTTGATATTGTTGCGAATTGTTTTCTAGTCTAAGCGGTGTTGCTACTGCTGTGCGGTGTCGCAGCAGAGTTGCGAGTTCAAGAGACCTCCAATAGCGTTCGGCTGACAGTGCAAGTCAAAACGCGTAGCCCTGACACGAATATAATCGTGGAGCCAGACGGCACGATTGTTCTTCACGTTACTGCGCCACCTACAGAGGGCAGAGCCAACAAGGAGGTTGTCAGGTGCCTTGCGAAGAAGTTCGGAAAGCCTTCGTCTCATGTCAGGTTGGTTGCCGGTCTTCATTCAAAGACCAAGGTCATCGAAATCCTTGATGCCAGTCAGGCTGAAATCGCGAAGGTTCTTGGCGTTGATTTTCGTCAACCAGATCGGGCTGGCAAAGTATGAATTTCTACGTGACGTTAACGACCAATTGCAACCTCCAATGCAGATACTGCTACGGGAAGTCATGTGAAGACTTCGGAAGCGACTTTCATGGCTTAACCATCGACTACTCCGTTCCTTCGTCCATGTCCTACCCCATCGACGCCTTACGAGACTTTCTCAAAACGAATGAAGATACTGTCTTGATTCTCTACGGAGGCGAACCACTACTTAGACTGGACAAGATTCGAGAAATCATGAACGCAATTCCTTCTGCTAGATTCGTAATCCAAACGAACGGTCTCATGCTCGACAGAATGGAGCCGGATTACCTGAACAGGTTCGAATCCATCTTTGTCTCCTTAGATGGGAATGAAGAGGTAACCGACTACTATAGGGGAAGAGGCACCTATCAGAAAGTGGCGAGTAACCTGCGGAAGATCCGCGACGCCGGATTTACCGGCGAAATCGTCGCCAGAATGACCATTGAAGAGGCCACAGAGATTGACACGCAGGTTCTGGCATTGATCACGAACAATGAGCTACCCCTCTCATCCGTCCACTGGCAGCTTGACGCATTGTTTTGGCAAAATGATTACGCCAAACGACAATTCGCCGACTGGGCCAAGCTCAGTTACAATCCAGGATTGAAGAAGCTGATTCGAGCGTGGGTGGATCACATGAACGATACCGGTGAGGTTTGGCGATTGTACCCGTTAGTTGGAGTCATGGAATCTCTACTTTCCGGTGAATCAAATTACCTTAGGTGCGGTGCAGGATGGTCTGTCTTCAATATCCAAACCGACGGCAACATCACACCCTGCCCCGTAATGGCTGGGATGAAGGACTTCTACCTAGGAAACATCCACGAAACTTCGTTAAAGTTGAAGGATTCAGTGTTTGTCTCAAAACCATGCACCTCATGCGAGATCTACCGTATCTGCGGAGGACGATGCCTGTACGCAAACGCCACCAACTTGTGGGGAAATGAAGGCTTCAGGCAGGTCTGTGGAACAGTCTTCGGTTTAGTGGAGGGTTTGCAGGACGTGAGACCTGAGGTGGAATCCCTCCTAGAAGCAGGGGTTGTTCGGCAGAAGGATTTCACATATCCGAAATACAATGGTTGCGAAATAATCCCATAGCTCAGCTCCGTGCAGTATGGATTAATGCGAAATACCAATGGCCAAAGACGTCAAGCCCAAGGTCAAGAACGCAAAGACACCAAGTCCGATGTATGAGGCGGGACACTGAACCCCGGGAGCCAACAGAGACGATTCAGACAAGCATTTGCCAACGCTAGTCCCCACCAACCAGATCCCGACACCAATTAAACCGATCCCAATCAAAACTAGTCTTCTCTTCACCGCATGCACGCCTCGCAACCTCGCAGCCCCGTTTGACAGCTAGAAGAGGCCTAGGTTCTATTTTGAACCAACTACGTCTATGAAGTATTCCGTTGGGTCGACTAGGCCTGCTTCTTTGAAAGCTCTTTTGCGATTGATGCATGATTCGCATGTGCCGCAGTGTTTTGGTCCATTGAAGTAGCAGGACCATGTTAGACCGTAAGGAACACTGAGTTCAACTCCCAACTTCAGCAGGGACGCCTTGGAGATTTCGCTAAACGGGGCTTCAATGAATATTTCCTTGGCTGTGCCCAGTCTGGCTGCGCTTTGAAAGGATTCGTAGAATTCTCGTCTGCAGTCTGGATAGAATACGGCGTCTGAGCCCTGAGCACCATAATAAATCCTTGAAGCACCAATGGCGACCGCGTAGGCGACCGCCGCAGATAGGAATATGGCGTTTCGGAAAGGAACGATGATGGGTTGACTGAAGTTGGACGTCATGGGAATCTTGTCATCAACTAGTGAGGTCACCCCAACGAAGATCTCTTTCAGAGAGGATAGGTCAATGACTTTGATTGTGGCCCCCAGTTTCGTTGCTATTAGAGTAGCGCTCTCAATCTCTTTTGTTGCAATCTGCCCATACTTGCAGGCCATTGCGTTGACTGCGTACCCTCGCTGCTTCGCCCAATAGGCTACGGTTGCGGAATCAGGCCCTCCACTTAGAAGAACAACGCATTTCTCTGAAGCCACAGATTCACCACCACTTGAACCTTGTCTCAATCAACTTGAACATGGATGATCCGAGAAAACATACTATCTGTTCGCTGACGAGAAGGTAAAGAAAGGTCACGAGAATTGGTAAATTGAACAGCTGATTCAACATCCAGCTGATGCTGATGGGGATTATCACTGCGATCACGGAGCCTGCAACAAAATAGTTCTCTCTGAAAAGCTTGGCTGCTAGGTAACCAGCCACCCCTGCAACGAAGCTCATGAGGGGCATGAAAAGAAGCTCGTACGGACCAGAAAAAGGGCTGAAGACGTTGCCAACGACCACGCCCACAGCGTACGCAATCGCCAAGACCCATTTCTTTGCGATAGCCGGTCTCAAAATCCCAGCGATTCGGAATTGCAGAGCATAGAACGAAATCGGTGCAAATACGTAGACCAAGAGTGCGTACAGGGCCGCGAATGCAGCCACTAAAGCCAGATCTCTACTCTTCATCATGAAGCGATCCCTCCCACATGTCAACCGGACCAAGGCCTCCGAAGAAGTTGGCTACGGGAGCGCCTATGGGGAGCCCTAATATCGCAGTCCAGTCGAGCAGAATCGCAAGTGGCAGAAGCGCATCAACGATCCTCACCTGGAAGAGTTGAAAACTCATCGGGACAAGGAAAACTACGCCCACAGCATAAAGCGCCGCCAACGCAGCGGTCACAGTCAGATAGATCGAATTCCTACTTTGCATCAATTTACCTCCCTACACCGGGGTTTCTCTGGCGCAACGGGTGGGAGGCCCCACTCACGCGCCGAATGCGGCAACTGAGTCTCGATCCAGATTAATCTTGCTGCCTGCAGTGAACGCGGCTGCAGTCAACTCATGAGGACAACCAAAAACAGCTGACGGCTCAGTCGTGTCAAGGGGTCATTCAACGGATACGAAAGAGGAGAAGGGAGAGAACGGCCTGATCCAAGAGTTCGGTTCAGGTCGGTCTTTGTATGAGCTTCTTGCTTCCCTCTATTAGTTTGGCACGCGTTTCATTGTTTCCGAGTACGCCAGCGATTGCGGCTCCGAAGGCGAATGAAACGAGGGCCAGAGCGAATTGCTTTGATTTTCCATTCATGTTTCCATTACCTCCTGTTGATGTGTGCTTCATACACACGGAACCAGTTGTTAATTGGTTCCAGTGATTTTCGGTACATAGATAGTCAGAATAAGTATATTAATGTTCCATCTACGGAACACTAATATACCATCATTAATGTATACCCGGAACACGGCAGTGAGCCGCTTGGGACAAAAACAGGTAACCACACAGCCGCGTCACGAAGAAACCCATCATCAAGCAACAGCACTATCAAACCATATCACCCTAGATGTTCCTCGCCGGGCTGCAACACCCAAGAACGAGGTGAAGAAGCCTTGGTAAAATGTCTGAAATGTGGCGGTGAGGTCGCCGGCCCAGCTAAGGAATGGGATATGCATCCAAAAGACGGCCGGGGGCCTGCTTTGCATATCAAACACTATTCATGCCCGCAATGTGGCAAGAAATTCAGATTAGCGACCAAACTTGTCGGTGCCTGACTATGAGCAAGCTCACCTAGTCCAACCATCCATCCCAGACTTTCTTAACCGACTTTACGTGGAACGAAGCCTTCAAGGTGTACAACACCCAGAATGGGATTGTTGTACACCTTATTCGAGTTACGGATACTGAACTGGAGGCGGCTGAAGTCTCCGCTTCTCTCTCGGAAGCGCACACCACTTCAAGAAATCCTCCGGTGGCGGATTATCTTTGTACAGCTGCTCACGTCGAGACTCGAGGAGGAGCGGTTCCACGCCCAAGTGGTCGGCTGCGGTCAGCACTCGATGCCCAACCTTCTCGGCTGCATCGAATACGGGTTTGGTTCCGGTCCGCCAATTCTCTGAACGTAGAACATGATGCTCGAAGATCATTGTAGGCACTTTGGCGGCTAGCTTGGCAGCATTCTCGATTCCTTTCTGAATCGACGCCTTTTCAACCTTGAGCCCTTCCAAGTAGAGGGGAGGCCCTCCAACAATAGCCAGATCAGCCCTTCCCTTCGCGATCAGTCGCATGGTATGCGCTGACATTGGGCCTTGAACGTCAGACGCGTGCAGCACTCTCTCATCACTCGACTCTATAGTGGTCATGATTAACCATCCAAGCTCCCCTTGCTCCTCACCATGTGGGACCGGAGGCGAGATCTTGACTTTCGTGGCTCCATACTCGAAGATCCGACCATCCGCTATCTCGCACTTGCTGCCAATCTTCTTGAGGAATCGTTGAAACATCCATCCTCTTCTTCGTTGGCTGAAATTGATCGCGTTCCGAGCATCTTTCGCAAGAACGATTTTGCCCCTGTAGATTTGCTCAGATTCCTCTAGGCTGCTGCCCAACCAGACCGGTTCATTGTAGTTCGGTGTGTGGTGATCGTTGTGATAGTGAGAAACAACAATGACATCAGCCTTCTGCGCGTATGCTCGGATTCTAGCTCTGCATTGAGCCCGTGCTTGATATTCGAGTGGATGGGGGAGTTTTTTGAAACGTGATCCAAGTGCAACGCCGGCGTCAATAAGGAGTCTTACATCAGGCGTCTCGACATAGGTGCACATGCATCGAACGCCCAGACTCTCAAAGCCTATTGGAATTACTTGAAGCGCCGGCATAGTTCAACACTCGAAACTTACGCGTCCTCTTGGCACGATTCACGTTGTTCCAGTGCAACGTCTTGCCTACAAAAGAGTCTTGGGGATACACAAATTAGCGAGTCAATGCCCAATTCTGTTGGCGGGCGATGACGAGTCTGGCCCAATTGATTCTAGGTGAGAAGGATCTTGAGTGCGAGAGCCCGCAGTCATATGCGCAGGGCTAGTCATCCAAGGCCTTCGTCGCTACGGCTACGTTGCCCCGGGCAGTTCGATTACTGAACGCATTCGTCTTTCGTGAAGAGCTTCAGGTCACATATGGAGCAGAATCCGATTAGAACTGCATCTGGGTTTGGGCATGGTTTGCAGGCATAGCGTTTCTTTGGCTCACTCTCGACTAGTTCCACTAGTGCCAACTAGAGGAACATCCATACGCATAGCTGGTTCGGCGGTCAGGACGATAAAGTGGTGTATGCTTGACTAAGTCAATCACAATGATAAAGTTCGAATTGACTTGTTCAGTCGCTGTCAAAATCCGGCATTCTACTCGTGACCCCCGTTTCCGAGTACGGGAGATTGGCCACCGTTCACATTAATTTTGGTTCAGAAAGAATTCGACAAACGATTGGAATGAATGGCTACACGCACGGGCGGATACATTCACATGATCAATGAGTCGACAGAGGTTAAGAAGAAAGATGGGACGCCGGAATCGGATTATCCTGGCATTAGCCAGAACTCGTTTCCGTCAGGGTCTTTGAACATAGCGTAGGTCCCCCATTCCTCTTTTGTTGGCTTAACGGTGAACTCGACGCCCTTGCTGCTCAGTTCCTTGAACGTCTTATCGAGATCATCGACATGGAAGCATATTCCAGTATTGCCTTTCTCAAGCGGCGTCATTTCACATAAATGCAAGACCGCTCCGGCAGCGTCCTTGGGAGCGACTGTGACCCAATGACCTTCCTTTGCACGTATCTCAAAGCCCAACTTCTCCTTATACCATTCAGCTGATTTGTTCGCATTCGATACAACTACAGCCACATCAACTATTGATTTGATCATCAATACAACCTTCCCAATCAGTACTCACATGCACGACCTTGAATCTTTCTAGAGCCCATTACTTAAGGCATGACGTGACTTCTGGGCTCGTGTAAACAGCAAGTCTTCGGCAGGTGGGAGGTCAGCGGATCAGAGACCTTCAAAGCTGCCCTTCAGTTCCTTCCAAGGCAGTTTGAGGTTTAGAGCATCCTTGATACTTTCTATTGAAGCGACGGGGACTTTGCCCTTGGCGTGGCGCAGTACGATCTTCTTGCCTAACACTTGCTTTGCCGCTTCCTTCTGAAACTCAACTACGGCGCTTGTTACCTTCATTGTGGAAGGGTCAAATTCAATGTCCTTGACCTTTCCAAGACTGACCATATCTTTACTGTAGACCACTCTGCCTCTAATGTCATCGACTAACACGCACTACACCTGCCCCGCAGTATTGGTTTCCGCGCTAGATAACTTAAAGCATTAAGCGACCTCTAGAACTTGGTGCACTTTGCGGACTTTCAGGACCGGGAAAATCCCATCTGACATCTTAGTTCGCAACGTCTTTCGCTACAAAGGCAGGAGGGATCCCAGGGTCGTTTTGGGATCTTCGATCGGCGAGGATGCTGCTCTTGTCTCTCTCGGAGACAAGATCCTCGTCCTTAAGACGGATCCCGTCACCGGGACAACCTCAGACATCGGATGGTTGGCAGTTCACATTAACGCCAATGACATAGCCTGCAGAGGTGCCCGACCACGATGGTTCCTGTGCGATGTACTCCTTCCTGAGAAGTCCGGCGTCAAATTGTTGGACGGCATCATGAGACAGGTGGATCGAGCAGCGAAAGAGATTGGCGTAGCTGTGGCAGGAGGTCATACGGAGGTCACGCCAGGCCTTAGAAGACCGATCGTGGTTGGCTGCATGGTTGGAATTACTCGAAAGAAGCAATTTGTGACGTCCAACGGCGCACGTCCCGGCGACGCCATCATAATGACGAAGAGCGTCGGGATCGAAGGAACCTCCATACTGGCCGCTGACTTCACTCGTAAGCTTCGTTCGAGATCTAGCCCCCGACTAGTTGCAAAGGCAAAATCGCTCGGACGCTTGATCA
>Ga0315282_10003666_pt1 | contig 27442 bp, 32 predicted proteins | sample YL17G07_20_MG_FD_203693 | JGI IMG/M metagenome (GOLD analysis project Ga0315282, IMG submission 203693) | Sediment microbial communities from Yellowstone Lake, YNP, Wyoming, USA - YL17G07_20 | ecosystem: Environmental > Aquatic > Freshwater > Lake > Sediment | place: USA: Wyoming | collected...
CTGTTGCTGTCGCAGCAAACATGTGCACAAGCGCCCTTGGCGAAGACACTGGGGGCTCAATCCGCCAACCTGCGGCGTTCTGCGGGGTAGTGGGGGTCAAGCCTACCTACGGTCGGGTTTCGCGCTATGGCTTGGTTGCGTATGCATCCTCATTTGATACCATCGGTCCCTTGGCGCATACCACCAAAGATTGCGCTCGCGTTCTTCAGGTCATGGCGGGCCATGATGAACGAGATTCGACATCTGCGAACATTCCAGTTCCTGACTATGTTGCCTCACTCGCGAAAGGTGTCCAGGGGCTGAAGATTGGCAAGCCTCGCGAATTCTATAGTGAGGGATTGGATGACAACATCCATGAAGCAATTGAAAGAAGAATTGGTGTCCTCCAGAGCCACGGCGCGGAGATTGTCGATGTTTCTCTGCCGCGTACACCGTATCATATTGCGACGTACTACATCCTGACAACTGCTGAGGCATCCTCAAACCTTGCTCGCTATGATGGCGCTCGTTACGGATGTCGTTCAAAGAGCGCCCGTGATCTATCGGAGATGTACACCAAATCCCGTTGCGAAGGATTCGGTTCTGAGGTCAAACGCAGGATCATGCTTGGAACGTACGTCCTCTCTGCGGGATACTATGAGGCATACTACCGGAAAGCGCAAAAGGTGCGTCGACTGATCAAGGAGGACTTCGACCGCGCATTTGAGCGCGTGGATTGCTTGATCACTCCGACATCGCCAACCACAGCGTTCAAGATCGGAGAAAAGGTGAACGATCCACTGCAGATGTATCTCTCCGACGTCTATGTCACGTGTGCGAACCTCGCCGGAATTCCAGGTGTTAGTATTCCATGTGGTCTTGACCGCCGAGGCCTGCCAATTGGTCTGCAGGTTTTGGGGAAACAGTTCGACGAGTCAACGATCCTGAGAGTAGCTCACTTTCTCGAGAACCACTGAAACCTTTCTATCCTCAAACTTGGGATTGTCCTTTGTCTTCTTTGTGTCCCATTAATGCCTGTATGATGGACGGAGTCCAGGGCCGAGGGATGATTACCATGGAAACGAGATAGACCGGCCGTATGAGGCAGACTCGAATACCATTAATTCCTCTTATTCTCTTATTCGTGGGGAGTTCTCTCCGAGGGCAGGTTGTTTCAGGTCTCGATGTGTTGAAGAGAAGCGAGTTTGCTCAGCTCCGTGTGAAGAGGGTCGGGTTGATCACAAACCAGACCGGCAGGAGCAGGGATGGTCGAAGCTCCATCGACATTTTGTATGAAGCACCAGACTTGAAGCTTGCTGCGATCTTTTCACCCGAACACGGAGTCCGCGGCACGGAAGAGAGCGATACAATTGAGAATAGAGTCGATGAACGCACGCAAGTCCCCATCTACTCGCTTTACGGCAAAACCCGTCGACCGACAACCAAGATGCTGCAAGGGCTTGATGCACTTGTCTTTGACATCCAGGATGTCGGGGCCCGCTATTACACGTACATCACAACGATGGCATACTGCATGGAGGAGGCAGCACAGCGCGGGATAAGATTTGTCGTCCTTGATCGACCAGTGATGATCAACGGTACGATCGTGGAAGGAGATATTCTGCCCGATACTGTCCGCAAGTTCATCGCATACCATCCTGTGGCCACACGGTATGGCATGACACCCGGTGAGCTTGCACTCATGTACAATGAAGAGCAGAAGATTGGCTGCAACCTCGAAGTGATCAAGATGGAAGGTTGGCGCCGAACGATGTGGTATGATGGTACGGGACTTCGATGGGTGAATCCATCGCCTAACATCCGCAGCCTTGAGGGAGCAATACTGTACTCTGGACTACGCAGCTTTGAATCGACAAATCTTTCTGTCGGACGGGGAACAGACTATCCATTTGAGTACTATGGGGCTCCATACCTCGATGGGGAGGAGTTGGCTGCACGGTTGAACTCAAAGGGAATCGTTGGAGTAAAGTTTTCAGCCGTCCGGGTTACTCCAAACGCAGGTCCATTCGAGGGCCAAGTCTGCAGTGGTGTCAAAGTCGAGATCACTGACCGAAACGAGCTTCGGACGACACAGGTCTTCGTGAAAATGGCGATAGAGATCAAGAGGCAAAGCCCTCAATGGAACTACCATTCAGAGCGATTTGCGGATATGGTCGGATCAAGTTTTTTGATCGAAGCTCTGGATCAGAACATCTCAGCAGAAGAAATCCTTAGGGTCTTCAACGGAAAGGTCAAACGCTTCGAAGCTGTTCGAGCGAAATATCTACTCTACTAAGGGGAATACGGAATAGCATGAGCATACTTGTCGACAGAAATACGCGCCTCGTCGTCCAAGGTATTACAGGCGGGGAAGGGACATTTCACACAAAACAAATGATTGAGTATGGGACGAAAGTTGTTGCTGGTGTGACTCCAGGGAAGGGCGGACAGAAACATGAGGGAGTGCCGGTTTTCAATACCGTTGAAGAAGCCGTGCGTGAAGCCGGAGCAAACACGTCATGCATCTTCGTGCCCGCGGCTTTTGCTCCTGACGCAATCTATGAAGCTTTGGATGCCGGTATGAAAGTGATCGTTTGTATCACCGAAGGAATTCCGGCCAAAGATATGACCGCAGTTTATCATCTTCTGAAGCGAACGTCCGCTCGCCTCATTGGCCCGAATTGTCCCGGGGTTATCTCGCCTGGAAAAGCGAAGGTCGGGATTATGCCGGGGTTCATTCACCGGCCCGGGAAGATTGGCGTGATTTCTCGGAGTGGCACGCTGACATATGAAGCCGTTTGGCAGCTTACACAGCGCGGCCTTGGTCAATCGACATGCATCGGAATTGGCGGAGATCCAGTTGTTGGGACGCAATTTCTTGATGCACTGAAACTGTTTAACGCCGACGAGGAGACAAATGCCGTCGTGCTTATTGGAGAGATAGGAGGAACCGCCGAGGAGGAAGCTGCAAAGTACATCAAAGCAGAGTTCAGGAAACCTGTCATAGGGTTCATTGCGGGTCGAACGGCTCCACCTGGGCGTAGAATGGGACACGCCGGTGCGATCATTTCCGGAGGCCATGGCACTGCCGCTGAAAAGATAGAAGTGATGACGGCAGCGGGAATTCATGTCGCTGAAAGCCCTGCCCTCATCGGTGAGACGGTGAGAAGAGTCCTGCATCCCGGTGAGCGGCAGAAGTTCATCACCCATGTGTCACGGGAACTCCACAAGCTCGCTTCGAAACGGAAGCATCCTCTTCCAAAGGTTCGCCAGCAACGAAAGAAAGCGAAGCCGAAGAGGGGACGATGAAGAATATTTTCCACGGTGAATTGTGCCGTGGTATGTCCTTCTCTCGGTTTGTTCTAGGTTGATGCGTGAGAGGGACAATTTCCACAATCACAACGAAAGAAGGTAGTCTTGTCAAATCGAACGCTGGCAATCCTCAAACCAGATTGTGTCCGGAAGGGGATCATTGGAAAGGTCATCAGTAGAATTGAGCAGGCCGGTTTTCGAGTTGTTGCCATGAAGATGGTTCATCTCACCTCAGAGACAGCGGGGAAGTTCTATGCCGTCCATCGGGGGAAACCTTTCTACGAAGATCTGTTGAAGTTCATGAGTTCAGGCCCTTGTGTTCCAATTCTGCTTGCGAAAGACAGCGCTGTGGACGCATTCCGAACCCTCATCGGTGCCACTGACCCCAAGCAGGCCACTCCGGGGACAATCCGTTATGACTTCGCGGATAGCAAGCAGGAGAATATCGTTCATGGGTCGGATTCGGACGAGAACGCACGCTTTGAGATAGAGTTCTTCTTCGGGCAGGAAGAATAGACTTCAAATACCTCCTCCAACCATCACTTTCCATTGACTTTGAGCAGTTTTTTGTGTAGATTTTTGCATTGAGAGAAGGGCCTTCCCCATTGAGAACCTTAGGTCTTCTGACCGCCGAGGTGAAAGGGCTTCTATCTGTCCTGCTCCAACGCTATTCCCTTATCGATACTGCAGTAGCGGTTGTTGGTCTTGTGATGCTGGCGCTTTCCCTCTTCGTCGGTGTTGTCTCAGTCAAAGTCATTACCTTCGTTCTCTTTATCATTGCTCTCAGTTTTCTTTACACATCACTGAGAGCAAAGCAGCTTGGGAAGACGTCCAAGTCGTCATTGCAGCAAGAGGAAACTGTCTCTGAAGAACAGCCTATGCCCAAAAGAATCGTCTTTGATGATCTCCAACCGACTCCAGTCGTTCAGTACGAGGAAATCGTCGCAGCGGACACAGTGACCGATTCTCCGCGGGAGGGGTCTTTGGCTAGTCCAGGCCCGCGGAAGCGCGAGCCAATGGATTTTGATATCAGAGACTTCTTTGACCTTGACAACGATGTATTCAAGAGTGAGAGTGAGCCTCGGGCTGAATTTGATTTCCTGCTTTCGAAGGTGCTCTCGGTTGCGAAGGAGGTTCTCTTTGCTCATACAGCTGCTCTCTTTTGGGCGAATCGTGACAAACACCAGATGGTCCTCGAGTCCGTCGTGACGGATAGCGAGAGTTTCATGTCAGGCCGTCGTTTTGCCATTGAGGGGGATGTCGTAAGCAAAATTGCGCTAACGGGTAAGCCGGAGATTCTCACGCAGGTGAACCCAATTTCGGAAAAGGAAATGCTTCGTTACTATGATCAGGTCGATTTTGTGAAGTCCTTCATTGGAGCTCCTGTCTTTTTCAGTCAGAACGTGGTTGCAGTGCTTGCTGCTGACAGTCGTGTTGAGGATGCCTATGGAGCAGAAACGCTCTCACTCATGGGGCAGTTTACGAAGTTGATTTCTGCTCTCCTAAAGACCTATACCGACAAATACGATTTGCTTGTGGATTCAGAGATCCTTCGCGCCTCGAAGCGGATTGAGGAGGTCTTCCGCAAGGATATCAGCCTGAAGTCGATTGTCGAAGTGCTCACGACTGAGGCATCACGATTGGTGAACTGGGACTTTGTCGCAGTTGTGCTCTATGACGAGCAAGAGCGCGGTTGGCTGGTCCGCCAAGTGATGAATAGGACCGAAGAACACTATCTGAAGGGGACTGAAACGATCGACTTCGCGAAGAGCATTGTTGGGTCAGCGATCAAAGGGAATGTCTCGCGTTATGTTGAAGATCTGGGTACTGTTTCGGAAGCAAGATTCTTCGAAGGTGAGAATATTCCTTCCCGTGGGTCTTTTCTTGTGCTACCCATATATTCAATCAAAAAATGCTACGGTGCACTCACCGTGGAGAGCCGCCAGCCAAAGAATTACTCCCCTCGTGATGCAGAGGTTCTTCAAAGTCTTCTCAGTAGCGTCGGAGCTGCGATTGAAATCCTTTATCTTCAGGAAGTAGTAAAGGATGATGTGATTGTTGATGAGCTTACCGGTCTTCATACGAAAAAATATTTGCTTCAGAAAACTGAAGAAGAAATCCAACGAGCGGACGACTTTGGGACAGATCTCTCTCTTGTGCTGTTCTCGATTGACTCAAGAGATGAATTGGCTGATCGTTATGGGGGCGAAGGGTTCAACTACGTGCTGTATACGGTTGGGAGAATGGTGCAGAGGAGCATCCGCCCCTATGACGTGCTTGGTCGGTTTGACACAAGCCGGTTCGGCGCGCTCCTCGTAAACACAGCTGCCAACGACGCATACCTCTGGGCAGAGAAGATTAGGAAAGCGATCGCGAGCACCGTTGTTACGTTCCAGGATAAGAGCTTTTCCGTCACGGTCAGCGTTGGAGTGTGCGGCGCTGTCGAGGGAACGTCGAAAGACGATCTCGTCGCGAACGCTCTGCATGTTCTCAATAAGGGAGCGGAGAGCGGTGGAAACCTGGTCCGAGTGTTCTAGAAAAACTTGATAAGGGATACCTCCAATGGCGAAAGCTACTACATTTGCAGAGAAAGCAGCGAAGGCAACGATGGAAAGAGGAGTCAAGTGTCCGAAGTGCCATACCGTCCTCATACCTATCTTACTCGTTACGTCTGAACGCTCCACCCACTCCAGTGGATGGCGCTTCAGTCATCGACGAGTCCAGGTCTGTAAGTGTAACGAGAAGCAAATCTATAGCTGAACATTCTCCCTCAAGGTGCGTAAGAGAGATACGGCAATCTTCCTTGTTTGACACCCACGCAAAGAAATAGTGGAAAGGTAGTCTTCGTTGTTCTTGATAGTGTCGGTGTCGGCGAGCTGCCAGACGCAAGACTCTACGGAGACACGGGGAGCAACACGCTCGTCAACACGGCAGAAGCCGTCGGCGGTCTCAAACTCCCGAACCTTGAGAGCTTGGGACTTGGCAATATCGCTTCGATCAAATCAGTGAGGCCGGTCGAGAGACCTGCCGGCTGCTTTGGAAAGATGGGTGAACTCTCACGGGGGAAAGATAGCACCGCTGGTCACTGGGAGCTATGCGGCATTATCACAAAGAAGGCGTTCCCAACCTATCCGAATGGTTTTCCCCCAGAACTAATTCTGAAATTTCTCGACGTCACCAAGAGAGAGGGAATCCTGGGAAACAAGCCGGCCTCTGGGACTGTCATCATCCAGGAACTTGGAGATGAACATCGTCGGACAGGCTATCCGATCGTCTACACGTCCGGCGATTCGGTTTTTCAGATTGCAGCGCACGAGGAGGTGATTACTCTCCCTCAGCTCTATGAGATATGTCAGAGGACGCGAGACGAGGTTTGTGTTGGCGACCATGCGGTGGGAAGGGTGATCGCACGGCCCTTCGTTGGTGACAAAGCAGGGAGTTATGTCCGCACGGCCAATCGACGCGATTTCGCTCTTGACCCGCCGAGTCTAACACTCCTCGATCTTCTGATGGAGAACGACATCCCGACAGTGGGCATCGGAAAGATCGATGATCTGTTTGCGGGACGTGGTCTGATGACGAAGATACATACGAAGTCGAACGATGAAGGAATTGAGAAAATCATTCAGGAATCGCGTAATCTCCACAGGGGTCTCATCATGGCGAACCTCGTGGACTTTGACATGCTCTACGGTCACCGGAACGACCCGGTAGGGTTCGCCCGTGCCCTCGAGTATTTCGATTCGCAACTCGGGAAGATTATCGACACATTAAATGCAGATGACCTCCTCATTATCAGTGCTGATCACGGGAACGACCCAACCACTCCGAGCACAGACCATTCGCGCGAATATGTGCCGATTCTCTGTGTTCGGAAAAATGGGAAGAACGGAGTGAATCTCGGCACCCGCAAGAGTTTCGCAGACGCTGGAAAGTCTGTTGCAGCATACTTTGATGTTGATGAGTCAGGGGCGCTCGCAGGAGAGAGTTTCCTTCGAGCGGTTCTCTTATCAACATGAAACGCGAAACCCAAACCTCGGTAATTCGATACAATAAGAGAGGAGAGAAACTTGTTCCTCGGGAAAGTTGTTGGAACTGTGTGGGCGACGCAAAAAGACGAGCAACTCGTCGGAATGAAATTCCAGATCGTAAAGCATGTCGATCTGGACTATAAACTTAAAGATACGTTTGTCGTGGCGGTTGATACGGTGCAAGCGGGCGTAGGAGATGTCGTGTTGGTCGCGACGGGTAGCTCTGCTCGCCAGACCACCGAGACAAAGAACAAACCCATCGATGCGGTGATCATGGCGGTGGTGGACAAGGTGGACGTGGCGGATTGAACAGAGTGGATCTGGGATATGAGAAAGAGATGTGAGTAGATTGAGACCCGGATCTCTTCTCCCACATCTCACATCCGTGCAGGTGTCATGTATTTTGCCAAGGTAATCGGTACTGTTTGGGCAACGCGGAAGGATGAGAACCTCCAGGGCTTCAAGCTCCAATTCATCCAGCCGCTGAATGGAAAGCGCGAAAAAGTCGGGGACCCAATTGTCGCCGTGGATACGGTTGGCGCTGGCCCAGGGGAAACTGTCTTCTACATCACGGCACGAGAAGCTGTCATCCCGTTGCCTGTGGAGATGGCGCCGGTGGACGCAAGTATCGTTGGAATCGTTGATCGGATTGACCTGGGCAATTAGGAGTTTTCGAATTGTACTTTCTTGACGTGGGACACTAGATGGTAAGAATCAGTAAACAGTACACAAACCGTGAGAGTCAGTCGCTCGACAAGTATCTCCAGGAAATCGGGAAGGTCGAGTTGCTGATGCCGGAAGAAGAGATTGACCTTGCTCGAAAGATAAAGAAGGGCGACCAAAAATCTCTCGAGAAACTAACGAAAGCCAATCTCCGCTTCGTTGTCAGCGTCGCAAAGCAGTACCAAAATCAGGGACTCTCTCTTGGTGATCTGATCAACGAAGGCAACCTCGGCTTGATCAAGGCCGCAAAGCGCTTCGACGAGACCCGCGGCTTTAAGTTTATCTCATACGCGGTATGGTGGATTCGACAGTCGATTCTCCAGGCGCTGGCGGAGCAGTCGCGCATCGTGCGGTTACCGCTGAACCGTGTGGGGGCGCTCAACAAGATCGGTAAGGCATTCAGCACGCTCGAGCAGGAGTTTGAACGCGAGCCAAGCGCGAGTGAGCTGGCAGAGGAACTCGACATGTCCCTCTTCGAAGTTGCCGACACCCTGAAAATCTCAGGACGGCATCTCTCGATGGATGCACCCTTCGCACAGGGTGAAGACAATCGCCTTCTCGATGTTATTCAGGATGAGCGTACTCCGCTGCCGGATAACGAGCTCATGCGCGAGTCGCTCATCCGGGAGGTTGAGCGGGCGCTTTCCACGCTCAGCGATCGGGAGGCAGAGGTCATCAGGCTGTACTTTGGGCTCGGCCGAGAACATTCCTTGACACTCGAGGAGATCGGGGAGAAGTTCAATCTCACCCGGGAACGCGTCCGACAAATCAAGGAGAAAGCGATCCGGCGTCTACGGCATGCATCACGGAGCAAGGCCTTACGGTCATATCTTGGATAAGGAGCATCGGAAAGAGTTGGGCGACCACTCACAATAGAGGCTGCGCCAACTCTTTCTGTTCCTACAGACTCAACTCGACGAGTCGAGTCGTCGACCTCAAAACATTTAACAAACAGATCTAAGAGGATGCCAATTCTACCTATATATCTTTACGGAGCTGATGTCTTACGCAAGAAGGCGAAGCCCGTGCGGGAGTTTGATGACACGCTAATCGAGCTTATTCAGAGCATGTTCGAGACAATGCACAACGCAAATGGGATTGGCCTTGCCGCCAACCAAGTCGGAGTCTTGAACAGAGTGATCGTCGTTGACATTTCCGACATGGAGGAAGGCAAGGGGACGAAGCCCATGGTGCTCATCAACCCTGAATTGGCTTCAAAGGAAGGCGAGTCGTCTGTGGAAGAAGGGTGTTTGAGCATTCCAGGAGTCCGTGATATTGTGCCGCGATCGGAGAACGTGACCGTAAAGTTCAGAGATGGGAGTCTTCAAGATGCGACAATTGAGGCTGCAGGTTTGCTTGGCCGAGTCATTCAGCACGAGATCGATCACTTGAATGGCGTCCTCTTTACAGATTACCTCACTCCAACAAGACGGCGGATGCATAAGCCTCAATTGGAAAACATTCGCAAAGGGGAGATCGAAGTGAATTATTCTGTTGTGTTGCCCGAGACAGTACCCAAGTGATCGGCCTTTCTTTCAGCCTTGGGCCCCTCACCTAGATTTTTCCGGAGAGCTTGCCGACATCACGACCAACCTTATTAAGAATCTCGTATCTCCCGAACAAGAGACTTCGCTTTCAACAGACGCCCTTTTTAGAGAGTTCAGCTCAGATCCTGCTATATCTAACCAGTACCCGAGATGCGCATCATCTTCATGGGGACGCCGGAATTCGCAGTCCCGAGCCTAAAGATCTTGCTTGAAAATCAGTACGACGTTGTGGCTGTCGTCACTGCGCCTGACAAACCTCGAGGAAGAGGGCAGAAGCTCAGCTCTCCTCCTGTAAAGCAGTTTGCTGCTGGACATTCGCTTCAGCTTCTGCAGCCCGTTTCTCTCAAGGACGAAGGATTCATTCGCCGAATCATGGAACTGTCCCCAGATCTGATTGTTGTCGTGGCGTTCAGGATCTTGCCTCGAGAAGTCTTCGAGATTCCAAAGCTCGGGTCATTCAATCTCCATGCTTCTCTTTTGCCCAAGTATCGCGGTGCAGCTCCCATCAATTGGGCAATCACAAAGGGCGAAGAGGAAACAGGCGTCACGACGTTTTTTCTCCAGGAAAGAGTGGATACTGGGAACGTCATTCTCCAGGCGCGGGTGAAGATAGGCGAGGATGAAACGGCAGGCGAGCTCCATGATAAGCTTGCAGAAGTCGGGGCGGAGATCGTACTTCAGACTGTTCGGCTCATCGAACTTGGAAAAGCTCATCCGCGGACGCAGGATGAAGCACTTGCAACCCCTGCTCCGAAGATTTTCAAGGAGATGTGTAAGGTTGAGTGGTCAAAGAACGCGCGAGAGCTTCACAACTTCGTCCGAGGTCTTTCTCCTGATCCGTGCGCGTTTACCTTTCACAACGGAAGAATGTTGAATATTTATCGGACGAAAAGAACGGGGATCAAAGTTCTACACTCGAACCCTGGAGCGATTCTGGACCCCACGGACAAAGAGTTACTCGTCGCGACCGCAGATGAGTTACTCTCTTTGCAAGAGCTCCAGTTGGAGGGGAAGAAGAGGATGAGCGCAGAAGAGTTTCTGAGAGGATACAAAATCGAAAAGGGTGATCAACTTGGCTAGGACTATCCTCGTCGTCGATGACGAAAAGGACATCGTCGAGATGCTAAGGTACAATCTTCAGAAGGAAGGTTACCAGGTTCTTGTGGCGCCGGACGGAAAGCGCGCACTCGAGATGTCTCTCAAGCTTCCGGATCTTATTCTTCTCGATGTAATGTTGCCTGAGCTCGATGGCTGGGAGGTGGCGAGACGCCTGAGAAGCGACAAGAAAACGAGTCAGATTCCTATCGTGTTCTTGACCGCACGTACAAATGAAACGGACGAAGTTGTGGGACTCGAGCTTGGTGCTGATGATTACATCGTCAAGCCGATTAGTCTTCCCAAGTTAATGGCACGGATTAGAGCGGTCTTCCGCCGAAGGGAAGCCTCTGCACAACTCTTTGAAAAAGATGTAATTCACATTGGGGAGATAGAGATAAACCGCCTTAATTACACCGTCCATATCGGGTCGAGAGAAGTGGTGTTCCCAAAGAAAGAATTTGAGATTCTCGCCTACCTTGCGCAGCATCAGAGCCAGGTTGTGACACGTGAGATGTTGCTCAATGCGGTATGGGGCGATGATGTTTATGTTGTTGATCGTACGGTGGATGTGCACATTAGCAAAGTCCGAGAGAAGCTTGGACAATTTGGCGATTGGATTGAGACAGTCAAAGGTGTCGGGTACAGGATAAAACAGAAATGAGATGAAAAGCATACGGCGCAAAATTGGCTACACGTACGTGGGGTTGATCATTGTCGTGACCCTTGCTATCGGCTCCCTCTCGAGTATTGAGATCGAGTCGTACTTTCGACAGAGGTTAGTCAACGAGTTGGCAGGCCAGTCTCGCCAGCTGGAGCATCTTATCAAGACCGGCTCAGTGGTGGCTCGTGGCGATGAGACGTGGTATTCCAGACTTCAGGACTACGCGCAGGTTTCCAATCTTCGGCTGACCCTCATGCGAAAGGATGGCGTGGTGCTTTTCGAATCCGACTTGTCCGCCTCCCAGCTATCCACTATGGAGAACCACCTGATGAGGCCGGAGGTTCGGGAAGCGCTGAAAATGGGGTCCGGTTCAGAGAGTCGGCATAGTAAGACGCTTGGAGTAGACCTGTTGTATTTTGCCCATAGACTTGATGAGCCTCTGGAGCTTCCGTCCGGCAGAGTTCGGTTTTTGAGGATTGCAGTTCCACTCACTGAGGTCCAAGCGGTCTTAAGGGAGATTCGATGGATGATTGGGCTCGCGGGTGTAGTCGTGATCGTTCTTGTCACCGGGCTGAGTCTCATCGTCTCGCGGCGAGTCTCGCAACCCGTGAAGGAGATGGCGGTCGTGGCCAGCGAGATCCGATCGGGGAATCTGGAAAGACGGATACCTGTGAAGGGCGAAGATGAAATCGGTCAGCTCGGAGTTGTTTTGAACGAAATGCTCGATAAGCTCCACGCAGACATCATCCAGCTCCGCAAGCTCGAACGGGTGAGAAGCGAATTCCTGGGAAACGTTTCCCACGAGCTTCGGACGCCGATCTTTGCCGTGCAGGGTCTACTCGAGACACTCCTGAATGGTGCCCTGGAAGATCCTAAGGTGAACCGTGACTTTTTGGAGAAGGCCCATAGAAATGTCATCCGGCTCAACGTACTCCTCAACGACCTCATCGAGATCTCCCGGATAGAATTTGGCGAGATGAAGATGAGCTTTCGATACTTCGACGTGAACGAATATCTTCGCTCGGTGGTGAGTGAGATGTTGCCCGCATCAGAGCGGAAGGGAATCTCGCTTGAAAGTACACTGAGCACATCCGATGATGTCCAGGTACTGGGTGATAAAGAGCGGCTTAGGCAGGTGATGCTCAATCTCATCGACAATGCAGTAAAGTACACTGAAGGCGGAGGAAAGATCACCGTCTCGGCGAGAGATGAAGGCCAAGCAGTGAGGATCTCAGTTGCCGACACAGGATGTGGCATTGCACCTGAGCATCTCCCCAGAATCTTCGAGAGATTCTACCGCGTCGACAGAGACCGTTCTCGTGAAGCAGGCGGAACCGGATTGGGTCTCGCCATCGTCAAGCACATCGTTGAAGCACACGGAAGTAAAGTGGAAGTGGAGAGTGAGGTGGGGAAGGGAAGTGTGTTTAGCTTTGCTCTGAAGAAGTAGCTGGCGTCCTTGTCTCTGACCAGCGGTTCTTGGTTTGTGCTACATCACAGACCTGCCTTCATTCACGGGACACGGACTTAGAATATCAAATTCCAGTATCCACTCCTGCAACCCTTGCACTTGAGACTTCTGTGGTCTCTTGGTAAGATTTAGAGATGAGGTGGCTAGCGGCCAAGCTGTTTGGAATTATTGAAAACTTTGTGCATCTTCGAGCGGAACAACTGAATTCTTCAGTCCCCTCAACAACGCAATTATAGATGAACTCGAACCCGCTAGCCGAAGTCTTTGGGTTCCCAACTGACAATCGTTCACCCGAAGCAGAGCGTTACACGAAGAACAAGCTTTGCCCCTTTAACAACAAGGTCCCATCCTGCACGAAAGACAGGGCGAACGACCCGTTGGGTGTTTGCAGCATATTCGAAGAAGGTCAAACGATCATCACCTGCCCGATTCGTTTCAGAGAAGACTGGCTTATAGCAGAAGACGCTGCGGAATTCTTTTTCAAGGCAAATGCTTCTTGGACATCGATTGCGGAGGTTAGACTTAACGACAAGAACGGAAACACGGCCGGCAACATTGACTTGGTCCTCGTATCATACGATGAGCGTGGCCGGGTTGTTGATTTCGGGTCGCTTGAGATCCAAGCCGTGTACATATCTGGAAACATCCGTCGACCGTTTGAGCGCTACATGTCATCTCGCCAACGTTCGCATAGCTTCACTTGGAGCGGGCCGAATTTTCCCAAAGCGGACTTTCTCTCTTCTTCCGGTAAGAGACTGGCACCACAGATGCTATATAAAGGTGGAATTCTGAGAGGCTGGGGCAAGAAACAAGCAGTCGCGTTGCAGACATCATTCTTCGAGACACTACCAACCTTAAAGGAAGTACCGCAATCGAAAGCAGACATTGCTTGGTTGCTTTATGACCTAAGACTCCACAAGAAAAGCAATCGATTCAAGCTTATACAAAACAAGGTTGTATACACGGAATTTGGACCCGCGCTCAGACAAATAACAACGGCTGAGCCCGGCAAGATCGAAGACTTCATGGAAGTACTACAGCAAAAGTTAGATGAGAAGCTCGAAGGCAATCCACCCGAGGCACCGACGATCACTGACATCACGCTCACTTAGCAAGGGTCAGGTCAGGGAACAGTTGGTACTCTTTGGGACGGCAAAACCGAAAGTCATCAATGTCTCTTCAGTTCCGCAGAGAAGTCCCTTTCGGTATCCGGGTGGCAAGACGTGGCTCATTCCCTATGTTCGCCAGTGGCTGAGTTCCTGTGAGTCCCATGACAAGGAACTCATTGAACCATTCGCCGGGGGCGGAATTGTGAGTCTCACATCTGTTGCTGAGAAAAGGGTGAGAGGCGCTCTGATGGTCGAGCTCGACGAAGATGTTGCTATGCTTTGGGAGACCATCCTGAGCGACGATGCACAATGGCTCGCCAACAAAATTATCAGTTTCTCGGTCACCAAGGCAAACGTTGATTCGGTTCTTCGAAGGAACGCATCAAGTACCCGAGAGAGGGCATTCGCTGTCTTATTAAAGAACAGAGTAAGCCATGGAGGAATTCTCGCTAACGGCGCAGGTTTGCTCAAGCACGGTGAGAATGGCAGAGGACTTCTTTCGCGGTGGTACCCCCAAACACTCCGGAATCGAATTCTGGATATTCAAAGCTACAAGGAACGGATCAAGTTTGTCCGAGGAGACGGTTTCAAAGTCTTGCAGAAGAATGCTCACCGGACTGATGCTGTCTTCTTTATTGACCCACCTTATACTGTGGCAGGGAGAAGACTTTATCGTCATTCTGATGTGGATCACCCCGAACTCTTCAGAATAGCTTCAACCCTCCGAGGAGATTTCTTGATTACTTACGACAACTCCGATGAAATCAAGGAACTTGCTCTCGAGCACCAGTTTCAGATTGCAGCTATTCCAATGAAGGGGACTCATCACGCTGAGAAGACCGAGCTAGTTATCTGTAGAAACCTCAGTTGGCTGAAGATAATCTGACTAATCGGCGAAACGCCGCATTAGAACCACAGCAAAGGTGTTCTTCCTGATATAACAACTGTAATGCCCGCTCAATTAAGCCTGCGTGAGGACTCAATTCATGAGTGACGATATTGGCGGATGGAGATTTTCGGAAGACACACCTGGATTATTTTCAGAGCTTGATCTGCTGGAGGTAAAGACAGTTATACAAGGAAGTATACGTGCGATTCTTTCGTATGATAGCCCACGTTTAATCGTGCTGGAGTCGTGGTTCTTAGTTGATTGGCTGTTACGTCAAATACTTCTCACCGGGATAAACGCGACTCAATATCGGTCTGAAGAATTTGTTCCGCACTACCAACTACTTCCCCGTAGTTTTCATGAGTGTCTCGAAGCACTTAAGAATTTAATCAGCGACCAGCGTAGATTACCTGTCGAACCATCCGAGACTCATTATTCTCTTACCGGTTCTTACGAGCTGGTGGCATTCATCACAGATGAGTATCCAGAAGTTTTCAAGGGAATCCAGGTAGCGCAAAACGCGTTTCTAAGAAAGAAACTTGGGGTCCAAACTGAAGAGGGTATTGCCGTTCTCCATGGTTACAGTATCGACTCACTGTCTGAGAAAAAATCTTATAGAAAACACTATCGACGTGTTTCAGAGGATTGGTTGAAATCAGTCAGTCGGATGGATGAGGCCTGGTTCGAGAAAGCCGAGAAATTGAATACAGCTCGAAATATAGCGGTACATTCTGTTTCACCGGAGCGTATATATTCCATTTTTGGAATCGCTGGTCCGCAGAGTCTGGATTCGCTCAGGCAAACGTGCATCGGAATTCTCGGCATATTGGCAGGAATGAAACGGGAAAAAGAATAAAACTGAGCGCAGGCTTCGCGTAACATCGGCTGACACGGGTTCTTCAAAAACGCTCCGGATATCGTCTGTGCCGCATACTTTGAAGGACATGAAAGCAGATTGGAGGTAGAAAGTCAAGTAGGCAAAGGAAATACCTTCAGTTTCACCCTCAGGAAGTAGCCTCCCATTCTCGTTTCTTAGACTTACAATTCCCCCCCTTGAGTGTTTCGCACTCCTGCGAAGCCAGCTCTTAGTTTTTCCCTCATCCAGTCAGAATTCCGCGCTTGTGTTCTGGCATACTATATGAGTACTTGCTCATATAGTCAGACTCCTTTCTCACTTTGTGGAAGGGATTCAAAATGGCACGGTCATCAGCACAACTCAAGGCAGACATTCTCATGGCACTTGCGCACCCCAACCGCATTCGCATCCTCGAGCACCTGCGGAAGGGTGTCATGTGCAACTGTGATTTGGCCCCTGCGTTGGAGCTTGAGCAATCCAACCTCTCCCGACACCTCAAGATCCTCGTCCAGGCAGGAATCCTGAAGTCATGGAAAGAGGGGCTGCGAGTGAACTTTAAGGTCGCCGACGATTGCATCTTCAAGGTTCTGGATATCGCTGAAGCGATCGCACGACAAGAAGTGGAGAAGAAGGCGGAAGCACTGGAAGTATGAACAACGTAAACTCAGGAGGAATACCAATCATGACTATCAAAGTTCTTGTACCCGGATGCATGAATTGCATAGCTTTGGAACGCCGAACCATCGAAGCGCTCCATCAGATAAACCTCACCGCAAATGTCGAGAAGGTTGTCGACCTCGACGGCATTGCCTCGTAGGGCATCATGAGAACACCATGACTGGTGATTGATGAAAAGGTCGTCTGGCAGGGCGGCGTACCCACTGTCGAGAAGATCAAGGAATTGATCCTCGCCGAGAAAGCGAGCACACACGCGCAATGAAAGAATGGACGAAGTTCTCGATTCTTGTTGCAGCATTTCTGCTCTTCTACTTTGCTCCGATTGATGCACCCATTGTCATCACGTCGCTCAGCGCAGGGCTGACGCTGCTGCAGGAGTATGCCCGGCTGCACGTGCTCACCTGTCTGGTTCCGGCGTTCTTCATTGCAGGCACGATTGCGGTGTACGTGAAGAAGGACGCAGTGATGAAGTTGCTCGGGCCCACAACGAAGAAGTACATCGCCTATCCGGTAGCCGGTGTTTCGGGAGGGATTCTTGCCGTTTGTTCGTGCACGATTCTTCCGCTGTTCACAGGGATCTACAAGCGTGGAGCGGGGATCGGCCCGGCGGTGGCGTTTCTCTTTACGGGCCCGGCGATCAACATAACGGCGATTCTTCTCACCGGCAGCGTCCTTGGGTGGGATTTCGCTGTGGGCCGGCTGGTTGCCGCCATGGTGATCTCGGTAATTGCAGGGCTCTTCATGGCAGTGCTCTTTCGCGCCCACGATCGAAACAACGCGAACGGGACATTTGCTGCGGGATTGGGGGGAGACGTGCCATACTCGAATGCGACGATCCTGCTGTTCTTTCTGCTGCAGCTTGCCGTACTCGTAGTGTTCGGGTTGTCGATTGACCCGATGCTCAAGGGCGTGCTCATCATTGTCATGATTGCAACGCTGCTTGGTATTGTGTTTTTCAAGTTCCAGAAAGAACACAACCTCGAGTGGCTGCGCGAGACGTGGTACCTGACCAAGAAGATCCTCCCCTATCTCTTCGTTGGGGTGTTCATTGCAGGCATCATCGAAGTGGTGGTGCCACAAGAATTTGTGACGCGGCTTGTCGGTCAGAACACGCTCATTTCCAACGTGGTGGCCTCGACGTTCGGGGCGTTCATGTACTTTGCTACGTTGACTGAAGTGCCGATCATTCAAAAACTCATGGGGCTCGGTATGGGGAGGGGTCCTGCCCTCACGCTCTTTCTTACAGGCAACGCATTGAGTTTGCCGAGCATGATCGTTCTGTTCAAAGTCATGGGAAAGAAGCAAGCCCCGGCGTACATCCTGACCATTATGGTGCTTTCGGCTATTGCCGGATGGCTCTTCGGCGAGGTGATATAGGTGAAATGATGAAGACTGTGAAAGTCGTCGGAATGGGCTGTTCCAGGTGCAAGGCGCTTGACCAGCGACTTCGGAATTTGAAAGACAAGCATGGTCTTGACTTCGAGATCGTCAAGATCACTGACCTCAATGAAATCATCTCTCTTGGAATCATGACGACCCCCGGCCTGGTCATCAATGGCGAACTGAAGAGTGTTGGCAACGTGCCCAAAGATTCACAACTCTTACAATGGCTCAAGGAATAGGATAATGAATCACAGCAAATTTCTCAGCATCGTTGTCATCACAGTCGGCCTGCTCGCAACAGCGGGGAGTGTATGGACACAGTCAAAGACCTACAAACCACAGGCAAAGGTTGAAGCTAAGACCGGAAAACCGCTCGTGACATTTATCGAATTGGGGTCGGTAAAGTGTATCCCATGCCGGATGATGCAGCCTGTCATGCAGGCGATCGAGAAAAAGTATGGAGATCAGATCAACGTTGTGTTCTACGACGTCTGGACGCCCGCACAGCAACACTATGCTGCAGTGTATCGCATCCGTGTCATTCCGACACAGGTGTTTTTGAACAAGGAGGGGAAAGAACTCTTCCGCCACGAAGGATTCTTCCCCGAGGCAGAGATCGACAAGCTTCTCCAGAAGCACGGCCTGAAAGTCCGAAGGGGAGGATAGCTCATGCTCGAAAGCATCTTTACCTGGCTGACGACGGCCATGAGCGGCCATTTCGGCGTCGCGCTTGCCGCAGCCTTCGGATGGGGTGTGATGAGTATCCTCCTCAGCCCGTGTCACCTCTCCAGCATTCCGCTCGTTATCGGCTACATCAGCAGTCAGGGAACCGAAGGAGTGAAGCGCTCCTACTCGCTCTCTCTCGTATTTGCGCTCGGCATTCTTATCACAATCGGCCTGATCGGGGCGATCACGGCATCCGCGGGACGCATGATGGGGGATGTCGGCGTCTGGGGCAACATCATCGTGGCTGGAGTGTTTTTCGTAGTTGGCCTTTACCTCATGGATGTCATCAGTCTTTCATGGGGCGGGATTGTCCCAAGCACATCGTTTGCTCGAGGGTGGAAAGGGGCGCTGCTGTTAGGCCTCATCTTTGGCGTCGGGCTTGGTCCGTGCACGTTTGCCTACATGGCGCCGGTGCTCGGAGTTGTGTTCAGTGTGTCAACAACAAACATGTTCCAGGCACTCTCTCTTATCGCTGCCTTCGGAGTGGGACACTGTGCCGTCATTGTAGGAGCCGGTGGATCCGTGGGAGCGGTGCAGAAGTATCTCAACTGGACGGAACAGTCGAGAGGTGCGACGTACCTCAAGCGAGGCGCTGGTTTGCTGGTGATACTGGCAGGCGTGTACTACGTGTACACGGCGTTTTGAGATCGCCGCACTGGAATCAGTCCTTTTTCTGCGGAGAGCATATGGTTGAAACAATTGTCATTGCGGTGCTCGTTGGATTGGCCGCGTATCAAGTGTTCATATTGATTGCATCATGAAGACTGGAGGGTGTTCCATGCCGCAATCATGTTGTGCAAAGCCGGTCGCCAGAATCATCAAGGTAGCAGAATTCGAGGTGGGTCTTCTCGGCCTTGATCAGGCGCTTCGCAATGTCTATATCTCTGGCCTTGATGATGAAATGGAGATTCAGCGGGATCTGCTGAAATGGATCAAGGATTTCGGCAACTATATCTCTCCATCGAGAGAGAATGATTATAAAGAAGCTCTGCTCACAGAGTACAGGAAGTTTTGCGCTGCGGTTGAGCGAGAATCGAAGGCGCAAGAGCGAGCAGAAACGTCAAAGCCAGCGCAGGAGCAAAAGAAAAAGTGGTTCAAGTCTTTTCGATTAACATAACGCAAACAAAATGGAGGTAAGCAATGATGTGCACACCTTTGTTTGGGCACCATTTCCATAGCCGTTATCGAATGATGGCGTGTTGCTGCGGGCGCCCGGGATGGCATCAGGCCACGAAAAAGGAAACTGTGGAATGGCTAGAGTCCTGGAAAGAAGAACTGCAGAGAGAACTGCGCGAAATCCAAAGGGAAATTGAACGGATGAAAAAACGAAAAACATAACACTGAGCTTCCGGCTTTCTTGGAGAAAATTGGGTATGAAAAACAAGGAGGATACGAAAATGCAAAACAGGCCAAGATTTATCATGTGCAACTGCACAGGCGAATGCCCCGGCTTCAAAGATATGAATTTCTGGCAGCTCTTGAACTACATTCGAAACGAACTTGACGTTGCCTACGCAGTGATCCATCCTCAACTCTGTGTCGATGATGGAGAACGTTTCTTCGATGAGATTTTGAAGGACAGTGCGACATATATCATCGGTGGATGCGATCCACGCATGCAGAAAAAAATGTTCCGCGATGCGTTTGAACGGGCAAAGGTTGATTTCGATACGCATGTTATCCCGCTCGACTTACGGAACATGACAACTGAGCAAGGGATGGAGAAAGTGCGGACTGCGCTCGAGAGCTTGTCAAAGAATTGAGGAGGACCCAGAAATGGCATTGACTCCAATTCCACGAGAAAAAATTCCGTGGTATCCGACCGTGGACACTGATATTTGCACAGCAGACCAGGAGTGCATCAATTTTTGCAAGAACAATGTTTTTGAGTGGGATGAAGAGAAAGGGCACCCAATCGTTAAGAATCCATTCAACTGTGTGGTTGGGTGCAGCGCCTGCGCCCAGATCTGTCCCGTAGAGGCCATCACCTTCCCGACAATGGATGAGGTTCGCGCGGTCGTCAAGCGGTTGCGCGAGTCCTAGGCGCAATATACCCACTGAAGGTGACCGGGGGTCTTCGGCAATATCCATGAGCGCAACGTCTGCCCAGTCAACGATCTCTATAAATCGAGGGAGAAGGACTTCATGAGAATTCAAATCATCGGACCTCGCGAGGATCCGGCCTTTCAGGACATCCGCGATGTTTTCCTCCAGGCGGTCCACGAGATGCGGGTGGAGGCGACGATCGACCTTGTGACGCGACTGGACGACATTCAGCAGTTGCCGCGGGTGCTCTACCCGGCAGTGATCATTGACGGCCATCTGATGTGTCAGGGTCACGTGATCACGCTTGAGCGTGCGAGGGAATGCATCCGCGAGTGGCTCGAGATCACCAAATGACGGTGAACTCATTGCATCTGTTTTTCGGAAAGGAAATCCCATTATGTCTAATCCTGAAGAGATACTGCGCACCAGGAAGACCTATGCGCTGATTGGTGCAACGCAGGACATGCTGAACTACAGTTACGAGCTGTTGTTCACAATGCTTGAACACGGCTACACCGTGTATCCGATTAATCCCCGCTATGAGAAGATCGAGGATCAGCGATGCTATGCGTCTCTCGCTGATCTGCCTGAGAAGCCCGAGGTTGTGATCATCACGCTCGCGCCGCACAACACCGAGACCGTCCTTGATCAGATCGCCGCTCAAGGTGTGACCACGGTCTGGCTTCCTCCCGGCTCGTGGTCCGAAGCTGCGCTGACGAAAGCTCAGGTTCTGGGTCTCGAGCTACTACACAACGTTTGTCCTATCGGCACAATGCGGAAGATGCGAGAATGAGGTTCAGACTGAGTGTGCGCCGACGGTTCCATCGCAGGAGACCTCGTGCACAAATACAATCACCGATCAACAGCTACCACAAGGAGATCACAATGAAACGCACAATACTGCTCAGTTTTCTGTTGCTGGCGGCGTGTTCCGCGGTGCTCGCGCAGAGCCATTTCTCCACCAGTCTGCATGCGACCCGTCAGGGCAAGCGCACAGCATACAAGAAACAGAACGGCGGAATGGAACTTATTACCAATATTTCAATGGACTCATTGGCATGCCTCCGCTGTCACGCAAGCACCTATGCCGACGGAACTCCGGTGAATGATGCAACCTATCAACCCGGCTGCGACGATTGCCACAATTTCTCGGTGGGAACTACGGTGAACGGTGATCGATGCTACCCATGTCACAATCGCCAGCAATATGAGCGTGATCTGTATCCCGACACTCTATCAACGGGCGATGTTCACCGGAAAAAAGGAATGACGTGCATCTCGTGCCACAAGAAGGAGGAACTCCACGGCGATGACGGAATAGCATATGCCTCGTGGATGGACCCGGGTGCTGTCAAAACCAAATGCACCGATTGTCACCCGAAGAGCGGACTGTTGGCTAATACGGCGCACTCAGTTCACGCCCAAACTGACAGAGTGAACTGCCTCGCATGCCACACGACCTCGGTTGTCAGTTGCACCAACTGTCATTTCGAGACACTTCTGGCGACAGGAAAGAACCGGGCGATGCAGAAAATCAAAGACTTCGAGATCCTAGTCAAGAGGGACGGCCAGGTCTATCCCGGTACCTTCATGACCCATACGTACCAAGGGAAATCAAACTTTATCATCGCACCCTTTCGGAGTCATCTGATCCAGAAGGATGCAAAAACGTGCACAGACTGCCATAACAGCATGGGAGGAATGAACTCCGCCATCAACGAGTACAATTTCACGGGGAAAATCACGATGGCCTCGTGGGATGCAACCCAGAAAAAGATGATAACGAAGACCGGTGTTATTCCGATTCCACCAACGTGGAGAAGCGCACTGAAGTTCGACTATGCAACGTATACTGGAGATGTTAATAATTTGACTTCAGATCCGATGAAATGGGAATACCTAAAATCGACCTCAGATAACGGTCACGTGTATTACGCCGAACCACTTGATTCCGCCACGCTCGCAAAACTGGGCGTGACACGCTTTGTCACTGCTGTCGAGAACGAACACGCTGCGCCGACAACGTTTATGCTGTTCCAGAATTATCCAAACCCGTTCAATCCGGTGACAACGATTCGTTACGAGATCCCCTCTTCTGGGCACGTCCTGCTTCGGGTGTTCTCACTCATTGGCCAACCCGTTGCAACGCTGGTGAACAGATATCAAGCAGCAGGATCTCATGAGGTGCGTTTTGATGCATCGCGGCTACCCTCCGGGACCTATCTCTATCAGACAGAGGTTGGTGGACGGACGATATCAAAGAAGTTGTTGCTCGTGAAATGAGTGCCAAGCTAAGGTGCTGATGTTCTTGTTCTATGAAATGTTAGGACTACGGTAATACCCTACCAGCCGTATAGCAGGAGGTGGTCGCCAGCAGAGATGCGAAGCGATAAGCCACCCGACAATGTAGCCTGAAATAGGGTGCTGTGCGAAGGAACGGGTCGCAGCGGAAGCGAACTCATATGTAGCCTCGTAAAGAGCATGAACAGAGAGAGACGAGCCTCTATTTCATGGGCGAAGTCAGTAATGGTGATCCGGTAGGTAGGGAAATGAGGATCAGCATTCTCTCCGGGGCATCAGAGGCGACACGCTCCGAAAGACATCAGTGCAACTTGGGAGACCCTCCCCTCGCCCCGTCCGGCAGGATGGAGAGGAGACAATACCTGTAAGGAAACGAAATGGTATTGACGAGGGAGGGAGTCGGACACGATCATAGTAGCGTTGATGGCAGAAACAGCAGAACTCTGCTGGAACGAAGCGTCGTGACTTGAGGAGCGTCAGCAAAGAATGGAAGGGCTGGGTAATTGCCTCTGCGAGGCTATCAACACCGATGTAAAAGCTCAGAAAGTTCGGCGCTGACTATGCTGATGAACGAAGGCAAAGGTCATCAGAGGAATGCTCAAGGAAAGCCGTATGAGGGAAAACCTCACGTACGGTTTGATGAGGGGACGGTGGAAACCTAATAGACGTTACCATAGACACTGGTTCGTCACGATGCATATGGCGGATCGAGGAGATGGCTAACAAAGTCAAGGCGCCACTGTCCTACTCTACAAATGCAAGAACGACTCGTGCGAGAGGGCTCTTTGCCTTCTTGCCCATTTTTCTCTTGGGCAGAAAACGGAACCATAATGGAATCAAGGGAGAGTCACAGAATCATCGAGTCACCGGGTCAATTGTTTAATGTATTGGATAGATCATATACTCTGTGCGACTGATTTCTCCCGATCCTCGAGCGAGGCAATCCGGGTTGCGAAATTCGTCGCCAATAAGCTCAATAGCACAATAACATTGCTTTACGTGGATGAATACGATCAGACATCACCTGGTCACTTTGTGAAGGATGAAGCGCGACGTGCTCAGTTGCGCGTTGACGCCGAGCAATTTGCTGAACAGGAATTCCGGAGAATTATGCAGGAACTGGAGTTAGATCCGGTGCGGACGCACACAGTGGTGCGGTTCGGCGCTGCGTACAAGGAAATCGTTTCTGAAGCTGAAACCGGTACATATTCAATGGTTGTGCTTGCGGTTCACGGAATCGGGTGTTCGTCGCCACATCTGATCGGGCGTACGGCTGAACGAGTCGTACGATTGTGCCGTGCACCAGTTCTCACAGTGCGTCCGCGTGAGACAGTCTTAAACAGCATTCAAACCATCTTGTGTCCCACGGATTTTTCTGAGTATGGTAATTATGCCTTGCCATATGCCATCTCGTTGGCGAAGCGATTCCAAGCAAAACTACTAATGCTACACGTGGCAGATCTCTCCGTTCCAGATCCCGACCTGTTACTTAGTCGGTTCCCGGACCTTAAGATGTATCACGAACAGGTTGACGCCGTCGTCGTTGAGCGGCGGGTGGGGAGGGATATTGAGCCCGAAAATACGATTGTCCGTATTGCAGAAGATGAGCAGGTGGGTCTTGTTGTCATGGGAACTCACGGTGCTCGTGGTTTGCGGAGAGTCCAAATAGGAAACACAACGGAGGATGTCATTAGGAGAGTCTCCATGCCTGTGCTTTCCATAACTCACCCTATACACAAGATGATTTTTCCACGGCGGTTTCGTGATCCATCAGAATGCAAAGGATGAAAAGCTTGGCCTATGAAAACGATACTCACAATACTCGGAGCTATGCTGCTTGGAGCACATGTTCTCCATGCACAGCAGGCGGCGACTCAAAATGTTATGTCGCTGCGAGAGGCAGTCGACGTGGCGTTGCGCGCCCATCCTTCGCTCAAAGCCGCGGAGCAGAATCTCCGTGCCGCCGAATTTCGCGTTGATCAAGTTCGAGGGGGATTCCTGCCCCAGTTGTATTTCAACACCAGCGTGACTCGATGGGATTGGGTGTTGCCGAACAAGCGCATCCTGCTTGGCAATTCGCTGAACGATCTCTATGCAGAATTCACGCTCCAACAACTTCTCTACAATGGCGGCAAGACCGGTATACAATCGGATCTTGCACACACGCTAGTAGAAACTGAAAGCGTGACCCGGCAGCGCCTTCAGCAAGCGATCGTGTTCTCCGTTGCGAGAGCATACCTCTTGCTTCTGAAAGCGGAGCGGCTCATAGGTGTTCAGGAGTTGGCCATTGAGAATCTTCGCGATCACGTGGCCACTGCGGAGCTTCTCTACCGTTCAGGCAAAGTCTCTCAGCTCGATGTCCTCAAAGCACAGACGCAAATCGCTCTTGCAAACGAAGAGTTGGTCAAGGCGAAGAACTCGGTGACCGTCCGCCGGCAGGAGCTCTTTGGAGCGATGGGTGTCGACACGGCGTACGACTTCAGAACCGTTGACCTCACCGAGGCGCTCTGGCAGCGCGAGCAGTTCCGTTCGCTGCGTGAGGACTCACTTCTTGCCCTGCTTCATCGTCACCCGGATTTGCAGCGGGCGGAGCTGGATGTCCAGGGGCGTGAGCAGGAAATTTCCCTTGCACAGACGGACTACTATCCATCGGTCTTCGTGAGAGGAAGCTACAATTGGGAGGACAGCCGGGTGTTTCCCGGGAACAAGAACTGGAACGTCGGCGTCGGGCTATCGCTTCCCCTCTTTCAAGGAGGCGCGACGCAGGCGAGTGTTGACCAGGCGAAGTCCCACACGGAAGCGGCACGAGCAACGGAGGAAGCCCTGCGGCAGAGGCTGCAGGTCGCAGTGCGCACAACACTTACCACTCTCGATGATACCCGCAGCCGCGTGCGCAGTGCGGCAGAAATTATTCGTCTTGCAGAGGAGAGCGAGAAAGTTGCTTCGCTGAAATACCGCACCGGCAAGGGGACAAATCTTGATGTGCTCGATGCGGAGATGGTATTGACCAATGCCCGGATCAATTACATCCAGGTTCTTACGGATTATGCGGTTGCAACCGCAGAGTTGAATTTCAACCTCGGAAGTACCGAGGTACCTTTCCATGAGTAAACAGGTTGACAGATGAAGACTTCAAACGTAATCATTCAAAGTACAGCGCTCGCGCTTTCCTTCGGCTTGCTGTGGGGATGTAGGCAGGATGAATCTCAACCAAAGAAGGAGACGAAACCGAAGGCGGTCCTCGTCCAGGTCGTCGAAGTGCAGCCGCATCCGCTGCAATCGACGGTCGAGGTCGTGGGAACGATCGAGCCGAAGGTTTCGGCAAAAATCATCGCCCCATCGGACGGAGCGATCGAAGAGTTGTATATAAAAGAAAACGATCTCGTGCAAAAAAATCAGGTCGTGGGTGTGCTCAGCTCTGCAGACCGGCTTGCCCTTCTGGGTGAGACACAAGCAAGAATAGAACGCGCTAAAGCAAAGACTCCCGGAAATCCAAAACATACGGAAGACGATGCAACGCGAAAGGAACTACAAAAAGCGAACGAAGATTATGAGTATGCACAGCGCCTGTTCCTCGGCACACCCATCGTTTCTCCCATCACGGGACGTGTCATCGACAAACCGATTGAGGTGGGGAGTGTCGTCAGCGCGACGCAACTCCTGCTCACCGTTGCTGATTTGAACCAGCTCATCATCCGAACTGCCGTCTCCGAGCTCCTTCTTCCTAAGCTCAAATTGAGACAGAAGCTTCCGGTCCGCCTCGATGCGTATCCGAATCAACAATTTAGCGGAACCATCTCGCTTATCAGCCCGCAGGTAAATCCGGCAACCCGTACGGGTGAGATCGAGGTGCGAGTTGCAGATGCTGTCGGCAGACTCAAACCAGGGATGCTCGCAACGCTAACCATCGTCACCGAGCGAAGGGAGAATGCGCTTGCCGTTTCGAGCGACGCCATTATCGTCAATGCGAATGGCCAGAATATTGTCTTCGTTACACAGGACAGCGTCGCTCGTCACCGAGTGATCACGACCGGACTCATCACCAAAACGCAGACGGAAGTCCGGGAGGGCTTGAAGCCCGGCGAGAGGGTCGTTGTGATGGGGCAGGAATTGCTGAAAGAGGGCATGCCTGTGAAGGTGCAAGAGCTAAAGAAAAAACCCGGGAACATCAGCACACCGGAAGGTGCGCGATGATAGATGAGAACAAAGGTTTTGAAGGATGTTGTGAACCATCGGGCATAGTGCGTCCCAGGGGTATGCCTTTGGAGTTGTTCTTCGAAAAATAGGAGGACCTTATCATGTCACAAGAAGCAAAGCAGGAAGCACCTGTTAGGTTGTTACCTCTCTGCGCGAAGGAGGCTGAAAACTTGATGATCATCCTGGCCTGCGACGGGGCGGCGAGTGTGGGCCAGGTCGGAAACCAAGTGGCGATAGAGTTGACGAACTCCAATCAAGCCGCCCGGATGTGTTGTATGACGGCCGTAGCCGCGGAGTCGAAGGCACACGTAGGCATTGCCCAGCGGGCGCGAAAGCTCATCGTCATCAACGGCTGTGCTAATCGTTGTGCCAGCAAGGTGTTGGAGAAATTGGGCATCCCCTACGGGCACGAAACAGTGATCGCCGAGGAGGGGGTGA
>Ga0315282_10003667_pt1 | contig 27442 bp, 19 predicted proteins | sample YL17G07_20_MG_FD_203693 | JGI IMG/M metagenome (GOLD analysis project Ga0315282, IMG submission 203693) | Sediment microbial communities from Yellowstone Lake, YNP, Wyoming, USA - YL17G07_20 | ecosystem: Environmental > Aquatic > Freshwater > Lake > Sediment | place: USA: Wyoming | collected...
TCATGTCCACCATGTCCACCGCCACGGGCTTTTCGAGCTTGGCCCGCAGCGCGGCAACGGCGGCCTTGGCCTTCTCATCCGGCGGCGGTTCGCCGCTCACCGCGGCAGCGTTCGCAAGGAACAACACCGCACTCACGGCCAACACGCTGCTGGTTCGCATAAGCTGGTCTCCTGTTTTCGATTCAGCGACGATTATCTTCCGCTCTTGCTGCACGGTCAACACGGTTTCTTTTTTGCCTGTTGCGCCCCCGCCATTTCAGTACATTATGTTCGTTCTCTGTGTCCTCTGTGCCCTCTGTGGCAAAGTCGTTGGGAGGTGTGTCATGGCGCAAAAGGATCTCGGCAAAGCGTACCTGCAGAACGTCACGGCCAAACTCAAGTCCGTCGAAGCGAAGCAGAAGAGAAACATCCGGAAGGCCGGCCAATGGATTGCCGACGCCTGCGAACAGGACAAGCTCATCCACGTTTACGGCGGCGGCGGGCACACCTGCATGATGGTCTTCGAGATGTTCTTCCGCGCCGGCGGCCTGGCCAACATCAACCCCATCATGGGCCACGACATCAGCCCCATGTGCCAGGCGCTGAAGTATCTGGAAGTCGAGCGCACCACAGGCTACGGCAACTGTCTCATCCGCTACTACGAGGTCGGCAAGGACGACCTGCTGATCATCTTCCACAACATCGGCATGAACCCCACGACGATTGACGCCGCGGACGAGGCGAAGAAGCGCGGCGCGAAGATCATCGCGATCTCCTCGAACCAGTGGCGCAGGAAGCTGCCGCTGAACCACCACATCCGCCACCCCAGCAAGAAGCATCTCTTCGAGTTCGCCGACCTGTGCATTGACGACGACAACCCCTTCGGCGATGCGGATTTCTACGTGCCCGGTTTCGATGTGGCCGTTGCGCCCACCTCGACCATCGTGGACGCCTTCATCGCGCACCGCATGGTGATGGAAGCCGCCGCCGAGATGAAGAGGCGCGGCATCGAGCCGCCCATCTTCCGCAGCGCCAACCTGCCCGGCGGCGACGAGTTCAACGCGAAGCTGCTGGTGAAGTACAAGCCGCGCGTGAAGGACCTGTGACGGGACAGTTGACCCGTGCGCTTTGAGGCGGTAGGGTGAAGGCATGAAGACGCTAGACAGGATAACTTTCGATCCCGCCGTCATGGGCGGCAAGCCCTGCATCCGCGGACTCCGCGTGACAGTGGGTACCATTGTCGGACTGATTGCCGCGGGCCACACCAGTGGCGAGATACTCAAGCTTTATCCGTACCTGGAGCCTGCGGATATCGAGCAGGCTTTGGCCTATGCGGCTTAGAGGAACCATGACCACACAACACAAGACCACCCCCGCCCTGACCTGCCTCGCCGCGATCCGCAAACGCGTCGCCGCCATCAGGAAGGACCTGCCGGCGCTCGCCGCCATGGGCGAAGACATGGCCGCGCCGCTGCTGGCCGGCGGCCATCTCTTCCCGTCGTCCGTGGCGCGCTGGTGGCCCAACGAGTTCTCGGGCCGCGCGGGCGGCTTCATGGGACTGAAGTGGCCGGACTATCGGGCGCGGTCGCCGAAGGACGTCGCGTTCTTCGCTCTGCCCGGCGCGCGCGACTGGGACCCCTGCACGGACGAAACGCTCCGGAAGCTCATCCAGAGCAAGGCGCGCTTGTTCGTCATCGGCCGCAAGGACGAACTCGCGCCCCTCGGCAGCTTGAGCCGCTTCGCGGGCTTCACGGGCGGCGCGGCGGCGGGCGACGGCTTCTATGCCACGGGCGCCTTCAGGCCGCTCTGTCCGCTGCGCCCGTTCGAGCAGATCGTGCGCGCCTGGGTGACCACCGGCGAGCTCATCGGTGCGTGCACGCGCGGCGGCAAGATGCCCACCATCTGGATGAGCGTCTGGCTGGAAGGCGCGTATGTGCGCAACGCGTACTTCACCAGACACAACAACGTGCGCGAACCGTGGTCTGTCCCGCTGTTCCATGAAGACCGCTACATCCCGCCGCTCCCGCGCGGACACCTGGGCGGCGAGTTCCTCGCCGAACTGGAACACATCCTGGCCGTCATCGGCGCGCAGCAGGCCGCCCTGGCGAAGGCCGGACAGTGGATGGCCGACGCGAAGAAGCGCGGCAAGCGTGTGTACACGATTCTCGTCGGTCACAGTTACCCCGAAATCCTCGAACGCCCCAAGGACTCCGACTACCCGATCGAATGGGGCCATTCCGTCAGCGACCTCACCAAAGCCGTCCCGCCCGACTACGGCGCCGGCGATGTGGTCATCCACCTCGGCTATTCGCCCGTGAACGTGGCTCACGTGCAGAGCATCCTCAAGCGCGGCATCCGCTTCGTCTACACCACGCCCTACGGCCGCCCCGCGACATTGAAGAACCACCCCAACCTGATCTGGCTCGATTCCCCCTGGCGTCCGGCGGACCAGAGCATAGACATCCCCGCTTACAGCGTGCGGGTGCTGCCCATGAGCAGCTCCGCCGGTTCGGCGGTGTACTTCTCCATGCTTTGCGAGATGGCCGAGAGGATGGGGTGGAAGTAGCATGGGCGTCTCGCCCATGCACGCCCGGTCTCAATAGCCGTCGGGCCTTGCAGCGCTTGCGCTCTCCCGCACCGCCGTCTACCATAGCCGACGGTTCAGAGAGACTACATGCTGACGCGACGCCGTTGTCTGTTGGGCGTGCCGTAGACTGCGGCTCTCGGCCGCCCGCGGAACCATTGCGTCATCGAAGGAGCATGCGTATGGCCGACCCCACACCTCCCCCACCCGCGTTCACCCCGCAACTGCTGAAGGGCGCGCTGAAGGCTTTCCGAAAGAAGCTCAAGATCCTACGGCTGGAGCGCGAGTCGCGGCAGATCGCCGGGCCGCTGAGCAAAGGCACGCACTCCGGCATCGTGGCCATCACCCCGCCCAGCCAGTTCCCGCCGGAGCTGTGGGCCGAATTGGTGAGACAGGGCAAGCTGAAGGACGCCGGCAACGGCACGTACGAGTTGGTCGGAGACCCCGAGGTGTGAGGTCTACGGAAACACCCGCATCTCCCACAGCGAGTAGCCGAACTCCGTGGCGCGCTTGGTGCCGTACATGCGCACCCAGCGCGCTTCCGTCGGCGCGAACTTGATGGTGTCCGTGCCACCCTTGCCCTTGTCCGTCTTGTAGACGTCCTTCCAGTTCTCCCCGTCCAGCGACACCTGCACCGCGTACTCTTTGCCGTAGGCGCCTTCCCAGAGCAGTTCGACGCGCGAGATCGTCTGGGGCTTGCCAAGGTCCACGGCGAGCCACTGCGGGTCCGAGAACTCCGACGACCAGCGCGTCGCGCCGTTGCCGTCCACAGCGGCTTCGGGTTTGGTGGCCCCGTCCCGGTCAATGGAAGATGATGCCTTGGCGGCCTTGCCCACGGCCAGGCCTCCGCGCGCCTTCCGCTCTTCCGCGCTGAGGATGGTGAGATCCCGCAGGCTCCGCACTGGCGCTGCATCGCCTTTGATGAGCGCGGCCTCAAGCTGGTACGAACCTGTCTCGGCTGGAATGGTGCACGCGAACGTCACGCTCTTGTCGCCCAACGCAGGCATTTCGAGGTTCTCGGTCTTCTCCGACAGCGCTTTGCCGTCCTTGAGCACGCGGAAGCGCACCTGGCCGATCCAATCCTGCGCGAGGTCGTTGATGACCACGACGGGAACCTGGCGCTCCTCGCCGCCGTTTGGTTCGTCGGCCCAGAAGTCAATCATCAGGCCCACGGGCGCGAAGGCGTCGCCCACGTACTTCCGAAACTCCGGCTCGAAGGTGAGCTTTTCGAGATCAACGTAATCGTCACAGGTCTGGCCGCCGGCGCGCGAGTAGCTGAGACTGCAGAAATGGAGCACGCCCGCGCATTTGCGGTGGCAGCGCCAAAATTCCGTGAGCGCCGCGACGTAGCGCGCGTGCAGGGTGCGGCACTGTTCGGGCGTGGCGTTGTCGCCGAGCAGGTTCTTGTAGACCTGTTTGGTGAGCGTCGTCGGCGTGCCGTCGCGGTTGAGCCACAACCAGCAGTATTCGTTGATGATGATGGCGTTGCCGCCTTTGTTGCCACGGGCGTTGCCGCCCGGCGTCGGGTTCACGCCGGCAAGCTGCCGCAGCTTGAAGTTGGCGTTGGAGAAGAGATACGGGTGCGATTCGAAGCTGTCGCCGGGTTGGTCCTCTGTGCCGTAGCCGTTGTCCCACGGCCGGCCGGAAAGATCGAGCGCGCGGACTTCGTGAATCGCCGCACCGGTTTCCTGCGTCGAAGTCTCGTTCTGCGCGTCCCAGATCACCACGCACGCATGGTTCCAGCGTTCCTGCATCCAGTCCACGTAGTCCCTGGCGATCTGCCCGTGCTTGAGCGCCGGCCGCCCCTTGCTCCAACCCGTGCCGCCATACCAGATCGGATATTCGTCCTGTACCAGCAGGCCTTCTTCGTCCGCCACGCGATACCAGACTTCCGGCGGAAAGCCGATGCAGTAACGCGCGGAGTTCCAGTGCATGCTCTTCCACGAGCGGATGACGTTGCGGACCCAGTCTTCGCGCCACGGCAGATTGCCGCGCGCGGGGTCTTCGGCGAAGCGGAAGAAGCAGGTGTTCGTGCCGCGCATGAAGTACGTCTTGCCGTTCAACTCCGCGCGCTTCGTTTCGGGGTTGAAGCGGAAGGAGCGCATGCCGAAGCGCGTGGTGAGACTGTCCGCGCCGGTGCTCACCGTCAGCTCATAAAGGAACGGGTCTTCCGGCGACCAGAGATGGCAGTCCTTGATCGGAATGCGGACGTCTGACGTCCAAAAACCGTCCTTCCACACACCCAGACCCGAGCTTGCAGTGCCGACCTCCTTTTGCGACTTCGCTTCGCGAACAGTGAACGCAGCGGCGGGAAGGATGTCATCCAAACCATCCGAACGAACGACAGCTTGCACGCGCGCTTCCTTCTTCTCGATATCCGGCGCAACCTGCACGCGGACGATGTGCGGCGTGCCGGAAAGGATCAGTTCGACAGAATCGTAGATGCCCGGGATGTAGCGGACCTTCTCGAAGTCCCAGCCGTCGGGGAGATCGGGCGGCACCTGCTTGCGCGACGCGCCGACGCGGATGAGGAGCTCGTTCTTCTCATCGCCGGGCTTGAGATGCGGCTTGAGGTCGAAGTATCCCGGGGTGAAGCTGGACAGATGCTCGCCGATGAGCTGCCCGTTCAGATACACGCGCGTCGTGTATTCGGCTTTGTGGACTTTGAGCAACGCCACCGCCGGGATCGGCCCGCCGACGGTGAAGGTGCGCCGATACCAGAAGGCTTCGCGCAGCGGATCGGCGTCTTTCACGCCGACGTTCTTGAACGCGGGCTGCGCCATGTCCGCAAAGCCCGGCACAGGCACCTTGCTCTCGAACTTCTCCGGGATCTTCTCCAGCGTCCCCTCGGCGATCCCCCATTCGCCGTCGAGGCTGATGACCTTGCGCAGACCCTCGCCGGCGAGGGCGCAGGCGGCGACCATCACGAGTGTCAGAACACAACACGTCCGTAGAGGCATTGGTCGTTCTCCGTCACCGATCTGACGCGAGCTTCGAGCGCCCTTCCAGGGCTTATCCCGAACAGGGGCCATTCATACCAGGGGCTTCCGCCCCTGGCTACTGACGTGTTGCCCTTCCAGGGCAAGCACATCAGTGCATCTCGACCGCCACGGTGCCGATGCCCGAGCGAAGGTAGTTGAACTGCACGTTCGGGTGGTCGGCCAGCAACGACATCGGCACGGCGGCATCGGGCAGCTTTTTCGAGATCATCAGCGCGGTAAGGCGGATGCCAAAAGCGTTATCGTGCTTTCCGCCGTGCCAGATGGATACCTTCTCCGCCTTCCACGTCTCGACCGGCCCGACCGTCGCCGCCTGCGACGGCACCAGCGACACCTGGCCGCCGCCGGAGGTGCGGGCGTTCTGCATCACGGTGAGCGGATGCAGGTCCACGACGCGCGTGGTGAGCTTGCGGTATTCGGCGGGCGATGGCGGATTGTCCTTGAATCTGCCCTTGCGGCGCAGCGGATCGTTGAACGCCCAGTGCTTCACGTCGCCCTGGCCGCCCTGCATGATGACGCAGCGCACGGCATCGTAGGTGCGGCTGTACGCGGCGAGATCGCCGGTCGGGAAATGCAGATTGGCGTCCGGCATGCGCAGCGCCTTGTCAATGCGGTTGAAGCACATCTCTTTGTCCGTGCGCGCGAATGACAGCGCGTGCTCGGGTGGCACGGGCTTGCCATTCTCGACCCATTCGTCCATTCCCCAGAAGTGCGCGTTGTAGAGCTTGAGGCCGACGGCGTTGACGATGCGCGCGACGAGCGGGAGTTGTTCCGTCGGCCCGATCGGCCCGCAGATTCCCGCAGGGCGGCCTGGCGTGGCCTGCTTCCAGGCGGCGATGTATTCGAGCGCCTCTGCAAGGTAGAACTCCTCGACCGAGTCGTAGATGCAGATTCTGAAGCCCGGCCGCGAAAGGCCCGCCAGCGCCTTTGGCGTCAGCTTCGCGGCATCCTCGCAAATCTTCGGATCAATCGTCGTGTAGTCCCACCAGTCCGGCGCGACTTTGCTCAACGGGCGAGCCATGCTCTTGCCTCCTCACTATGAAACCACAGATGAACACAGATGAACACAGATGACTTCTCTCTCTCATATCCGTGTTCATCTGTGTTCATCTGTGATTCCTAGCCCTTCCTCGTACTTCTGATCCGTCCAGCACGCGGCGCCGAGCAGTTCGGTCAGCGGGTCGGCATCCGCGGAACAGAATCCAAAGTGCGAATGCCGCCGCCAACCTTCGGCGAATTCGAAGCGGCCTGACAGGCGGCCGACTTCGCGCGACATGTTTTCCATTTCGAGCAGATAGGCGTCCATGCCCTGGCTGACGTCGAGCCATTCCTTCTGCGTGCGGTGCTGGGCGAGCATCTGCCGCTTGCGCGCCAGCACCGGACCTATGTCCACGTACTGCCCCGGCCGCACGAGGTTGCGCAAGCCGTCGCGCAAGCCGTGCGGCATGCCGTGGTAGACCGTCGTCACGCCGCCAACCGGCTCGATGGCCGGCGACGTCGCAAAGTTGCGCATGCCGCGCACGAAAGCGGCCGAGATCACGAGCCGGCAGGTGTTCTGGTGGTCTTCCATGTAGTCCTGCGGCGACTGCGTGAGGATAATCGTCGGGTGCACCTGCCGCACGACGGCCGCGGCGCGCGCCAGCAGGTCCGGTTCGTAGTACAACGCGATGTCGTCGGCGAGCGGTTCGTGCGGGACGGCGCCCGCGAGGCGCGCGGAAGCCTGCGCTTCGGCGCCTCGCAGGCGGATGATCTCCTCCTTGGAATGCGTCGCCGTGCCGCAGGAACCGTTGGCGAGGTCCCACATGTGGATCTCCGCGCCGGCGTCGCGCAGGCGCAGGAGCGTGCCGGCCATCATGAACTCGATGTCATCGGGATGCGCGGCGGCGGCGAGCACGATGTGCTTGGCGGTTGACGACATACCGGCACCTCACCGAGTGGTGTTGTTCTGTAACCCCTCTTGGGTCGCGGTCATCTCGGGAGTGTACCACAACGACTGCCAGTATTTCCTCTCCGTTTCGTAGACATTCACCGGCTCGCCGGGCTTGATGCTCATCGGCAGCAGACCGTACCGCCGCATTTCGCGGACCCATTCGGGACGCGGTTGGAATCCCGGCATGTCGAAACGTTTGATCTGGTCGAGGCGTTCCTTGCCCGCCGCGCACATCGCCAGGAGCTTCTGATAGTCGGGATCGGACGTGCTGGCGAGCACGGCCGCGCGCTCCTTCGTCTTCGGATCGCTGCAGAGGCCCCAGCCGCCGGCGGCCTCGGCCAGCGGCGCGAGGAGGAGCAGGGATTTCTCGGGGTGCGTGAGGTTGAAGACGATGTGCCGGCTGGTCTTGAGCCGCGGGTCGTTCATGTCGAAACGCCAGAAGGAGACGTCGCGTTCGTCGGAGAGACTCATGGGCAACAGCCTGCTCGACTCCTTCCGGTGGCAGCTTGCACAGCGGCGCGCGAGCACCTCCTTGCCGGCCTTGGTGGTAGGCCAGTCCCAGTCGGTGAGGACCTGGCCGTTCTGCGCGTAGCCGCCGATCATGCCGGTGCCGAGCGCCGCGTACGTGCCGGGGTAGGCCGCGCCCGTATCAATCCACAGGCGCAGTACCGCCTTCTGCGCGGCGGTGGCTTTGACGCCATAGTGTGTGCCGTCGAGCAGCTTCATGATCCTGCTGACGCCGGAACCAAACGTGCGCGGGGTTTCGTTGCTGCGGGCTTCGTTGCGGTTGTCGGAGAACAGGCGCGCCGTGGTCATGACATAGTAGCTGTGGCTGAACATCGGACCGCGGTCGCCGCTGAGGAGAATCTTGCCGGCGCGCGGCCCGCCCGCCGAGGTCTTCTCGTAACCGTGGCAGTTGACGCACAGCGCGTCGAGGATCGGCTGGACGTCGCGCGGGTAATCGAGCACGTCGGGCACGCCGGCGACCGGCTCGACTTTGCTGGGCGCGCGCCGCGTAGCCAGCACCTGGGCCGCGGCGACGGCGGGCGTGCGGGCACGCGGTTCATGGCAGCCGACACAGCCGGTGGTTTCGCCGGGCATGACGGTGAGGAAGCTGCGCATGCGCTTGACGGCCAGGCCGTTCTCGTCAAGGGCGACGAAGAAGAAGCTGCGCAGCGCGGGCAGTTCCATGTAGGCGGAGCCGTCGGGTTCGACGGGCACGACGCCGACGACGCGTTCGAGCGTGAAGGTGCCGCCGTAGCTGATAGGGTCCATGCCGCCGGTGTAGTTGATGGGCTTGGGCAGCGTTTCCAGAACGAGCAGCTTCTTGATCTCGCCGCGCCCGACGCCTTTCATGTTGCGGCCGTTGCAGACGTCTTCGAGGACCAGGCGGCCGGCGGGCTGCGCGTCACTGCCGCGCGGAGCAACGACGGGTTCGCGCGCGCGCGGTACGAGCGGACGCGGCTCATGGAGGTGCAGGCCGGCGCGGATGTCGGCGTCAGGCAGCCTGTAGATTTCCTCCATCTGGCCGCGGGCGTTCATGAGGACCAGCGCATGCCCGCGCGCGGCCATGAAGCAGTCTTCGGAGAAGGCCCAGGGGTCGCGGAAATTCTGGTCGCGGCTGACGCGCCGCGCGAACGCCGGGTTGTCCGGCCCCGCTCGCGGGTCAACAACGGCGATCTGGCCCTCGTGCTCGGTCTGGCCGTGGCCCGGGGAGAACGAAGCGACGACCTTGTGCGAGCCGGGGATGGGCTTGGCGTCAATCATCACGGTGCCGGGATGCAGGTTGCCGAAGAAGGTCATCTGGTCGGTGCCGTCGGGATTGGCAACCCACAGGTGATGGTAGTCCACCTGGCTGCGGTCCACGTATTCCCAGCGCGTGTAGAGGATGCGGCCGTCCGCGAGTGGCCAGGGGGTGTTGTCGTGCTCGTTGTTGCTGGACAGCGGCTGAATGTTCGTGCCGTCGGCATTGCAGCGATGGAGCACCGCGACCTGCGTCACCCAGCAGTTCACCCAGCGCTTGCAGCGGCTGGAGACGAAAATGAGGCTGCCGTCGGGCATGTACGTGGGTTCGATGTCGTCGTACTCGCCGTCGGTGAGCTGCTTGAGGCCGCTGCCGTCGGCGTTGATCTCATACAGGTGATAGTGCTCACCTCCGCCTTTGCGGTAGGAGAAGACGATCTTCTCCGCGTCGTAGTGGACCTGTGGGTCGCGGATGCCGCCGCGAGGGTCTTCAAGGATGGCCGTCAGCGTGCGGTCGGCTATGCGCAGCCGGCAGAGCTTGGCGCCGTCGCGGTAGAGTTTGGCCCCGTTGCCGAAGTAATTCTTGCCGTCGCTGGCGGCGTAGTAGCCGAAATTCGCGTACCAATGTTCGCCGACGATCTGGCGTTCGGCGAAGACGATGTCCTTCACGCCGGCCAACGGCCCGGCCAGGAAGCCTTTCCCGAGGTCGCGGGCTTCGACGGCGAGCTTCGGCGGCTGAGCGGCGGAGCTGAGCAGGACGTAATCGTAGATGAGCCAGCTTCCGTCTTTCAGCTCGATGCCGATGCTATTGTCGCCGGGTTTCACGACGCCGTCGGGGAGCGCGAAGATGAGCGGCAGGGCCTGGCCTTCGCCCTCGGGGTCCTGCGCCAGATGCGTGGCGCGAGGTTCGTTGGGGAGACGCTGCGAGGCGATGGTCGTATCGTTGACGGCAATCGTGATCTGGCTTGGTTCCCAGATCGCCAGGACGCCGAGAATCAGGAACAGCGGTTGCGGCGCAGGTTGCCCAACGCGGAACTTGATGGTGAACGTGTGCGGCTTGCCGCCGGCCCAGGCGTCGCGCGTGCTCGGGTGGATGTAGGGCCAGTCGCTCGGCTTGCTCTGTCCCACAGTGAAAACGATCGGTTTCGGATACCGCTGCGCATAACCCGGCCAGCGCGCGTCCACGAGACCGAATTCCATGCAGGCGCCATCCGGCGTGCCGATGCGGAAGAGCTCCTTGGCGGCAGGCTTCTCGCCGGCCGGGGCGCAACCGGAGAAGACCGCGAGCCCCAGCAGCAGAAGGGCGGGCAGGAAATGAAGCGAGGTACCGGCACGCGGCATGGATGACGCTCGCAACGAGTGGGTCGAGTTGCCAACTCGACCAACGGACTGTGCATGAATCTACACTCTTCCGGGGCGGCGGTCACGTGGGGAACTCCAGCCGCGCGCGTCAGCAAGCGGTCCAGGCTGGTCGGTGTCACTTCCCGCCCGCGCCGAGCGCGGCCAGCGCCGTCTACCGCGCCCGTCTCACCGACAGGCCGCGGAACGTGCCGACCCAGAGCGTTCCGCCGGCGGCGCCGCCCGCGGCTGAAGCCTCCTCCACCAGCGTGGTTACGCGGTCATCGCCCAGGCCCTGCGCGCGCCGAATCTGTTCCCATCTGTCTTCCCTGATCGCGAGCCTGGCGATGCCGCCGCCCCACGTCCACACCCACACGTGATCCGCCGCGGGCAGGATGCCGGCGATCATGGCGTCCGGAAGCCCTTCCCTGCCGCCGGGCAGCCACGTTCGCCAGGCGCGAGTGGGCACGTCGTACATGGCCACGCCTTCGTACCGAGTGGCGAACCATGTCCGTTCGCCGCAACCCGCAGCATACAGGACCCGCCCGTGCAGGCCGCTCCTGGTGTTCTCGAAGGCTTCCACCGCCAACTGCCGCCGGTCCTCGTCGGGCAACGCAACCGCCTCATCCTCGGCGCGGAGTTTGGAGAGCCGGTATATCTTCCCGTCGTTGCCGCCGAACCAGGCGTCTCGGCCCTGGCACGTCACACACCACGTCCAGTTGACCTGCTTCCTGAGAGGGAGCGCGCGCCAGCCGCCGCCATCGTGGAACGACGGGGGCAGGCCCATCGCGCTCACCCACACCCCCTCCACATTCTGGGCGATGCCCGTCACACGCCCCGACCATTCGACGGTGGGCTTCTCGGCCAACTGGTCAGCCAGGCGGTGAGTGTACATCTTCCACGTTGCCGTCTTCGTGTTGAAGACCGCGACGCCTTCGCCCTGCTGCACTTTGCCTTCCGTCGCGGTCCCGATGGCGCTAAGCCACACCTCCTCGCCCCGCACTTCCATCCCAGTAAAGGCGCAGGCCGCGAAGAGCTTGTCGCTCTCGAAAGGATCGAAGCACTCCGTGATCTCCGTCGCGCCCGGCTTGAAGCTGAAGAGGAATCCGCGGCCGCTGCCTGCTCGCATGGCACCGTAGACGAAGTCGCCGCACATGGCGAGCCGGATGACACACCCGCCCAGCGGCGTTCGAGGCTTGCCGTCCGCGCGAGGAGCGAAGGGCAACGGAGTGACGCGAAGGCCGCCATCCACATGCGCGACGGCGACGTGCGTGAGGTGCAGCGAGCAGAGGCCAACCCACGCTCCGCCCTTGCCGTCCGGCAGGATCGAAGTCACCCAGTCGCCCCCGGGGAACTCACGAACGTCCGTGACGCTGCGCCACGCGCCCTGGTCCGACGTCCCGGGAACCGGCGCCGCCGGCTTCTCCCATACCGGATTCCGTTTCAGCAGCAGAACGCCCCACGCGAACGTGTCGGCCGGGACCTTCTCGACGACCAACGTCGTCCCCTCGAAGCGGTGAGGCAGGCCGTGGAGGCGCCCGGTGATCATGTCCACGGCCACGGGGTAGCCGTACTCGGCAGTCGGGAGCGTCAGGCGCAGCGTATGCCCGGAAGGGAATGGATCGAGCGCGCTGAACTTCTCCTGGCCCAGGTACACGACAACGAACAGCCGCTCCGCATTGCGGAACGGACGAACCCACACCTTCTTCCGCCAGTCGTCTTTCTTGTTGTTCCACGCTTCAGGGAAACCGCCCTCGAACTCGGCGGCGACGCGCATCTCGCGGTCGGGCGGAACGTCGTTTCCGAGGAACTGGCAGAGGTTCTGGAAGGCGGCGTAGTTGGCGGTGAGGCCGCCGTCGAAGTAGAGCAGGCTGTATTCGCCGGCCCAGTCAATCAGCTTGTACATGTTGATCAGCTCGGCGCCCTGCCAGAAGAACTCCGCGAAGTGCTTCTGCTGCTTGTGGCCGGCAAACCCCGTGCGGAACTGCTCCAGCGGCGCCAGGAACAGCTTCAGGCTGTGCCCTTTCTTGTTCTCCGCCGCAGCCAGCTCGTTCATCCGGCGGAACAGAGGCTGGCAGCCTCCCCATTGGAAGTAGCCATAGGAGCCGTAGTCCGCGTGCTGCGCCAGGCCCGCGGCGAGGCACTTCTGGAAGTAGCCGGCGGTGTCTTCGTCGCCCAGGTCGTCCATGATGAGCCTCGCCTGGGGGTTGGCCGCGCGGAAGATGGCGGCTGCTCGCGCCAACTTCCCGACGTAATCCTCCGGCTTGACGTTGTGGTTGTTCGGCTCGTCGCCGCCGGTCTGGAAGAACTTCACCTTGCCGCGATGTTTCTCGATGAGCGCCGCGAAGTACTTCGGGTCGTCAGGAAGGTGCGAATTGACGATGACGTCCAGCCCGAGCTTTTCCGCCAGCGGAACGAACACGTCCGGGTTGGATTGCGGCAGCTTGGTGTGGCCGAGGCCCATGTCGGCCATCAGGTGTACGAGTTCGACTTCAGGCAACTCATTGTGCGCGAAGATGCCGAAAGGGTTGTCGGTCCGCTCCGAACAGCGCGGCCCGTAGACTCCGGCCTTCTCGCGCACCTCAGGGGGAAGACGTGAGAACGGATAGCCCTCCTCCGCTGCATTCGCGCTGCATGCGGCGAATGCCACGAGAAGATGCGCTACGGCGCACAACCACTTCATGGCGCTTTATTTCCCTTCCTTGAGCCACCGCACCGTCACCTTCCCGCGGGGCGCTTCGGGGCCGCGCTTTACCTTGTAGACCGCCACGCCGCCCAGCTTGGGCTGGCAGAGGCAGTCGCCCACGAGTTCGCCGATGTTCCACCCAAACAGTTCGTAGCCTGGATGGTATTCCATCGGCGCCCACGCCAGCTTTCGCCCGATCTCGAAACGCCTGGACCACTTTTCCGGCGTCAGGCCGAGGTACTTGTGTACATCACCCGAGGCCACCGCTTTCTTGTATTCCGCGCGGCTCCAGTTCTCGGGAACCAGCTCGTAGTACGGCTCGAACTCGAAATCCACGCACACAGGCTTGGCGGGGTCTTCGAGATCGTAGACACGCACGCCGCCCCAGTAATCGTTGACGCACATGAAGCGGCCCTCAACGATCAGGTCGTTGAACATGTCGCCCTGGTGCAGGAACCGGCTGTCGAACCAGTCGTCCTGGAAGGTGGGCTTGGTCTCCGGGGTAACGTACGCGCACTTCGGCGCCGCGGGATCGCGCACATCGTAGACGGCGATGCGCGGGTCGTCCGCGCCTTCACTGCCGCGGATGCCGTAGACGAAGCCCTGCCGCAGCCCGAGCCTCCTGCCCGACCCTTGCCACGTGTACCGGCCCTGCGGGTCAATAGCCGGATCGTCCAGCCGGCCCAGAACGCGCGGCGCCGCCGGATTGGTGACGTCAACGGTGACGAGCCAGGACCTGCCGACCGCCACGAGCAGTTTGCCGTCGGTGGCCAGCGCGTCGCTCCAATGCGTCCTCGCGTCGCCAATCTCGCAGCGGCCGAGTTGCTTCGGGTTCCGCACGTCGCTGTAATCATACGCGGTGAGCACCGCCGTGCCCTTCAGGTCGCCGACGGTGAAGCCCGTGTCGGCCCAGAACCGGACGGGAAACCACGCCTGCTCCTCGGGTTCGTAGAAGCCGATCTCCTTCGGAGATGCCGGATCGGAGACATCGAGGACCGTGTCCTTCCGGCCTTTGCCAAAGTACATGAGCCGGCTGCGGAAGACGTCAGCGTAATCGTCGAAGCGGCCCGAGTGGTAATAGCCCACAATCTTCATCTTGAGCGGATCGGAGACATCGAGGAACGCCTGCACGCCGCCCCACTCCAGACACGCGGTGGCCAGGTCGCCGCTTACCACAAGATGCTGAATCTCGCCGGCCGAATAGTACCGCCCGACCTGTCGCGGCTGGCTTGGATCGGCCAGATCGAAGAGCCAGTGGCCGAAGCCTTCTCCCGCGTCCGGGACGATCGCCACCTTGCCGTCGGGCGTGAGCGCCACGCCCGCGCAATGCTCGGTCTTCGGCACCGTGGCCGAACCGAGCCGCTTGATGCCGCCGGCGTCCGTGACCTCCAATGCTGTGAGCGTCTTGCCGTCCGTCACGACGTACAGATTATTGCCGTGAACGGCGATGCCGTTCAGCTTCTTGAGACCATCGAGCTTCCCGATCTCCTTCGGCTCGGCGGGGTCGGCGTTATCCAGGATGGCAAGCGTATCCCCTCGCGCCGCGTACAGCCGATTCCCGGCAAAGGTGAGGTGCGCGAGGCTGCCCGGAATCGTCCCCACGCGCCGCGGCTCCTTCGGCTTGCCGATATCGTAGACCTCCATCGCGTCCTTCACGGCACGATAGGCATAGTGTCCGTTCGCTGCGGCAAACATGAAGTCGAGGCCCAGGTTCTTCGTCTCAGGCTTCGCGGGATCGGTCACGTCCACCAGGCGCAGCCCCGGCTTCGGTTCGGCGGGCTCTTTGGGCCAGTCCTTCCACCCGCCCTCCGGCTTGACGTAGCAGTAGAAGTACTCCTTGTCGCCGCGCCGGAACGGGACCACGTGGTTACCATGATGCACAGGCGGCGGGACGCGCCAGTGCCCGATCTTGACGGGGTGCGACGGGTCGGCGATGTTGAGGATGGTCGTCCCGTTGTAGTTGGTGTGGCAGTACATGCGGTCGCCCAGCCCGGCGCCCTCCTTCCCGAAGCAGCCCACGTCCAGAGTCGTCAGGTCCTTCGGAGCGGCGGGATCGCTGATGTCCACAACCCGGATTCCGCTCCAGGTCTCGCCGTTGGGGCACAGCATCACGCGCCCGCGGACCACGGGAAGGCTGGCCATGCCGTGCGGCGTCATCACGAAATGTCGCCGCTCGATCCCGCTCTTGGCATCGCCCTCCGCAAACCTGAACCGCCCGGCCTTGGGGTCAACGGCTATCGTGCCGCTCGCCACATGCGCGCCCGGCCATCCCGCCGCGTCCGAGAGGTCCTGGTAGACCGCCTTTCGCGGGCGAGAGAAACCGAGCTTGCCCGCGTAGTCCCAGGAACAGGCGTCCACGCCGTCCACCAGTATCACGAACTCCCTGCCATATGCGCCGGCCACCTCGTCAGGCCTGCAACTGAACCTGGCCGTAAACGTGCAGGGGTCGTTGTCCCCGGCATCTCCCGCCTCCTGCGCGTCGCCTCCGCGCGCCACGCAACTCGCGAATGCCGTCCATGCCGCGATTGTGAACAGCCAGATACCTCTCATGTTCCACCCGCTTTCGAAGCGCTTTCCACCGGCGACACCGGCGTCCCGGATTTCCTCCGCTCTCGTCCGCAGCCTTCGCCCGCGGCTGCTCGGGAACCATCCCGCTTCTACCATTCCGCCGATTCGGGCATGTGGACCATCGCAAAGGCCGTCTGAATGGGGTAGTTGCACACACAGCCCACGGCGAAACCCGGCACGTTGAGCAGGCCGTCGGCCGCAACCAGGCTGTTGCTGCAGCCCGAACGGACATTCCGGAGGTGGTACTTGGTCCGCGTATTCACATCAACGTAACAGACGCTGCTGTCGCGCAACAGCAGGAGCTGCTCGCAGCCCACGGCGTAGTTGCACCCGCCCCTCGCAAGGTCGAACGCCTTGCCGGCCGGCTTGCCCGTGCGCACATCGAACACGCCGCCGCCCTGGTGGATGAAAGTATCGCCTCGCATGATAAGCGGCTCGCCGCCACCGATGTTCTGCTGCCATACCTGCTTGCCGCCCGCGGCCTCGAAGGCGCAGGTCTGCCCATGCCTGCCTGTCAGCAACAAGCCGCTCGCCTCACTGCAGCACAGCCAATCGTCGTGGCTCTGTATGGAGGTCCAGCTTCCCGTGCGGCAGATACGATACGGGGCTTCAGTCACCGCACTCCAGCGCACGTCTCCCGTTCGTGCGTCAAGGGCGAACACGTCGGCAGGCAGCGTCTTCGGCGCGGGGGACTCACGCTTGGTCTGCTCGGTCTCGATCGGTGAAACGGAGTCAATGCAGAAGACCATGCCGCCGCTGACAGCGATTGCGTTGTTGTTGAAGCGCTGCTTCGCTTGCCGGGTCCAGAGTTGCCTGCCGCTCTTCCTGTCCAGGGCGACAAGCAGGGCGCTGTCCCAAAGCCCCTTCTCAATATCCCTCACTTTCTGGAAGGCCGCCGCAATAAGGATCAGATCGTCTGAGACTCGGATGTCGGACACAATCGGCTTGCGGCCCGCCTCATTCGCAGCCGTGTACTGGAATGCCGCGCGCTCACGCCCCGTGGCGGGGTCGTACACCGTGCAGCGGTCGTCTCCGGCAACGTAGATTCCGTCCGCCAGCGAGGCATACCGTGTGAACGGCGCAACCTGCGTCTTCCACAAGTGACGCCCCGTGTAGGCGTCATACGCGATGAGCGTGCGGCTGGAGAGCTGCAGCGCGAACACGCGGCCGCCGATGACCTGCGGTTTCACACCGATACCGTAGTCATGGTGCTTCCAGAATCCGTGATCGCCGCCATCGCCATACCAGAGGATGCCCAGCGGCGCCCGCACGCGCTGGTCCTTCGAGAAATAAGAGCGGGCCGCGTCGGCGCACTCATGAGTCCAGGACGCTGACGCTCGCAACGGCCCTGCGCGCCGCACTATCGAGAACTCCCCGGCCCGCGACACCTCGGCATTCTCCAGGCCTGCCGCGGCCGCCTTCTTCTCGAATGCCTCGCGCCGGTCCGGCGGCAGAGCGAGACAGAGCGTTCCGCCATAGGGACGCAGCACATCGTAGAGCCTGCCGATTGGCATAGCGTCTGGAAGCCCGGCGCTTGCCACGTCTTCCGAGACGACGAGGCTGGCGAGGTACTGCGGGAAGAGGAAGTCGCATGGCTTGCCTGTGAACACTTCCGCGCGCGTGCCGTAGACCCCGGCCTCAAGGAGCCTCTCGTGCAGGCGCCGCACCTTCTCTGCATTGGGGTCAACGCCAATCACCTTCAGCTTTGACTGGACGAGCAATTCCTCGCACAGGCGGCCCGTCCCGATCCCGAGGATGAGGCAATAACCCTCCGACACTTGCGTGCGCTCGAGGATTTCCCCGGCGGTCTTATCCCACCCGTCTGCGGCTTTCGAGAGTTCGACACGCTTGCGCGCGTGCGTTGCGGGAGTTGCCTGCCCGGCGGCGAAGCAGTACAGGCGCCCTTCTTTCGTGACGACGAACAGCTTCGCGTCGGCGGCGAGGATCGCGGAGGGCGTGCCCTCGACATCCTGCTGCCACACAACCTTCGGCTCGCCGCCCGCCGTAGGCAGTTCCAGAGCCAGCAGGCTCTTGCCTGCGTGGCCATACAGCCGGTTTCCCGCCTTGATCAGCGCGTCACTCAGCGGCTTGCTCTTCGCCTGGGGCGTTGCGAGTTTCCACAGTTCCGGCGGGTCCCAGCGCCAAGGCCTGAGCTTGCGGCCGTCCTGCTGCGTGTCGTATTCGGAGACCGCGGCGCGGCTGAGATCGTACGCATAGAAGGCGCCTTGGTGCATCCCGTACGCCGTATCGCCGGCAAGGACCGACCATGCGGAGCAGCCGGGACGCATGTTGTAAGGAAAGATGGGGCCTTCGAAAAGGTCCATCTTCTCGACCGTGAAAGCCTTCGGCGCCGCGCTGCCTGCCTGCGCCCAGCGGCTCCCGACCTCACGCCCGGTCGCGACCTCCACGACTCCGCCCCGGCCGATGAAAGCGTATCTGCCCGACGCCGTCACGCGGCAGTCGCCATTCCGGTAGCCTTGCAGGTAGTGAAGCAGTTTCCCGGTCTTGCGATCAAGACAGGCCGGCAGCGAGCGGCCGTTCGGAACGAGCAGTGTGTCGTCAGCAACCGCCAGGTATCCCTGCGGCGAAAGCCCCGCTTCCCGGATCTCATTGTGGTCTATCCGAACCTTCTCGACGAGACCCAGGTCATGGTTCTCCCAGACGGTCCGGCCGCTCTCCGCATCAAGGGCCACGATGAACACACCCATCGTCGGCCAGATGCCCGCCGCGAAGTAGAGCGTGCCATCCGCCAGCACCGGTCCGCCGCGAACCGGCCAGAAAGAGATAAGCCGTGCGTTCCCGAGATGCTTCCGGTCCGGGCGGTTTTCGGGAGCGCCTCGGACTCGCCACTTGAGCGACCCGTCGGCGGCATCGAGGCAGTAGACCCAGCCGTCGTCGGAGCCGAAGCAGACGCGGCCCTTCCATGTGACAGGGGCGAAACGCACCGGACCTTCCGCGAGGAACCGCCAGCGCTGTTCGCCTGTCTCCGTGTCGCAGGCCGTCACGCTGCCATCGTCCGGGGAGCCAATGACGAGCAGCTTGCCCAGCACCACAGGCTCGTAGGACGCATCGAAGTGCAGGCGCGGCTCGTTGGGCCAAGCCGGCTGCACGGGAGGGAACTCACGGACCCAGTGAAGCTGGAGTTGATCGGGCAACTGCTCGGACGACGCGGCGCTGTGGCTTGCGTCGCAGCGCCACATCGGCCAGTCAGCACCGAAGGCGACAGGTCCGTGCCACTGTCCGCAGACAGTGCAGACGACCGCTGCCAGGAACAACCGGGCTGTCGTCATCGTGAGCTCCTCGCACCGGGCCAATATCGCACCTGCAACGAGTGGCTGCGGGGAAACCGGCGGCACCGGCGTCTCCGATTTTCCTTTCTTCTATCCGATTCCCAACGCAGCACAAGCCGCCGGCCATCGGTTTGACGCGATGGCATATCGCTTTCCCCGCCGGCACAGCTCCGGATGAAAGTGCGTCGAGATTCGCGGCGCGGGCTGGTATATTGCGGGGCCGGAGGCGCAATGAGCGAAGTGGCGAGGGTCCGGTTCACTGCGTACCGGGCCAGCGTGCGCTCAGGCCTGGATGCGATTGGCGCGGCACGGCTGCTGCCGAACGACCGGTTGATCATCATCAAACCGAACCTCACCAACAGCGACGGGCCGCCGGTGACGACTCCCGTCGCGGCGGCCGAGGCGGTCTACGAATACTGCCGGGCGCATTCGACGGCCGAGATCGCCATCGGCGAAGGCTGCGGCAGCGGCGTGACGCAGGATACGTTCGAGGCCAACGGCTACGCGGCGCTGGCGAAGCTGCACGGCCTGCGGCTGCTTGACTTCAACCGGGAGCCGGCCGTGACGCTGCGGCGGAACGACACCGTGCAGTTGAAGGAGTTCCACATCCCTGAGATTGCGGTCAACGCCTTCGTCATCTCCTTGCCGATCCTGAAGGACCACAGCTTCACGAAGACCACGATCGCGATGAAGAACATGTTCGGCCTGGCGCCGGCGCCGTTCTACGAGGGGTCGTGGAACAAATCGCGGCTGCATTCGCCTTCGACGCACAAGTCGGTCTTCGACGTGTGCCTGTACAAGCGGCCGGACCTGTGTGTGGTGGACGCGGTGGTGGCGCTCACGGGCATGCACCTGGCCGGCACGCCGAAGAGACTCGGGCTGATCCTGGCGAGTTTCGATCCGGTCGCGGTGGATGCCCTTGGCAGCCAACTGCTGGGGCACGACCCGCGGAAGCTCGAATACCTGAAGCTGGCCAACGGCGTGCTCGGCAGCATGGATGATATCAGGGTCCTGGATCTCTGAGTCCGCCACTTTTGCCTTTTGCCCGCCGACTTTTCACTTATGATTCGCGCTATGCCAGCCATCGAGTACCTGCCGATCCTCGGCACGCGCATCGCGTCGGTGACCTACGACGAAGCGGTCGCGTTTATCCTTGAGAAAGCGGCGGCCGGCCCGGAGGCGCATGCGTACGTCTGCGCCGTGAACGTACACACGGTGTCGCTGGCGCGGCGTGAGGCGGCGTTCCGCGAGGTGCTGAACGGCGCGCTGCTGGCGGTCCCGGACGGAACGCCGCTGGTGTGGGCGCACACAATCCTGGGCGGGCGGCGCATTCCGGGGCGGGTGTACGGGCCGACGCTGATGCTGAAGCTGTGCGAGGGCGCGGCGGCGCGGGGCTTGCCGGTGTATCTCTACGGCGGCGCGGCGGGCGTGCCGGAGAAGCTGGCGGAGGTGCTGAAGCAGCGCTGGCCGGCGCTGACGGTCGCAGGCGCGTTCTCGCCGCCGTTCCGTGAATCCGGCGCGGACGACTCAGGCCCGCGGCAGGAGATAGAGGCGATCAACCGCAGCGGCGCGCGGCTGTTGTTCGTGGCGCTGGGCGCGCCGAAGCAGGAACGGTTCATGCACAGGCACGCGGCGGCGATCAACCCGGTGCAGGTGGGCGTGGGCGTGGCGTTCGACTTCCACAGCGGGCGTATGCGGCAGGCGCCGGCGTGGATGCAGGACGCGGGCCTGGAGTGGTCCTACCGTTTCGCGCTCCAGCCGCGGCGGTTGTGGAGGCGGTACCTGTTCTACAACCCGTATTTCATCGTGCGGCTGGCGCTGCAGCGCCTGGGGCTGGACGCGCCCAGCCGGGAACTGGCGCGCAGGACCGCGGAGGCAACGAAGTGAGAATGCGCACACCTAGTCTCGACCGCCTGGCCGCCATCGGCCGCTGGGTGCTGCTGCTGCTGCTGGCGGGACACCTCCTGCTGCGGCGTGAGTTTGCGCACCGCAGCGTGGGCGAACTCGTCGGCGCGCCGGGCGGCTGGCTGGGGCGCGCGTATATCACCGAGGTGCTGTTGCTGCTGCTGCTCCCCGTGGCCGTGGCGTTGGCGTGGCGGCAAGCCACATTGCGCCCCGCGCCGGCACGCATGGCCATGCAGCGCGCCGGCCTGGGGGCGAGTTTCTACCTTGCGCTGGCGTTCCTGGCGTGGGGGTGAGTGCAGGCGACCATCGCCTTTCTGGGCGGTTCGCCCAGCGTGTATCTGATCGTGCGGCAGAGCGCGATGGCGGGATACGCCATGGTGTTCCTGTACGCGTTCCTCTTCTTCGGCGATGAGGAGGCGCACATCCGGCAGGCGGCGGCGTGGGCGCTGGCGGTGTCGCTGCTGTGCGCCGCGGCCGATACGCTGGGATGGCTGAAGCCGAGGCCGGACCCGACGAGTTTCTACCCGGACGAGAGCTTCTTCGGACAGCAGACGCTGATCATCGCGATCCTCGGCCTGGGGCTGTTCGTCGTCCACAACGAGAGCTGGCTGTGGCGGCCGCTGGCGCTGGCGGCGCTGCTGTTCGCGGCCTGGCGGCAGAGCCTGCGCGTGCCGCAGTCGGTGGTGCCCGTGAGCATCGGCGGCGCCCTGTTGCTGCACGTGCTGCTGGGCGGCGTGACGGCGCTGCGCGGGCAGATGGAGACGCTGAAGCGGGCGGTGCTGCTGGTGGCGTTCTTCGGGATCGTGATCTTCGCGTACCGGAGCATGCACAAGCCGGATCCCGCGCAGTCCGCGGAAGCGGCGGCGTGGTCGGTGAGGACCTATCGCGAGTTGTTCGATATCTACGAGCAGACCGACCCGGCGGAGGTCGCTGCGATGAAGCTCCCGTCCGCGCGCGTTGACGGCGTCGTGTTGAGCGAGCCCGAGGAATGCAGGCTGGAGGCGGTGTACCGCGTCGCCAAGCTCATCAGCGACAGCGTGGTGAACAACACGTGGCGGCTGCTGATGTGGCGGCGCATGTGGCGGGATTGGCTGCACGGCCGGCCGTTGCTGGGCGCGGGCGTGGGGAAGGCGTGGGAGTACAACCAGGCCTTCCGGCACACGCACTTCCATTACGAGGAGGATGCGGGCGGGCTGAACCCGCACAACAGCTACCTGAACCTGCTGTACCGCTACGGCGCAGTCGGTCTGGCCGTGCTGCTGGCGCTGCTGGCAGCGGCGCTGTACGCCGCGTGGAAGGCGCTCTGCGTGCCGCCGCTGTTTGGCGACGCGCTGCTGGAGGGTCTCGCGCTCTACTTCCTCTACACGGCGGTTTTCGCGGTCTTCACGGTGACGCTGGAAGGGCCGTCGTACGCGCTGCCGTTCTGGTTCTCGCTGGGCCTGCTGTATGCGCGAGCCCGGCAGCGCCGCGCCGCGTACGCGGAGTCGCTGCCGTGAGCGAGGCCTCACCCGCGCCGCCGCGCGCACAGACGGACGCGCCCGCGCTGCCCGTGATTGACGTGCACACGCATCTGGCCGGTGTTGGGCACGGCGGCACGAACTGCTTCATTGCGCCGCGGAAGTTCAACTCGCTGTTCTTCCGCGCCATGTGCTGGCAATTGGGTATCACCCGCGCGGACCGCGCGAGCAGGCTGGACCAGGCGTACCTCGAGCGGCTGGACGAGCAGGCGCACAGCGCCGCGGCAAGCGGCGCGCTGGACGCGATTGCCCTCTTCGCGCACGAGCGCATCTACACCGACGCGGGCGAGGTGCAGGCGGCGGGTCAGGAACTGTTCGTGCCCAACGAGTACGTGTTTGCATGCGCGGAGCGGCCGGCGATGCGGGGCAGGTACTTGCCGGTGGCGTCCGTCCATCCGTACCGGCGCGATGCTGTCGAGGAGACGGCGCGCTGGATCGAGCGCGGCGCGGCGGCGCTGAAGTGGCTGCCGAACTCGCAGGGCATGGACCCGCGCGACCGGCGCTGCGCGCCGGTGTTTGAGCTGCTGGCGCGGAAGAAGGTGCCGCTGATTGTGCACACCGGCGGCGAGCACACGGTGCGGGTCACCCGGCCGGAACTGGGCAATCCCGAGGTCATGCGGCCCGCGCTGGAACGCGGCGTGAGCGTGATCATGGCGCACAGCGGGACCAAGAGCGGGCTGTTCGACAGCGACTGGCTGCCGCAGTTCTGCGCGCTGGCGCGCCGCTACCCGAACTGCTGGGGCGACACGGCGGCGTTCTGCACGCCGGGCCGGACACGCTGGATTGCGCGCTTCCTGCGCGAGGAAGGCGTGGTGGAGAAGCTGCTGCACGGCAGCGACTACCCCGTGCCGCCAACGGCGTGGTTCGCTCTGGGGACGCTGGGCTGGCGGAAAGTGCGCGAACTGAACCGGGTCCCGGGCCTGCTGGAGCGGGATGTGAGGATCAAACGCGCACTGGGTTTCCCGGACAGTGTATTCACCAATGCGGCACGGGTGCTGCCTCGGGGCGCGCTGCGGCACTGGGGCGTGCGGAGTGCCGATTGACGATTGTTGATTGACGATTGGGGATTGGCGGAAGGGAGCGCCCATGCGAATGGTGAAGTGCCAAGTATTGCTGCTCGCTCTGACCGCACTTGTGGGACTTGGTCATCGAGCCCGCGGCGATTCTTGGGCGGCGCCGTCGCCAGAAGAGTTCGCGTCGGCGTCCGGGAAGTATGTGTTCAGGATCACGCCTCACGAGAAGTGGTCCGAGAAACCGGGCCATTGCACTGGCGAACTGTTCAAGGTCGAGGGTGAGAAGAGGACGCTGGTCTGGTCGCGGCATCTGCTGAACGACGTTGCCCCCGTGAAGGCGCACGTGACGGATGATGGCGAGCACGTGGTGACGCTGGACGAATGGCACCACGTCGGTGAATTGCCCGTCGTGATCTACGGCCCGCGCGGCCGTCGGGCCGCCGTGCATACGATTGAGACACTCGGCCTGGGAGAGGACACGAGCCACATCAAACAGAGCGTGAGCAGCTTCTGGTGGAATGAGAACTCGATCGTGTTCTTCACGGCCGATGGGAAGCGCCTCATCATCCGCCTGCATTGGGGCAAGATGCTGATCGTTGACCTCGGGCGCGGCGAGATGATGAACGAGAAGTGGTACGAACTGCACAAGGGCTGGTACATCAAGGAGGACGAGTGGACGGCGCTGAAGGAATCCGCCGAAAAGCGCGCCGGCGAGCTCGCCCTCGAACTGGTGAGCTCGGGCGACGATCATGAGCGGCAGGCGGGCGCGATGGCTGCGGGGCAGTTGAAGCTGCGCGCGGCAATCCCGCAGCTTAGGAAGCTGTTGACGGATGCCGCCGTCTATTCCGAGCAGACGGGCACCGGGCCGTGGATGGATGTGTATCCCGTGCGCAAAGCCGCGGTCGAGGCGCTGAAGGCGTTGGGCGAGAACGTTCACGGCGTTGTGACGGAGGAACCGCAGAAGCGGGCTGGCGCGGGGACGGTGGAGGAGCTTCTCGATAAGGCGGCGAAGGGAAAGCAGTGATGCGCTCGTTTGCAACGATGCTCCCGGCCTGTCTGCTTCTGTCACTGCGGGCAGTTGCGGCGCAGGGCGAAGACGCTGCGCCGCTGCCGGTAACCGGGGCGGAGAATGCCGATCTCGGCAGCTTCGACGAACTGATGCGCTCCTTCCTGGCGCGCTACAAGGCGCCGGGCGCCGCGCTGGCGGTCAGCAGGAACGGGCGCGTGGTGTACGCGCGCGGCTTCGGTCACGCCGACGCGGAGAAGAAGCAGCCGGTGCAGCCGACAGCGCTGTTCCGCATTGCCAGCGTCTCGAAGCCGATCACGGCCGTGGCGGTAATGCAACTGGTTGAGCAGGGCAAGCTGAAGCTCGACGACACGATGCTGACCATGCTCCCGCCCGACACGCGGCCGGCGAACAGCGGCGATGTGCGCACGGAGCAGATCACCATCCGGCACCTGTTGCAGCACTCCGGCGGATGGGACAGCGCGAAGACGTCCTACGATCCGATGTTCCGCTCGATCGAGATTGCCAAGGCGGAAAAGGCCGATCCGCCGGCCGATTCCGAGGCAATCGTCCGCTTCATGCTGCGCCGCAAGCTCGACTTCCAGCCCGGCGAGCGGTACGCATATTCGAATTTCGGTTACTGCGTGCTGGGGCGGATCATCGAGCAGGCCACGCAGCAAGGCTACGAGGGATACGTGAAGCAGCGCGTGCTGGCGCCGCTGGGCATCGAGACAATGCGCATCGGCAAGTCGCTGGCCGAAGGGCGCGCGCCCGGGGAGGTGGAGTACTTCGATACGCAGGGGCGCAAGGGAGCGGCGGTCGTCGGCGAGAAACTCGGCGCGCCCGTGCCGCTGCCGTATGGGACGTTCTACATCGAGGCGATGGACGCGCACGGCGGGTGGCTGGCGTCGGCCGTGGACCTGGCGCGCTTCGTGGGCGCCTTCGACGACCCGGCGCGGTGCAAGGTGCTGAAAGCGGAGAGCGTGCGGACGATGTGGGAGCGGCCCGCCGGCGCCGCGGGCAACGAGAAGGACGGAACGCCGAAGGCGGCGTTCTACGCGTGCGGCTGGATGGTGCGCCCCGCGGGGGACAAGGGCGGCGTGAACGCGTGGCACAATGGCGATCTTCCGGGGACGTCCACATTGCTGGTCCATCGGCACGACGGGCTGAGCTGGGCGGTGCTGTTCAACACGCGCAGCGATGCCAAGGGCGCGCCTCTGGCGGGGCTGATTGACGGGCTTGTGCACCAGGCGGCGGATGCCGTGAAGAAGTGGCCGGAAGGTGAGTGACAGGGCATTGAGTTACCGGCCGCGGGCGTTATGATGCGTGGAAAAGGGGTGAGATTATGAAGACTGCGCAGATGGAAGCTCGACCCGCGCCGCCCACGGACAGGCTCGTCACGGCGGAGGAATTTGCCGAGCACCCGGAATGGGGGCCGTGCGAACTGATACGCGGGAGGGTGGTGACGATGACGAACCCAAAACCGAAACACGGAGTGGCGACGTACCAAGTGGCCTTCCGCCTCGGGCAATTTGTGGAGCCGCGGCGCCTGGGACATGTCTTCGTGGGGGATGCCGGCGTTCTGGTCGAACGCGACCCGGACACGGTGCGAGGCCCCGACGTCGGCTTCATACGCGCGGGACGCCTGCCGGGCAAAGCCGCACTTGATGAGTACCTCGAAGTGCCGCCGGACTTGTGCATCGAGATCGTCTCGCCCACGGACCGCTGGTCCGAGATCACTGAAAAGGTAGACATGTTTCTCGGTATCGGCGTCACGCTGGTCTGGGTGGTTGACCCGCAAACGCAGAAGGCTCACGTGTACCGGAAAGGCCGCGAGGTGCGCGTTGCGGATTCCAGCGGCAGTCTTGACGGCGAGGATGTACTGCCAGGCTTCACGCTGACTCTGGCGGACGTCTTTGCTGCCCTGGCGTAACGGCCGCCAGAACATGGGGGGACTCCGATGGGCGTGACATATTTCCCGCTGGCAATGCTGGTGGTGTGCGCCGTGGCCGCCGCCGTCGCGGCGGATGCAGGCGACGAGGTGCTCGCCGATTTCGAGAACAACTTCGACGCGGGCAAGGTCGAGGCTCGCGACGTGAAAGTGAGCGTGGTCAAGAATGCGGCGGGCAGCGCGCTGCAGATGGCCAGCGGCCACAAGGACGAATGGCCCGGCATAACGCTCAAAGCGCCGCAGGGGAAGTGGGACCTGACGAAGTACGAGTACCTCGCACTGGATGTGAAGAACACGGGCACGAACGAAGCGACCGTGTGCTGCCGCCTGGACAACCCCGGGGCCGACGGCGTGAAGAACTGCAATACCGAGTCCGTGACGCTGAAACCGGGGGAAGCGGCGACGCTGCGAGTGACCTTCAAGCGGCGGCCGCCGGGCACACTCGACGTGAAGCTGTTCGGCATGCGCGGCTATCCGAGCGCCGCGAAGGGCAGCGACAGCGGGACGATTGACGCCGCCAACGTGACGCAGTTCCTCGTCTTTGTGCCGAAGCCGAAGGAGGACCACCAGTTCGAGATTGACAACGTGCGCGCGGGCGGTTCGTACACGCCGCCGCCGGCGGTGGCGGTTGAAGCGGTGAAGTTCTTCCCGTTCATTGACACGCTCGGGCAGTACGTCCACGCCGACTGGCCGGGCAAAACGCATTCGCTGGAGGAACTGAAGAAGCGCACGGAGGACGAAGCGCAGGAGCTGCGGGAGAAGCCCGGCCCGGAGCAGTGGGACCAGTACGGCGGATGGAAGAGCGGTCCGGCGCTGGAGGCGACGGGCTTCTTCCGCGTCGCGAAGCACGACGGCAAGTGGTGGCTGGTGGACCCCGACGGGAAGCTGTTCTGGTCGCACGGCACGGACTGCGTGAACTCGTACGCCGCGACG
>Ga0315282_10003668_pt1 | contig 27438 bp, 25 predicted proteins | sample YL17G07_20_MG_FD_203693 | JGI IMG/M metagenome (GOLD analysis project Ga0315282, IMG submission 203693) | Sediment microbial communities from Yellowstone Lake, YNP, Wyoming, USA - YL17G07_20 | ecosystem: Environmental > Aquatic > Freshwater > Lake > Sediment | place: USA: Wyoming | collected...
GGGGTTCCGCCTCGCTACGCGAGCCGATCACCCCCGGCTACTTGCTGCTACCCCTTCGGGGTTTTCCGGGCGCGACGAACGCAGGAATGCGACATTTCCATCAAATACAACTTGAAGCGATACTAGCAGCCTGCGCCACTCTTTCTGCCTGCGCCACTCCCCCCACCCAACAATGCGCTGGACAACCTCAGGCCGGCGTCATAAAGAATGGCGCTGCCTGTTGTCGAACCTAGCGGGAAGGCTGTTGAATCGTTGCCAGGGCGAGACGACCGCTCGACCCGGCCAGAAGAGGAGGAAGTGCGGTTATGAACCGACTGATGAGGATCACGGCAGTAGCGGCGATTGTGTGGGTTGCCGCGCGCGCACACGCCGGTGAGGCTACAACCTCCACAATGTCCTCCACCCCCACGGCGTCGTCGGGGCAGGGCATTCGGATCTGCTATGTGGACGTGGAGCGCATCACCGAGGGCTCCCAGATGATCCGCGACCGGGTCGCGACGGTGCAGAAGGATCTGGAGGAGAAACAGAAAACCTTTAAGAGCAAGTCCGAGGATCTCCGCCAGCTGACCCAGCAATTGAGCCAACAGGAATCGGTCCTGACGGCCACCCAAGTCACTCAACTCAAGGAGCGAATCCGCAACCTCCAGGACGACCTGGACCGCCTTCAGTATGACGCCGACCGCGTGTTGAAGAAGACCGGCAACGAGATCATCGAGCCGGTTCTGGACGATGTCCTCGCGTCGGTCGAGCGCGTGGCCCAGCTGTACAAGGTGGACTTGATCCTGAGGAGCGACGCTCTGCTCTATGCCTCGGAACGGGTGGATTTGACCGACGCCGTAATCCAGGATCTCGATCGCAAACTCGGCGCCACGAAGCCGGCCGTTTCGCCGGCCAGCACGCCGGCGCGACGATCGAGCGAACCGGCCACCGAAGGGAAGAAAACGCGGACGCCTCGACCCGCTTCGGGCGAGCCGGCAAAAAAGAGCGGCAAGAAGTGAGGGATTGCGGATTGCGGAATAAAAAAGCGCACGCGAAGGGCCCGTTGGGGCATAGAATCAGCCAGTAGGAAACACGAGTCTGGCGCGCCATTGATGAGGTTCTTGAGCATCCCTGAAGGAGCACGCCCATGTCCAAAACCGGAGACCTGCAACGTCATCTCCCGGAGCTCGTCAAACAGATCGTCGAGAGCATTCGCCAAACCCAGAAGATCAACCACATCGAGCGGCACGATCTGCCGAATCGCGAGGAGGTCATCCGCGTTCTGCGGGATCTGCAGAGCCTGGTCCTCCCCGGCTTCCTGCGCCAGCGCTTGTATTACGCCAACATCGAGTTTTTCGTGGGCGACCTGGTGGATTCGCTGTCTGTTCGCATGAGCGAAGAGATCGCCCGCGCGCTGCTTCACGAAGACTGCAGCAAGTGCGGCCTGGAAACGAATCGGGACTTTCGCCGCGACGCCGAACAGATCACGGCCGAGTTTTTCCGGCGCATTCCCCCAATCCGCGCGCTGCTCGACAAGGACGTGGAGGCGGCGTATGACGGCGACCCCGCCGCCAAGAGTTTCGCCGAAATTGTGCTCTGCTATCCCGGCTTCGAGGCCATCACGACCTATCGGCTCGCCCATGAGTTGCTGGTTCTCGGGGTCCCGCTCGTCCCCCGCATCATGAGCGAGTTCATCCATCATCGCTCGGGCATTGACATCCACCCCGGCGCGACGATCGGCGAACGCTTTTTCATTGATCACGGAACCGGCGTGGTCATCGGCGAGACCTCGCTGATCGGCAACAACGTCAAGATTTACCAGGGCGTCACGCTGGGGGCGTTGAGTTTCCCCAAAGACGAGAGCGGACAGATCATCCGCGGCCGCAAGCGCCATCCGACCATCGAAGCCGACGTCACGATTTACGCCAACGCCACCATTCTCGGCGGCGACACGGTCATCGGGCGCGGCAGCATCATCGGCGGCAACGTCTGGGTCACCGAGTCCGTCCCGCCCCACACGAAAGTCCTGATCGAGGCCCCCCAGCAGCGCTTCGTCACGAAGGGAAACGCGTGAGCGGGTTTCGCCCAGACCGCTACCGCTCGATCAGAGTCGGCAGCCGACGGATGATGAACTGCAGCAGTTCGCGATAATCCATGCGGAATGCCCGGATGGACGCCTCGTTGAGGTCGGCGCCGTCTCCCAGGGCCTCGAGAAAGGCCCCCAGGCCGTTCGGCCCGAACGCCCGCGCCAGCACCGCGACGGCCCGTCGGGCCTTGAAAGAATCGGCGTCGGTGAAGTCTTCGTGGCCCTTGTTGAACCAGGGGCGCTCGACCGCATCCTTGGCCCAGATGTCCCGCCAGCGCGCCATCGTCGAATCGGCGCCGAAGCGATCGTAGCCCGATTCGAGCGCCAGGTATTCGGCCAGCCCTTCGACCAGCCACAGCGGCAGCTCGCGCGGCCCCGTCACATCGAACGTCAGAAAGTGAGCGTACTCGTGATAGACCGTGTTCCGCAGGTCGTTGGGATTCATGCGCCCCGTCAGATACAGACTGATCACCCCGCCATGGGGGGCATAGGAGCCCAAGGTCTGGCGGCTGGCGATCAGCGTCTCCCAGACGTCGGGATTGTAGAGCACGACGATGGGGCGCGCCGAACGGCCGCGAGGCAGCTGCCGGCTAAGATCGCGCATCGCCGCCTCCAGAGAGTCTGAGACACGACTCACGATCACGCGAAATGCATCCGGGTCGCGCTCGCGGTTCAGATCCACAAACAACCGATCCAGCCGGGCGGGATCAATGGCCCGCTCGCCCCCTTCGAGATAGAGATCCACGGCCTCCTTCAACGGAACCACGACTTCGTTGCGCGAGAGGACGCCCAGCGACGGGTCATAGACCAGCCGGTAGCCGGCCCGGTCGTCGGCCTCATAGTACTTTTTCGCAAAGTCGTGGAGCCGGGCCATCCGCATCCGCAACACGAAGCGATCGGAGAAGCCGGAAGGAAGCCGTCCCTCGCCTTCGGGAAGATTCGCGCGGGCCTGCCGCGCCCGGTCCCACAGCTCGGCCGCCGCTTCGTAATTCAGCTCATCTTCATTCACCTCGGCGAGCGTGACCAGCGCCAACAGGAGATGGGGTTGGCCGTTCAGAGCGGTGCGCAGTTCCTCGCGGGCGGCGGCGTTCTGCCCGACCTCGCGCAAGGCCGCGCCGATCAGCGCGTGAACCAGCGGTTCATCGGGCAAATCGCGGGCCGCGCGGGCCAGGACGTCGAGCGCCTGCTTGGCCTTCCCCTCGTCCATGAAGTTCAGGGCCAGCGCCATGTTCAGCAATGCGTCGCGGGAGCGCTGGTCGGGCGAAAGGCCGGCGCTTGTCTCGAGCTCGGCAATCCGGTCGCGCAACGCCTGCTCGCGTTCCGTCTCGACTTTGCCGATCTCGTCTTCCAGCAGATCGAGGTCGCGCTGGAGCCCTTCGGACCACGGGCGCCCGGCCATCATACGACGGTATTCGGCTTCTTGTTCGCGAATCCGGTTTTCGATGGGGACGAGGAAGTTGAGCCCGGGCGTATTGAGCCAATCCCTGTAAATGTACTGACGAGAAGGAAATCCGTAGGCCGCCTCCAAATCGGGGAGCATGCCGGCTTGCTGCATCGCTCTGAGAGTGGGCCGCCCTTGCTGGTCCGTCGTCTGCTCCTCGCCCTGATCCGAGATCATCGCGTCCACGTCATCCTGGGTGATGACGATGGTCTCGTCGTCCTGCGCATCCATGGCGTCTTCCTCATCCTGCGCCCACGCCGCGCAGAGCATTGATGCGATCAGGAGAAACGAAAGATACAGCATTCGCAGTGAGAAGACACCAACTCTTCGTCGGCGGGATCGTGTGGGAATGTAGCTCATGGTCGTGGTCCTCCCTCCGAATCAGACTTCGCCTCCTGTCCGCGCCGGTCCACGGGCAGGAGACCCGTGCCGCCCGAAAGGGCGTCACCCGAGAAAATGTCACAGCAGAGGCGGCCTATTCGCCGCGCAGTTTCTTCCGCAGCAAATCGTTGACCAACTGCGGGTTGGCCTGCCCCCTGGTTTTCCTCATCACTTGGCCGACCAGGCGGCCCAGCGCCTTGTCCTTGCCCGAACGATAATCCTCGGCCACCTCGGCGTTCTCGGCGATGACCTCGTCCACCACCGCCTCGAGGGCCGATGCGTCGCTGACCTGGACCAGCCCCTTTTCGCGGACGATCTCTTCGGGCGCCCGGCCCGACTCCAGCATCTCGGGGAAAATCTGCTTGCCGATCTTTCCGCTGATCTGGCCGCGGTCAATCATCTCGACCAGCTGGGCCAGATGATTGGGCCGAACCTTGAGATCGTCGGGTTCGACTTCTTCGCCCAGGACGCGCAGGAGTTCGGTCATGATCCAGTTGCAAATGGACTTGGGGTTTTTGTGCAGCCGCACCGCTGCCTCGAAATAGTCGGCCAACGGTCGGCTCTGCGTCAGCAAATTGGCGTCATATTCCGACAATCCATATTCCGAAACCAGACGGGCGAAGCGTTCGCCCGGGAGCGCCGGCAGCTCCCTCCTCGCGCGCTCCACCCATTCTTTGGTGACATGCACTTCGACCAGGTCGGGCTCGGGGAAATAGCGATAATCCTGGGCGGCTTCCTTCCCGCGCATCGGCCGCGTTTCGCCGGCCACGTCGTCCCAGAGACAGGTCTCGCGCGGCATCGTTCCGCCCTCTTGCAGAATCACGCTCTGACGGCGAATCTCGTAGTCAATCGCTCGAAGAACCGACTTCATCGAGGCGAGGTTCTTCACTTCGACGCGGTAGATGGGCAGCGGGTCGCCCTTCCGCCGCATCGAGATGTTCAGCTCGTATCTCAGCGACCCTTCCTGCATCTTGCAGTCGCTGGCATCGCAATATTGGAGCAGACTGCGCAGACTCTTCATATAGACCTCGGCTTCCTCGCGCGAGCGAAGGTCGGGCTCGCTCACGATTTCCAGCAGAGGCACACCGGCGCGGTTCAAGTCCACCAGGCTGCACTTCGCGGCGGCGTTCTCGGGATGGACGTTCTTGCCCGCGTCTTCTTCGAGGTGGACGTTGTTGATGCCGATGCGGCGCTCCTGCCCGTCCACGGTGACGTCGAGGTACCCCGTGCGGCCCAGGATTCCATATTGCTGCGAGATCTGATAATTCTTCGGCAAATCGGGGTAGTAGTAGTTTTTCCGATCAAACGCGGTGTGCTCGTTGATTTCGCAATGGAGGGCGATGGCCGTGCGCATGGCCAGTTCGATCGCGCGGCGGTTGAGCACCGGCAGCACCCCGGGCATCCCCAGACAAACCGGGCAGACGTTCGTGTTGGGCGGATCGCCAAACGCGTTCTTGCAGCCGCAGAAGACCTTCGAGTTCGTCTTCAGCTCCGCATGCACCTCAAAGCCAATCACCGTTTCGAGTTCCATCGCCTACCCCCGAAAAACAAAGGATGAACGCTGAACGCTGAACGCTGAACAATGAATTCCTCGTGTTCGTTTTCATTTTGCCTACATCGCTCTTTTCGTTGATCGTCCGGCGTTGATTCTCGTTTCCGCTCATCGTTCATCGTTCATCTTTGGCTCTCGTTTCCGTTCATCCTTCATCCTTCATAATTCATCCTTCCAATTCCGGCCTTTGCTCGTGGAAATCGGTTGACTGCTCGTAGGCGTGCGCCACGCGGAACAGAATCTCTTCGCCGAACACCGGCGCGATCAGCTGCAAACTGATCGGCAAGGCCCGCCCGCCCACCTGGGCGAAACCGCACGGAATGGCCATCCCCGGAACGCCCGCCAGGTTGACCGAAATCGTAAAAATGTCGCTGAGATACATCTGGAGCGGATCGCCGGTTCTTTCGCCCATCCGGAAAGGCGGTGTGGGCGAGGTCGGCGTCGCAATCACGTCGCATGTCTTGAACGCCTCTTCGAAATCGCGCTTGATCAGCGTCCTGACTCTCAACGCTTTCAGATAGTAGGCGTCGTAGTAGCCCGCGCTGAGCGCATAGGTCCCGAGCATGATTCGGCGCTTGACCTCGTTGCCGAACCCGTCGTGGCGCGTCTTGGTGTACATATCAATAATGTTGTCCTGGTTTGCCGTGCGGTGGCCATAGTGAACGCCGTCATAGCGCGCCAAGTTCGAACTCGCTTCGGCCGTCGCGCAGAGATAATAGGTGGCGACGGCGAATTCCGTATGCGGCAGCGAAATCTCGACCGCCTCCGCGCCCAGGCCAACCAGGTGATTGATCGCCGCGCGAACGGCCGCTTCGACTTGCCGATCCATCCCTTCGACAAAATACTCCTTGGGCACACCAACGCGGAGCCCCCGCACCTCGCGCCCAAGCATGGCCGTGTAATCCGGCACCGGCACGTTGGCCGAGGTCGAATCGGCAGGGTCGTGCCCCGCGATGGCATTCATCAGGATCGCGGCGTCTTCGACCGTCTTCGTGAGCGGACCGATCTGGTCGAGCGACGAAGCGAACGCCACCAGGCCGTAGCGCGACACGCGGCCATAGGTCGGCTTGAGTCCCACCACGCCGCAAAAACCGGCGGGCTGGCGAATCGAACCACCGGTGTCGGACCCCAACGCGCCGAGGCATTCGTCGGCGATCACGGCGGCCGCCGATCCGCCGCTCGAACCGCCGGGAACACGCTCGAGATCCCAGGGGTTGGCCGTCACAAAAAAGCCCGAGTTCTCGGTCGAAGAGCCCATCGCGAACTCGTCGAGGTTGGTCTTCCCGACAATGACCGCGCCGGCCTTTTTCAGCCGCTCAACCACCGTGGCCTCGTAAGGCGGGATAAAGTTGTGGAGAATCTTCGAAGCACAGGTCGTCTGGACACCGATCGTACACATGTTGTCCTTGATCGCAATGGGGATGCCCGTCAGCGGGCCGACATTGTCGTTCCTGGCCAGTCGCTGGTCGGCCGCCGCAGCCATCTCCATCGCCAAACCGTCGGTCACCGCCAGGTAGGCGCGCACGCGCGGCTCGACTGCGCGGATGCGTTCGACGACGCTGCGCGTGAGTTCGACACTGCTGATTTCACGCGTCCGCAAACGGCGCACAACAGTGCCGATCGTCTCTTGGCATAATCGCACGTTTTTTCTCCGGCGTCAGCTTAAGGCAAAAGTGAAAAGGAAAAAGGCAAAGCTGCCCTTCGCTCGTCAATCGAACCGATTAAAGTCCTTCTTTCCTCCTCACCTTTTACCTTTTCCTTCTTACTTTTGCCTTCTTACTTTTGCCTTGCTTCCGCCCGCTCGAACAAAAGCGTCTCGATCTTGTAAGGATAAACTTCGCGCCGCAGCCACCGCCGCTTTTGTGCATAAATGACAGGTGGTTCCTTAACATAGCCGATTTGTTCTTTCAAAACGAAATTTAGCTTGATGTGCAGAAGCAGCCGGTCCATCTGGCCGCCCGGCGATTGGTCGCGCACGGCACGGATGACCCAGACCCGCCGCGCCGTTTCCAGCCGCGCGGGCCAGCGCGTCGCCGACGGCCCAAAGCGGCAAACCGTTGCCCAGCCTCCCCGCCAATAGAAATAGGGGCCGCGGTAGAGATTCCACTCATCGAGGATCACGAGGTCGCCCGGACCGGCGTGTTTTTCGACGTAACCCACGATCTCGGCCATGGGTACTTCATAGGCCCAATTGGTCCACTGGCGGTTGAGGTAATAATTGAAGAGCGAAATCGCCTGGATCCCGATCATCGCCACGAACGCCGCGGCGCGCACCCGCGGGTTGCCGATCGCGAGCACGCCGCACGCGAGAATCATGGCGAAGAACGGTGCGGCAAACAGCAGGCGCACGGGGATGAAGATGGCCGGTTCGTGAAGCCACCCGCCCAGGCGCATCGCCGCCGGGATGAGCAAAGCCAGCCCGACGGTTGCCGGAATGACCAGGCTGCGCGTCGTTCGGCTCTGCCACATTCGCCTCACCCCGAGCATGGTGAGCACTGCATAAAACACGGTCACGGCCGCCGAAAGCGGCAGGGCGAACGGTGAGATCGAATCGCCGGCCACGAACATGTAGAACGTATAGGCCAGCTGCCCGACCGCCGCGACGCCACGCCCCTTCAGTCCCCCGCCCGCCTCGCTGCTGCCGACCCGGGCAACCTGTCGCGCCATGACTGCCGACCACGGCGCGAACGCCAGGCAGATCGCGGCGAGCACGATCAACGGCGGGATGAGCCGGCGCGGTTCACGGCGCCACGCCGCGACAAACACGATCCCGTGGGCCGCCATCACGATGACCGAAAGATAAAACGTGTAGATCATCAACACCATTGCGACGCCGTAGGCGATCCACCGCCGGCGCGTCGGCCGCTCGAGCAGAAGAAGCAGCAGCCAGGTTGCCGCGGCCGTTTCGAGCAGTCCTAACGAATAATAGCGAATGAACCGTGACGCAAAAACGGTGAAGGACGACGTGGCCACAAGCCACGCGACAAGGCCGACGTTCTTCCCGAAGAACCGCCTCGCCACGGCCCACAGGAATGGAAACGCCGCGATCGAGAACAGCGCCGAGAGCAACCGCAGCGCCCACGCCCGTTCGCCCGCCACCGCCCGCATGGCCTTGAGCAGCAGGAAATAGACCGGCGGGTGAACGTCGGCCGCCACGGCTTCGATCGTCTGGCCCAGGCTGCCCCGCGTCATCACGATCGCGCTGATCTCGTCGCCGAAATAGGGCCGGCGCCCCAGACAGACCAGCAGAAGGACGGCGAAGACCATCAGCGGGATGAAAAACGACGGTTGCTTGATGTCTTCGAACGGCGAGGCCAGTGGGGGAAGTCGCATCGTTGCCCCGCTAGTGGGCGGGCGCGGATGGAATGCGCTCAAAGTTCCGCGATGATCTGGGGCACCCTGAAAAAAGGCCCTTCGCGTTCCGGAGCATTGGCCAGCGCCTGGTCGTTGGTCAGCGAAGGTCGCACCTCGTCCTCGCGAAAAACGTTCTCCATCTTCAAGGCGTGCGAGGTCGGCTCAATGGCGCTGGTGTCGAGCTCGTTCAGCTTGTCCACGTAAGCCAAAATGTTATTCAGGTCGTTCGTGAAAGCGCGGATCTCGTTGTCGTCGAACTCCAGCCGCGACAAATGAGCCACGTGGCGAACATCCGCCTCGGTGATCTTCGTTCTCTCGTCAGCCATTGGGTCCTGCCCTCGCCCGCAATCCGAAATCCGCAATCGCCCAACGCCCACAACTCGCCCGACCACCACTCTGGTCCCATCACACTTTCCGGAGGTGGGCCTTCTTGACCAGGAGCTTCTTCTGCCCTTCCTCGGGGAACACCACGACGACCTTGGCGTGCTCGCCCGTGCCGTTCTTAAACAGGATCGTTCCCACACCCCACTTGGGGTGCTTCACCTGATCGCCCACTTCATACTCGCGGGCCTCACCCTCGGACTCGATTTCTTTTTCTTCACCTGGAACCATTGCTGAACAATCCTCTCTCGAACAGTTTATTCGTGCGGCAGCCCATTCATCCCGTGAAATCCGAAACGCACGCACCGCTCACCGCGTCTAGGAGCGCGACGTTCGCATTCGTTCCACCGTCTGGGTCGTCGAAAGATCTTCCGTCGCCGGAACCACGCAGACCTCGCCGCCGTAAGCCCAGACGATCTCGCGCCCGATCACGCCTTCCACCCCATAGTCGCCGCCCTTGACCAGCACGTCGGGCTTTAGCTCGCTCAACAGCTCGCGCGGCGTCGGCTCATCGAAGGCCACGACATAATCCACCGCCGACAGCGCCTGGACAATCCTCAGTCGTTCGTCCAGCGGCAGAATCGGCCGACCCTCGCCCTTCAGCTGCCGCACCGACGCGTCGGAGTTCACCGCCACCAGCAGCACATTGCCCAACCGTCGAGCAGCCTCCAGATAGCGCACATGCCCGGCGTGCAGAAGATCAAAGCAGCCGTTGGTGAACACCACCCGGCGGCCGGCGGCCTTTTCGGCGTCAATGACCTGTTTCACCCGGTCCCGACTCAGACGTTTCCGCCGGAGTTCCACCTTTGACATCGGTTGCCTCGCCACGCGGAGAAAGCCGCACCCACGGCTCCGGAGTGGCTTCCGTGGTCGGTTGCGCGGCCGTTTCGCCACCGCGTTTGAGCTCGATTTTTGCCTTCGCGGGCTCTGCCGGCGGACCCACCTTCTGGAACCCCTTGATGACCACGTTGATCGCCGCCACGCCGCCCAGCCCCAGCGTTTCTTCGAGCGCCTCGCGCACACGCGTCCGAATGGTTTGCTCCATCCGAGGCAACGTGTCGCTGACCTGGACCTTGACGAACAAATCCACCACCAGTCCCTGGGCCGTGTTCGTGATCTGGACCGCGTCCACGTCGGGCGCCACCTGCTTGATATAGCGCGTGATGGCCGACTCGACGATGGTGATCGAGCCGTCCTCGCCCTCTTTGGTGAAGAACACCTCTTCGCGCAACTCGCGTACCCACAACACGGCGACCACGATGACCGCCGCAATCGCCAGCAGCAGGATGAGCACCTGCACACTGGGGGCGAGACTGGTGATGATCTGCCGGCCGAAATTGGCCAGAGGCGCCCATCGGGCCATCTGGACCAACAGGACCGAAGCCAGCAGAAACAGGAAAACCAGGCAAACAGCGATCAAGACTGCTTGGATGCGTCGAACCATTTTCCCCTCCTCCCCATGATGGGTTCGGAGTTTGGTCTAAACCCTTTGGCCAAGAACCAGCACTACGATGCCTTCTCGCAGGGTTTGTCTTTGCTCTCATGCGGCGGAATGACAATCCCGCGCACATCAATATTCACCCGCTCCACGGTCAATCCCGTCATTTCCTCGACCGAATCTTTGACCTTGCGCTGGAGGCGATGGCACGCGTCGTAAATGTTGACCCCATACTGCACGTTCACTTCCACGTGGATCTTCACCCGGTTATTCTCCTCGATCATCACCACCACGCCCTTGTCGGTATCCTTGCGGCCGAGCATTTCGCCGATCGAGAATTTGCTGACCAGGCTGACAATCCCTTCCACGTCGGCGGCGGCCAGGCTGGCGATGGTTCCCACCACTTCGTTGGAAATCTTGATGTCTCCCAGAATCTCCCCCGCCGATTCATCGCCATAACGGATGGGAAGGGTGGAACTCGGATCCGGCGATTCCAAGACCTTGTTTTCACCCGACATGACGTTCCATGCCTCCTCTCCCGAAGCGTCCGGCATTACCACAGCTCGTTGGCTTTTCGCTTTCATCCTGTCCCTCATGATCGAACCGTATTTCACAGCTGGCGCATCATCGTGTCAAGGAAAGTCACGTCGTATTCGCCGCGCCGGAATCGCTCGTCCCGCAGCACCCGCAGGTGGAACGGGATCGTGGTCTTGACCCCTTCGATAACGAATTCGTCCAGCGCCCGCTCCATCCGTTTGAGCGCCGACGGGCGATCGTGGTCATGAACAATCAGCTTGGCCAGAAGCGAATCATAGAACGGCGGAATGCTGTATTCGCTGTACACGTGGCTATCCACGCGCACGCCGGGACCGCCCGGCGGATGAAATACCGTAATGCGCCCCGGCGTCGGTAGAAACCGGTTATCGGGGTCCTCGGCGTTGATCCGACACTCGATGGCATGACCCTGGACTTGAATCTCCTCTTGCCGAAAGGGGAGTCTCTCGCCGGCGGCCACCTGGATCTGTGTTTTGACCACGTCCACGCCGGTGACCATCTCCGAAACGGGATGCTCGACCTGCACGCGCGTGTTCATTTCCATGAAGTAGTAACTGCCATCGGAGTCGAGCAGGAACTCCATCGTCCCGGCTCCGACATAGTTGACCGCTTCGGCCACTCGCACCGCCGCATCCCCCATCTTTCGTCGCAACTTGGGCGTCATGGCCGGTCCGGGGCTTTCCTCGATCAGCTTCTGGTGGCGACGCTGGATCGAACAATCGCGTTCGCCCAAATGGATCACGCGGCCGTGGCGGTCGCCCAGAATCTGAATCTCCACGTGGCGCGGGGACTCGAAGAACTTCTCGAGGTACACCTGGGGATTGTCGAACGCCGTTTGCGCCTCGCTTTGCGCCATCACAAAAGCGTTCTGCAAGGCCGATTCGGTGTGGGCGACCCGCATGCCTCGGCCCCCACCGCCGCCCGCCGCCTTGACGATGATCGGATAGCCGATCTCAGCGGCCAGGCGCATGGCCTGCTCAACGGTCTCGACCACGCCATCGCTGCCGGGAATGACCGGCACACCCGCCTTTTTCACCGTTCGCTTGGCTTCGGCCTTGTCGCCCATGCGGCGGATCACTTCGGGCGTGGGCCCGATGAACGTGATTTTGCACGCTTCACAGGTTTCCGCGAACCGATCGTTCTCGGCCAGGAAACCATAGCCCGGATGGATGGCGTCGGACTGGGTGATCACGGCCGCCGAGATGATCTGGGGCATATTCAGATAGCTTTGATCGCTGGGCGGCGGTCCGATACACACCGCGTCATCGGCATAGCGCACGTGCAGCGAATCGCGGTCGGCCTCCGAATAGACCGCCACGGTCTGGATCCCCATCTCGCGGCAGGCGCGAATGATCCGCAAGGCGATTTCCCCACGGTTGGCGATCAGGACACGGTTGAACATCGTCCGTAGCAGAATTCCTTTCTCCGAGGGTTCAGCTCATTCCGCGCGCACCGGCAACCGACCCCTACTCTGACTCGGTGGCGCTCATTCCGGTTTGATGAGAAAGATGGGCTGGTTATATTCGACCGGTTGGGCGTTCTCCACCAGGATCTTGGCCACGGTGCCCCGCGTTTCGGCTTTGATCTCGTTCATCAACTTCATCGCTTCAATGATGCACAAGACGGTGGTTTCCTTGACCGCGTCGTCCAATTCGACAAACGGCGGCGCATCGGGCGCCGGTGCCCGATACAACGTTCCCACCATCGGCGACCGCACGGTGACGTATTGCGACTCCTCTTCCGTGGTCTCCCGCTTCGCCGTCGCCGCCGCGGCTTCCGGGGGCGGGACCGGCGAGGCCGTCGGCGCCACTCCACGCGCGGCGGCGGGCGTGGTCACCGCGTATTCGACGGGTGCGGCAGGCCCGCGCCCCTTGATGTGAATCATGGTGCCCAGGTGTTTGACCTTCAGCTCGGCGATATCGTTCTCGCGACACATCCGGACGAGCTCGCGCAGATGGGCCAGATTCAGCGGCCCAATCAGCGGAGTGCCTTCCGGCTCACCATTCGGTCCTTCCTTCTCGTTCTCAGCCATGATCCATTCTCTCTTGTCTCGGGGAGTCGCCTGGCGTGGGTTGCCGAGCCGCGACCTTCTTGTCGCGGTGCCCTAGTTTCGGACATCTGCTAAACAGAGACTCACCGTCGTCCCGCACCGCCTCGAGTGTCAAGGCTTTTTCCGAAGCCCCCGGCCAGCCGGCCGGCGGGTGCTTCACCCGAATTCGAGAGATGCACCCAAGGGCGGAGGAAGGAAATCCCAAAAGTCGCACCGCGAGCCGAGCCAGACACCTGATTCAGAGAAGGACTTAATCCTGGCCGGATGAAATAAGATGGGGCCTGCATGTTAGCCGATTCTCGTTTGTCGGGGGAAATGGAGCGGACGCCCACAGAAGGGCTATACTACAAGAAGCCCGACCGGCTGCGTTACTTTCCAGTTGCAGACGGCTCCTCGCGTGAGTTAGAGAAAGTGCCTCATTCGCAACACCGGGTGAAAGTGATGCGAGAGACTTCGACCCTGTCAGATGCTGCGACCCAATGGGTCTGCCGCAACCGAGCGCTCGACCTCCACCGGGTCGCGGTGATGGGGATTCTCAACGTTACCCCGGATTCGTTCAGCGACGGCGGCCGCTATTTCGACACCGAGCGCGCCGCCGCCCGCGCACGCGAGATGGCCGCCGAAGGCGCCACGATCATTGACATCGGCGGCGAATCAACGCGCCCGGGCGCCGAGCCGCTCAGCGCCGACGGGGAGTTGCACCGTGTCATGCCGGTCCTCGCCCGCCTGACGGGCGAAAACATGATCCTCTCGATTGACACGTCGAAAGCCTTGGTGGCGCGGGCGGCCCTCGAAGCCGGCGCCCACATCGTCAACGACGTAACGGCGCTGCGGGGCGACCCGGACATGGCCGCGACGGTGGCCCGGTTCGGCGCAGGCCTGGTCCTCATGCACATGCTCGGTACGCCCCGAACCATGCAGCTCGATCCGACGTATTCCGATGTTGTCGCCGACATCAGCGCGTTTTTTGAAGTCCGGCGCGACCAGGCGCTGCAGGCCGGCGTCTCCGACGCCCAAATCGTCTTCGACCCCGGAATCGGTTTTGGCAAAACCGTGCAGCACAATCTCGGAATTCTGCGCCGCCTGGGCGAGTTTCTCAACCTGGGCCGCCCCGTTCTGGTCGGCCCTTCGCGCAAAGCCTTTATCGGCAAAATCCTCGGAGCGGACGTGGCCGATCGGGTGGAAGGAACCGCCGCCGCCGTGGCCGCCGCCATCCTGGCGGGCGCCTCGATCGTTCGGGTTCATGACGTGCGCGCCATGGTTCGCGTGGTGAGACTGTGTGAAGCCATCCGGGACGCCGTTCCGTCAAACGCAGAGATCACGGGCAACGCACCATGAGCGAACTGTTTGACCTCTACTTCCCGCGAACACTGATTGACATCGTGGATATTTTCGTCGTGGCAGCGATCTTCTATCTGCTGTTCTCGACGCTTCGCCAAACGCGCTCGGCCGTGGCTTTGCAGGGACTGGTCACGTTGCTGCTGGTCTCGTTCCTGATCTACTTTTTGGCCGAAATGGCCCATCTCAACGCCCTGATCCTGATTTTCAAAAGTTTCTGGATCGTCATCGTCCTGGTGTTCATCGTGGCGTTTCAATACGAGTTCAAACGGGCGCTGACGAGCATCGGCCAGATGCGCCTCTTCCGCGTCTTTTTCACGCAAAGCATTGAGTTCCTCGACGAATTGGTCCAGGCCGTCAGCATGATGGCCAAGCAGCGCATGGGCGCCCTCATCGCCATCGAGCGCGTCAATTCGCTCAAGGTTTACTGCGACACGGGCATCCCCATGGACGCGCTGGTGACGGCCGAAACCTTGCGGACCGTCTTCACGCGTCCTTCGCCTCTGCACGACGGGGCGGTGATCATCCGCGGCGATCGTATCGTGGCGGCCAGCTGCATCTTGCCGCTGAGCAACAACCCGACTTTGGGCAAGGACCTGGGCACGCGCCACCGGGCGGCGGTCGGCCTTTCCGAGGAAACCGATGCCGCCGTCATCACCGTCTCCGAGGAGACGGGCATCATTTCCTTGTCCTTCAACGGCCATCTCGAGCGGCGCCAGACGCCCGAAAGCCTGCGCGATGCCCTGGCCGATCTGCTTAGAATCCGCTCGGAGGAAACGTAGAGTGTTTCGCAAACTGCAATCGGCCAACGTGGTGCTGATCATCGCTTCCCTGCTGATCGCCTATTTCATTTGGCTGATCGCCAAGACGGGCAACGTCGAGGAGCAGGTCCTCGAGAACGTCCCCATCCTCCTGGGCACGCCGCCCGACATCGAGGCGGAACTCAGTCGCAAGACCGTCAACGTCGTGGTCCGCTATCCCACCTCGGCGCGCAGCAAAGTCTATAGCAGCGCCTTCCAGGTGGTGATCAACAACCCCGGTCTGTTCTCGCAGGCCGGCGTTCGCGAAGCCCAGGAGGTCCCCGTTCCCCTCACGACCGATGACGTCCAGCATGGTTCGATTCCCGAAAATGTGGAGGCTCAGCGAGTCGAACCGGCGAGCATCAAGGTGTGGATCAAGTACCGCGTCGTTCCGGCGCAGATCCTCCCGCAGATCACCGGCCAACCCGGCGAGGGATTCGACTACGAAAAAGCGCTGGTCAGCCCCGCCGATCGCCTACTGACCGGTCCGCAGGACCGCCTCAACAGCCTGCCACGCCTCCGTAACGGGGTGGTGGAGTTGCAGACCAGTCCCATTCCCATCACCGACCGCCGCGAGAGTTTCACCACCTCGGTCGCCATCCTGGTGCCCGATCAAGTCAGTATTGTGGACGAGGACAGCCGCAAGCGCCTGCCGCGCGAGGTCTCCTTCGCCGTGGTCCAGGTCATCATCAAGGAACAAGCGACCTCGCGCACCATCGCGAACATTCCCATCCAGGTGCCCACGGTGATCCGCAATCTGGTGGCCCGGACGGAACCGACCTCGGGTACGGTCACGATCACCGGCCCGCGGAGCCGCGTCGAGTCACTCGATCCCCGCGTGATTTTCCTGCGCCTGAAGAATCCGCCCCCCGAAAAACCGGGCGTCATGGGGAAAGTCGCGATCGAAGCGCGATTGGATGAGTCCGTTTCGCCCGACATCAAGATCATCGCGGTGCGGCCGCAGGAGGTTCATCTCCGCTACGAGCTAATCCCACCTGCCGAGACGGCGCCAACGACCGCCACTACCAGCCTCTGATTCCGTGGAGCGGAGAGCGGGGAGCGTGAAACGGAGAGTGTTGAGTTTTGAGTGCTGGGTCCTGAGTGCTGAGTGTTGAGCAGAAAAAGGAAGTACGGGGTTCTTGGTCTGCGCTTTTGCCTTTTCGCTTTTGCCTTAGCTTTCGTTCATCGTTCGCTCTTCCTTCGTACTTTCGCACTTTGCTCTTCGCACTTCGCTTTTCCTTCATCCTTCCTCCTTCATCCTTCCTCCTTCATCCTTCGGTTTTTCAGGTGTTCGTGAAAGTAGTTGCGGCAAGCCGTGCAAATCACGAATCGGTAGACTTCGTAAACCTGCGCCTCACATTCCTCCGGCCCCAGCGCCTCCATCTCCTCGATGAGCGCTTCCATTTTGCCGATGTGATCTTCGTAAAGATCGTCGGGTGTGATCACCGGCGGATCGGGACTGGCGAATATCTCTAGCCGCACCCAATAAGTAATCTCATCCGGCTCCAGTTGGCGGCCGCAATTATCGCAAAGACGTGGCTTCTCCATCGCCCAGCTCCTCGCTCGCAATCATACGGCCCCGCCGGGCCGCAGTTCAAATGAATGTTGACAGCCCTTGTGGCGGGCCGACATTTTGGCCCCGTTCAACATTCTTGTGCTGGTCCGGGGACGAATGCCAAACGCAGAAGATCGAGATCGCACCGAGCAAACCGAGCCGGCCGCGACCGAGCTGCGCCTGCTCAAGGGCACCGAAGACAGCTTGCCCGCGGACCAGATTCTCCGCGAGCAGATTGTCGGTGCGCTTCGTTCGACTTTTGAACTCTACGGCTTCAGCCCCGTGGACACCCCCACCCTCTCGTTCTTCGACATTCTGGCCTCGAAGTATGCCGGCGGCGATGAGATCCTCAAGGAAACCTATCGCCTGACCGACCAGGGCGGACGCGAGCTCGGCCTCCGCTATGACCTGACGGTGCCCTTTGCGCGGCTGGTCGGAATGTATCAGGAAGCGCGGATTCGCCTGCCGTTCAAACGCTACGAAATCGGCAAAGTCTTTCGCGACGGCCCCATCAAGAAGGGCCGTCTCCGCGAATTCATCCAATGCGATGTGGACATTGTCGGCACATCCAGTCCGCTGGCCGAAGCCGAGCTCGTCTCGCTGGCCGATCGCGCCTTCGGGCAACTCGGACTCGAAGTCAAGTGCGAGATCAACAACCGGCGGTTGCTCGCGGGAATCGCCGAGGCCGCCGGTTTTGCGCCGGAACTCGCGGGAAGCGTCATCCTGTCGGTGGACAAACTCCAAAAGATCGGACGCGAGGGCGTCGAGAAGGAGGTTCGCGACAAGCTCGATCCCGCCGTCCCGGCCGAACGAGGCCCGCACCTGCTTGACCTCTACGGCGCCGACCGCGTGGCTCAGTGGCGCGCGGGTGTCGCCAGGGCGCTCGATCGCTTGTTCGAGCTGCTTCTCCTTGAGGGGAGTCGAAGCGAACAGCTGGCGCGGCTTCGCTCCGAACTCCCGTCGCCCACTGCCCAATGCGGTCTCGACGAGCTCGAGCGTTGTCTTGCGGTTCTCGATCCTCTCGGTCTTCACACACCGATCGAGTTCACGCCCAATCTGGCGCGCGGCCTGGAAATCTACACCGGCACGGTCTATGAATTCTTCCTGCGCGACGAATCGGTGATCGGCTCGTCCCTGGCGGCCGGTGGTCGCTTCGATCGGATCATCGGCCAGTTTCTCCACCCCGACCAGCCCGAGCGGGCCGAGGATTATCCGGCCGTCGGGCTGAGCTTCGGTGTGGCGCCCATCCAGGAAGCGATTCGCACGTTGCGGCCCCAGAGCGCGTCGCTCCAGACCGTGGTTGAGGTCGTCGTCGTGCCGCTCGGAACCGAAGCGGCTTCCTTCCAGTGGGCTGAACGCCTGCGCAGTCGCGGTATCCGCACCGACCTCGATCTGAGCGGGCGGCGGCTGCGCAAGGCCCTCGAAGCGGCGAATGCCATCGGAATTCCGTACGTCGCGATTCTTGGCGAGGAAGAACTGGCCGCGGGCGGCGTGACGCTTCGCGATATGCGCTCAGGGCGACAGGAAAAGGTTGATCTCGACGGCGCCGTCGCCGTCATTCGCGGCAACCTCTGGTCCGGCGCGCCCGTGGATTCCTCTCGCGACCGCCACGCGTAGGACAGGTTGAAGACAATCGCGTCTAGTCGCTATGGGACGGTGCCTTTTTTTTGACAGGATAACAGGATCAACCGGATAGAGGGAAAAGAGAAATCCCGTGCATCCTGTCATCCTGTCAAAAACTCATATTGAGATTCCTCATGCAACTGTAAGAACAAAACCATTAAGCCCTACAGGTTGCCAACCTGTCCCACTCATTTCGGTTCCACGATCGTCCCCATGAACAGCACCGTTCCCGTCTGGTTGTCGCGGATCGCGCAGAAGAACGGCCGGTCAACGACCATGGTGAATCTCTCTTTCGGCGTCGGCATCACGGAGGTCGCCCGCATCCCCACCGAGGTCACGGCCGCGGCTTCGGTGCCTTCTTCATTCACCTCAACAAACGTCTTGTGTTTGACCTCGCTGATGCAAACGGGCACCGTCGTCATCGCGCGGAAATCGGCCCGTTGCGGATCGAAAGCCCGCTCCATACCCAGGGCTTTCAGCGCATCATTGAGCAGTATCTCGTACTCCAGTTTGAATTTCGGCAAAAGGATGTCCCCGTCCGTGGACTTGAATTTGGCAATCCAGTCTTCCCAATTCTGGGCGTTCAGGTTCCGACAAAAGGCCTTCAGGCTCGACTCTTTGGCGGGAAGGAAGATATACATGCTCACGCGCGAGCTGCCGTAGGGCAGACTCACCGCCTGAAAGTCCCCGCCCTTGTAATAGCGGTAGTTTCCGCTTTGCGACATCATGGGGTGTTTCTTCTTCGAGCCGTCGAGCAGCGTAAACTCGCGCTCGGTCGTCTGCGCCTTCTCGAACGCCGTGGTCCACTCACCCTTGAAGTACACGGCGTTGATGAGGTAAAGAACCATCAGATCGTCTAGGGGACCTTTCACGATTTCCGTGATTTTCCCCTTGGTGTTCTTGCTCACCCACTCATTGATCGTTGATGCGGCATCGGCGGCGCGAAAATCGAGTTCCCGGACCTCGGCCCCATAGAATTCTTTGTTCCTCGCGATGAAGTCGGGCTTGAACGGCACTCCCGTTCTGGCCCAGATCGAATTGGCAATCAGCAGCTGCACCTTCGGGTCGGGATTCTCCAGGGCCGCCTTGAGCGCAGCGTTCGCGCGGTTCACGTCCTCCAGGCTCAGGCCCTGCAATTCCAGAACCCTGGCCATCGCCTGCTGGGTGTCGCCCGAAGCGCCGTTGTCAGTCATCGCCAGAGCCATCGCGACGCTGGCCGGCGACACGAAGACGTTTTTGTCGGCGTCGGTCTTGAGGATTTGCGAAAAAAGACTGAAACCGAATTTCGTGTCCGCCGAAACGATTCGAGGATCCATGGGTTGGCCTCCTGTCGCCGCTTGCGAAAGTCCCGCCACGCAAAACAAGACCATCACGGCACGTCCCGCGATGGCCCTCACCCGCTTTCTCAACCGATTCGTTGGCATTGTCGGCCTCCTATCCCCGGTCGGAACAAACGCTTCCGTCGCTCCTGGCGCTCATCTTTCCCGCCGATCATCCTATTGACCAACAGGGTGACGCCGCCAAAGCGCCGGTCAAGCGGATTATGGGCCGTTCCCCAGGAACCCCTGAAAGTCGCGCCACCAGCCGAAGCAAACGCCTGATTCAGAGAAGGACTTAATCCTGACCGATTCCTGTTTGTCGGGAGAGTATCACGTTTTGCCCCTCCGGTGTGACTCCCGGGAGTTCCTGGCCTGTCTCCCCCAACGGAGACGCTTCCGCTCCTGCGACTCATCATGGCTTCATGTTGGTCGGCTATCACTGTTCCGAAACATAGCAGGGAAGAACCATTCAGCATGCCGTGGGGGCGGACACTCCGGACCACATGGGAAAAAAACCTCGTACCGTCAAGACCGACACCAAGTTCCGGGCCACTTCCTGGTCCATTCGCCGCAAACTCTTTCGGAACGGTCTCTCGATCGCGGGCCAGACCCTACCCCTCGCGCTGCGCAAACTAGCCGGTGAATTCAAGCACCTGCGCTCGTTCCTGCCTCACACCGTCGGCCACGATTTCTTCGGCATCAACGTCGCTCCCAGCCCCACCCGCGAGCTCGAAGACCTCCACATGCAGCGTCTCTGCGAACTCGGCATCACCCAGGTGCGTACCGATTACGCCTATGCTTCGAATCGGGAACTCACCGAGCGATGGATCCATCGGCTCTGCGCCCAGGGGTTCGACGTGTTGCTCCACCTGGTTCAACCGGCCGAGGACGCCTCGCAGATGGAGCGGAAAGCGCCGCAGCAGCGATGGGGCCAGTTTGTCGAGAGCGTGTTGGCGAGGTTCGAAGGAAAAATCCGTCTCGCGGAGATCGGCTCGACCCCCAACCGCCACAGCTGGTCGGGCTATTCGATCGGCGACTACGTCACGGCCTTTTCGCTGGCCCGCGAAATCGCGGATCAACGCGGTGTGGAATTGATTGGGCCGAACGTCGAGGATTTTGCCCCTTATTTTCTTGTTGCGATCCTGGCAAGGCTTCGCCGCGCCGGGATTCGCTTGCCCTTCGTCACCGACAACCTGTTCGTGGATCGGGCCGGAGAACCCGAAACGTTCGATCCGCATGTTTTTCGGTCCTGGTTCATGACGATTCACCGCCTCGACTTGGTGCGCAAGTCTTATTATCTCGATCTGATCGGTCGGGCATGCGCCATGGGTCCACCGATTTGCACTTACACTTATTGGACCATCAATCCCAAACCGTGGAAATCTCGCCCGCGCTATATCAGCGAGGAACAACAAGCCAATCACCTGGTGCGCTACTTCACATACTCCGCCGCAGCGGGTCACCTGCGGCGGGTCTATTGGGGTCAGATGAGCGGCTTCTTCAAAGGGATCATTGACGATGGGGCACGGCTGCGGTTCGACCCGCCAGCCGTTTTTCAGCGTCTGCTCAACGACGGCGCGATCGAGGACTATCGGGCGCGGCCGGCCTTCGAGAGCTTTCGCGTGATGGTCGAGCAGCTGCGCGATACGAACTTTGTCCGAAAGCGGTCCAGCGGCCAGAGCAACGCCTATGTCTTCGAGTTTGAAAAACGGGGCCACCCCTTCTTTGTAGCCTGGACAAAAAACGGCTGTCAGGCGGACTTCTCGGCCATCGTTCCGAAGCAAGAGATCGTGCGCATGGTTGATCGAGACGGAAAAGATATGGCGCCGTGCGGCTCCATTACGATCACCGAAAAACCGCTGTACCTTTACCCGGCGACGCCCAACCCGGCCCAGCCCTGGTCGGCTGCGGGTGTCGGTGAATCATCTTAACGTCATCCTGCGCCGGAATAGAATTCTACGATTGATGCAGTCCAGAGGGTGGGGGATTGCGGCCCAAGTCTTCTGGTTCCAGAGCACTACAGAAGCATCCAAGGGGGGTACGCCAGCCCGTCGGCGGGTGCCAGACCAGCTTGTGGAGGAACCATCGAATGCAGGTACCTTTGTCGGATCTCACGGCGCAGTATCTCGAGGCGCGAACGGAGATTGATGCCGCCTGGCAGGAAGCCGCCATGCGATCGGCGTTCATCGGCGGCGAACCGGTCAAACGATTCGAGACGGAGCTGGCGGCCAGCTTCGGCCTGAAATACGCCGTGGGAGTGGCCAACGGAACCGCGGCCATCGCCATCACGCTGCGATCGTTCGGCCTGGGTCCGCAGGAGGAAGTCATCACCACGGTTCACACCGCCGCTCCCACCGCCGAGGCGATCACGCTGGCCGGCGGACGCATTGTTTTCTGCGACATCGAGGAGGGGACGTTTCAAATTGATCCGGCGGCGGTAGAGGCGGCCGTCACTCCGCGCACGCGCGCCCTCCTGCCGGTCCACCTCTACGGCCTGTCGGTTCGCCTGAAGGAACTGCTGGCCATCGCCAAGAAACACAATCTCCTGCTGATCGAAGACTGCGCGCAGGCGCAGGGCACCCGGTACGACGGCCGCCCGGTCGGAACGTATGGCGTCGCGGGGTGCTTGTCGTTCTTCCCGTCGAAGAACCTGGGCGGCTTCGGCGATGGCGGCGCGGTGGTGACCAATGACCCGAACATCGGGAAGTTCGTCCGGATGTACTCCAACCACGGTCGTCTGGCGAAATTCGATCACACCATCCAGGGCGCCAATGAGCGACTGGACGCGTTGCAGGCGGCGCTGATGCTGCCCAAGCTGCGGCGTCTGGAACAATGGAATGAGCGGCGGCGCCAGGCAGCCCAGTGGTATAGACGACGCCTTTCGGAGGTCGAGGAAGTGCGGTTGCCACGTCCGATTCCCGAGAGCACCCCCACGTGGCACCTTTACGTGATCCGCACCAACCAACGCGACGATCTCGCCCGCTTCCTCAAGGAGAAGGGAGTCGCGACAGGCCTGCACTATCCGCTGCCGTTGAACCTCCAGCCCGCGTTCGAGTCCTTGGGCAAACCGGCCGGTTCCTTCCCCGTGGCCGAGCGCCTGACCCAACACGAGATTCTTTCGCTGCCGATGTATCCGCACATCCAGGAAGAACAGGTGGACTACGTTTGTCAGCAAATTCGGGAATACGTTACAACGGTCCTGAGAAAGTCGAGGGTATCGGTGCCATGAGTCTACCGGTTCCGGTCGGCAGTGCGACGATGGCCTGGACACGGCGTGAGGTTCTGGCTCTCGTCTTCCTGCTTGTGGGTCCAGCCCTGATCCTTTCTTTTCGCCTGGGGGACGCACCCGCCACCATCAACGCGGAGATTCGCTGCTGGAAAGTGGTCTCGAACATGACCGCCACCGGCGAATGGATCATTCCCTACCGCAGCGGGAAACCCGCTCTCAACAAGCCACCGCTCTTCTACTGGGCCGGCTCGGCCATCAGTGCCCTCGCGGGAGGAGCGTCGTATGCCACCCTGCGCGCCCCGAGCGTGATGGCCACCCTCGGCGTGCTGGCGCTGACTTTCTGGTGGGGGCGCTCCATCGGCGGGGCAGGCATGGGTTTGGTGGCGCTGTTTCTGCTGACGTTGATCTTCCGGGTGTATTCCTGGGGACGTGAGGGAACGTTCGAGATGCTGTTAACCCTCCTCACCAGTCTCGCCTTGTTCACCTTTGACCGCACTTATGTCCTCCGACGGCAATCCCTCCTGCCCTTGTTCTTTCTCCTGGTCCTGGCGGCGTTCCTGACCAAAGGGCCGCCTGCCCTGATGATTATCGGCGTGCCGATCGTTCTCTTTCTTGCCCTCAGCCGGCAATCCCCCCTGCCCTTGTTTTGTCTTTTGCTCGTCGCGTTGTCCCTGGCCAAAAGACCGCTCGCCCTGGCGATTATCGGCCTGCCGATCCTTCTCTTTCTGTTGTCTCGGAGAGAAATCAGACAGGTGTTGACCGTGCGGATTGGGCTTTGGTCCCTCGCTTCCGCCGTGCTGGGATTGCTCTGGTTCGCCGTGATCCTCTATCGCGTTCCCGGAGCCTGGCAGCAGTTTTTCAGCGAAGCGGTTCTCCCTGTGGGGATGGAAACGTCCCATCACACCGCCACGCATTACCACCACGGCTTCTACTTCTTTTCCCGCATCTTCGTCATCGCAGCCGTCCCGTCGGCCCTCATCCCTCTTTTCCTTTGGCGAGCATGGAAAACGCGTTTCTGGCAGGATGCACCGCGCCTGCGTTTCTGTGCGTGGATCGGCTGGGGGCTGCTGTTTGCGTTCTCGTTCTTTCCCCAGAAACAACACCACTACCTCCTGCCGGTCCTCCCGGCCCTGGCGATCCTTTTGGCCGACTCCGTGCTCTGGGTCGTCAACAAGCCATCCGAAGTTCACTGGGCCTGGCTCGGCGTGCCGGCGATCGCCCTGGGGATCATGGCGATCATACTCCCCGCCCCGGTGGTCTTTTACTTTCATCTCGTCCTGCAGACCCCTCTGGCGGCCACGATCGCGGTGTGCGCCCTGTCGGTCCCCGTCGGGGCAGGAATCATCTGGCTGGCGATCACACGCCGATGGTTGGCCCTGGCCGGGCTGACCCTTCTGATGCTCTGGCCCTATTTCGCCGTTTACTTTGGCAACATGGAGATCGTAAAAAGACAATTTGCGACGGGCGAGATCGAACAGCGCAAGGGTTTTGACAAGGCATACTGGACCGAGGTGAAAAAGTCCTACCCCGTTCTGGGAGACATCTTCCACCGGGGTTCACGATTCACCAGGGACGGCCAGGAGGAGCCATGAGCGTACCGGACATCTCCGTCATTTCGCCTTGTTACAACGAAGAAGAGAATGTCGGGCCTCTCGTCGAGGAACTCATCGGCGTTCTGCGTCCTCTCGATCATTCCTTTGAAATCATTTTTGTGGACGACGCCAGCACCGACGGAACGGTCAAGACCCTTCGCGAAATCCAGAAAGTCCATCCCGAGGTGCGGGTGCTCCGCCACCGCATCAACTCGGGCGAAAGCGCCGGCCAGCTGACCGGCTTCCGAAACGCGCGCGGCCAGGTTCTCATCACCCTTGATGCCGACCTCCAGAATGATCCCGCCGACATTCCCGCCATGCTCACGACGCTCAAGACCTGTGACGTCGTGTGCGGGGTTCGGCGAAAACGCGAAGACTCCTGGCTGAGACGCGTCTCCTCGCGCGTGGCCAACCGGTTTCGCAACGCCCTGCTCCACGATTCGATCCACGACGCCGGATGCACCTATCGGGCGCTGCGGCGCAAGGTCATCGAAATCGAGCTCCTGCCGTTCAAGGGCCTGCACCGTTTCCTGCCCACCATCTGGAAACTCCACGGCTTTCGGGTCGAAGAGCTCAGCGTCAACCATCGCCCCCGCTTCAAGGGACAGTCGAGGTACGGCTTGTGGAATCGCCTGGGAGTCGGAGTGCATGACATTCTGGCTCTGCGTTGGTATCGCAAACGCCGCCTCAATGCACCGCGACTACTCGATTCCGATTCGGACCTCACCCGCTGATGATCACACCCGATCCCACTTTGTTCCAGTTCTCTCCCTACGGCAAAACGCCCATCCTCATCACGCCGTGGACCTTCATCGGCCTGATGGGGAATGTGCTGTTCACCGCCCGGGTCCTGATTCAATGGATCGCCAGCGAAAAGCAGCGGAAAAGCATCGCGCCCGTCACCTTTTGGTGGGCCAGCCTCGCCGCCACGTTGATCATGGTGTTCTATAGTATTCAGAAGTTCGAGATCGCCTTTCTCCTCGGTTACACCATCAACATCATCCCCTACCTTCGAAACCTGATGCTGACCAATAAGAGCCCGCGCCCGTGGCAGATTCTGACTTATTTCGGTTCCGCGGCGGTCTTCCTGGCGGGACTCATTTTCCTGATCGTCAATGCCAAAGCGGCGATCCTGGGCATCAATCCCCAAACTCAGATTCCCGAAGGCGGAGGGTGGATCTATCTGGGACTGGCCGGGAATCTGGCGTTCAATACCCGTTTCCTGGGGCAGTGGCTCTATTCCGAGCGAAAGGGGAGGAGTGTGCTTCCTCTGTGGTTTTGGATCTGGAGCCTCGCCGGCCAGATGCTCTGTCTGACCTACGCTCTGATCATACACGACCTGGTGTTCATTCTCGGGTTTCTGTTCAACGGTATCCCCATCCTGCGGAATATCATTCTCATCGCGCGACACGCCCCACCCGGCGAAGCGGAAGCACATTGAGGAAGGTTCGACAGGGGCCGCCGGCGGTCTGCCGCCGCCCCATCGAAATCGAAAGAGAGGAAGGAATCATGAAGTCGGTCAATCCCAGCGGCAAGGAGCCAACACCCACCCGGTTTGCCATCATCGGCTGCGGCACCATGGGCCAGCGGCATACCGAGATTATCACCGCGACCAAGGGCGCCCGCGTCGTCGCGGTGTTTGACACAGATGCCCGGCGCTCCGCCGAATTGGCGGGAAAATACAACGTGCGCGCCACCGGCTCGTTCGAAAGCATCGTTCGAGCCGACGACGTGGACGTCGTCATGCTCTGCACGCCGAGCTCTCTCCATGCCGAAGCGGGGATCGCCGCCGCCGAAGCCGGAAAAGCGATCTTCACGGAAAAACCGATTGACACCGAGCCGGCGCGTGGGCGCCAGCTCATCGCCGCAGCCAAAGCCAAAGGCGTCTGTCTTTCGGTCGTCTCCCAGAACCGTTGGATCGAAGGGGCCTGGGCGCTGAAGCAAGCCCTGGACACCGGGCTGCTGGGCCGCCCGCTCTACGCCCATGTCTCCGTCAAGTGGCATCGCGATGACAAGTACTACACCTCGAGCGACTGGCGCGGACGCTGGTCGGGCGAAGGCGGCGGCGTGATGATGAACCAGGGCATCCATTACCTCGACCTGCTGCTCTGGTACCTCGGCGAGGTGGCCGAGGTCGAGGCCATGATCGCCACCACGCGGTCGGTCATCGAAACCGAAGACATCGGCCTGGGACTGATTCATTTCGCAAACGGGGCCCTCGCGGCTGTCGAGGTGAGCACGTGCGCCTATCCCGGTTTTCCCGAACGCCTCGAGATCCACGGGTCGAAAGGTTCCTGCGCCATCGAGCAGGGAAAGATCGCCTTCTGGAAAACCAGCGACGGCGTCGAACCGCCCGCCACGCACTGGGAACCGCCTACGCCCCCCGATTTCCCGGCCAAATACATCCCGTTCCAGAGACAGTATCGCGACTTTCTCGCCGCCTGCGCCCAAGGCACCTCGCCGGTGGTTCGCCCCGAAGAAGCGCTGTGCGTGATCGAAACGGTCCTGGCCTTTTATGAGTCGGCCAGAACCGGCGCGGCCGTCCGCTTGCCGAACGGCCCCAAATAGCCAGAAGCCCATCGCCGTCAATCCGTCAAACGGAACGGACTCTTGAGGAGTGCTGCAACTGGGGTGACAGAAAGAAGAAGGGCGGGGACCTCTGGAAGGTCACCCGCCCGAGTTTTTCCTGGAACAACTGAGATCAGCCGGCAGATCACACTAGCGATAGAGCTCCCAATGTGAAGCCCGGAGTACTGGGCGAATGG
>Ga0315282_10003669_pt1 | contig 27432 bp, 24 predicted proteins | sample YL17G07_20_MG_FD_203693 | JGI IMG/M metagenome (GOLD analysis project Ga0315282, IMG submission 203693) | Sediment microbial communities from Yellowstone Lake, YNP, Wyoming, USA - YL17G07_20 | ecosystem: Environmental > Aquatic > Freshwater > Lake > Sediment | place: USA: Wyoming | collected...
TTCTATTCATCATACCTACGACAATAATCGGGGTCCGGCATTTTCTTAGAGAGAAAGACAACTCTGGCCCAGCACCCAGTCTATCGTCAGATACTCTCGTCGGAAGGAAAGAGCAAATAGCGGTAGGACAAGAAGAGTCGCAGTCATTAGCAGAATGACAGCAGGTTTCACTTCGGTCACCGTGAAGAGAGCTGCATCGGCGCTCTTGCAAGTATCAGCGCATCTATCTAAATTAGCGGTTTCAAGCGGGAGCTTGTACCAAGTCTCAAGTTATGGTGTGAATTTGACCCTCCGATGAACAGAAGCCTGGGAGATATCTGGGCGAATGAACGAGGTCTTCGTAAGTCTGAGGATTGAGAGCATGAAGCATGATTGTACACAAAGCTGTTCATCGATGAGGGGAGATAACTGAGCCAGATGAGATTCCTGCAGCACATGACACGGTATCACCCGATTTCTACACACCCCGCGTGAGATACCAAAGGGAATTAAGAGCCAAGTTCAACACAGTCCGCGCAGGAAGATCTCCGAGCCTAGCGTCGTCTGGGAACATATGCCCCCATTTGCCAAGAATGCTATCTTCATATTCGGTGCCCAGCACTTGGATGCTCGAACGCTCTTGTAGCTTCAAGAATTCGGCGGTATCTTGACCACGTACCTGCAGAGTCAGCGCATTCTTGAGATCACTGCAGCTACAACCGAATATGAGCACTACTCGTATCCATGCAGGAGATGAAGCGGTCATTCCTCAATGTGCTACGGAAGCTCGATCGCTTCTCTTAGTCTCCTCTCATACTCCGCGCGAAGCTTGTCGTAGGTCCTCTCGTCCATTTGTCCCGAAGACTTCAGAGCGTCGAGTCTCTTCAGATACTGTGACATTCTGACTGTTTCCTCAAGCCCACCCCAAGAGACCCCGCTCAGAGGTTCCATTTGGCTCAATTCTCGCGCCCTGCTCTGGATTGCTCCGGAGATAGCATAGTATGCAATGGCAAGCCCAAAGAGGATGTGGTACAATCCGAGTGCGGCATCTGGGAAACCAAGCAACTGAACCATAGACTTAGTCGGGGAAGCTAGAAGCAGCCACACCGCAATCAAAGTCGCTACCCTTACTACTGTCCTCACAAGTATCTCCCAGTGAAATGTTCTCTTTCCGGTGTACCTTTTCTTGACTACTGAAGCCAAAAAAGGCGAGACTTGATCACCGATATCGAACAGGACACTCCCAATCATGGCCAGCATGACCAGCCAGACAAGACTCCCCAAGGGGTACAACCCGAATAGCTTGACACCGGCGACCTGCAATCCTTCGAATGCTTGCGAAAAAACTAGCATCACTGCGAGAAGAGCAATATCTATCGTGATGGACTTGACAAACCCGTGGATTCGGTTCACCAAATCTATCACCATCAGGTTGATCCTTGTGCATTGATGGCTATTTGAAGACTTGGTGTGGGCGCCAGACTCGGAACAGAATGAGACATCCTTGGGGATTTTGTGCACAGGTTGTCCAGCGGTCCAAGAGAGTCAGCGATCAAGAGGCAACAGTGCGTACTGGGATTCCGCACTTCTTGAAGCCCCTGTAAATGAGCAGTGCGAGAGTACGGCAGGCGACCCGGGGCAGCTTACCTTGCGAGAAATGTGTGCAGACGACAATGATCACACCCAGGATTGTCATCAGAACTACGATGACAATTTCAGTGGTCTCTGATGAGACCAATTCAATCCAAGTGAAGTTCGAAATTGATAGTTCAGCTTCAGGTTGGGCCTATATCATTCCAGTTACGCACACACGATCATGATGGAAGATGGGAGTTAACCTCGTCACTCCAATAGGAGCACCTCGGTAATTCGACGAAAACATCGGACAGAACCTCCCCACTACTGCCGTGTAGTGCAAGATTGAAGATTCAATTGCCAAGAGGGACAACGTTGGATTCAACCGGCCGCGTCGCTGCCACTGGAAGATTTCCAACATGACATGAACGAGGCTCGGCAAGGAAGAGACCAAGGCACGTCACACTATCATTTTCGCATTGAAGAGGCACGCAATCTCGGTAAGGCCTTCGACCAGATTCAACAACTCCCGCCGGAACTCAGGGGCGATGTGTGTAAGCCCCATTGACGAGAGACCGCATGAATCACGTCATTTGTCATGATCGCACGCCCCTGCAAGTGCAGTATTCCGAGACAACGTATGCGTTCACGCTGCCTGAACTTCGGGCCGGGCCCAACAGTTGGTAGGCGTTGCAGGCTATTTGGTTTGTGTCGATTAGGCGCGCCCCCCTTGCAGTATTGGGCGGCCTGGTGGGTATTTCTATTAATGTTATGGCACAAGAAGTAGAACCCACTGGGGTCACCGTGTTAGGAAGAGACAGATATCGAGTCGTTGAAATCATCCTAGTGTCCCGTATCACAAATCCCTATAGTTATGATTCATGTTCAGCTGGGCGCGAAGATCTCTCTTCATACCAGATTTCAGGCATGGGCACGCGCAAGTGGTTCAAATCATAATCCTACGTCTGTTAGTTACAGGACACTAGCGTCAGCCTACATATTGTACGCGTTGTTCCTGGCGACCGACATTACGAATTGCCTGCCTGACTGCCTGCTGCCTTTTGCTATTCTCGTCATCTGCTACCTTTCTGCGGCGCTTGGAGTGCTGAGGAATAGGCCATGGGGTCTAGTTCTGTTGTTGATTGCGCCGCCGCCGCGATTTTCATTGCGCTGTTCAGACTAGTCCAAGTGTATTCAGCATCAAGGGCAATCGACATTGGCGCGGCGCTATTCATTCTGCCCATCAACCTAGCTTTCCTTGTCGCTTCACTCTATCCATCTCTTCGCAGGATGCGTGCCACACACCGCGAAACGCCGCCCAAGGCTCCAGGCTCAGTCAAGAACCATGAAGTCCGGGTAGACGTTCGTTACGTCGAGTATCTGGCCAAGCTGGAGGAACTCAAGACTCGCGGAGAAATCTCAGAGGAAACCTACGGCAGGCTGAAAGACGAGTATTGGAAGAAGTTCGGAGCTTAGGACCGATTCAAACCTCAACCAGCCTCCCCGGTCCATGTGCCCGCTTTTCAAACGCAGACACAGGACACGCACTTTGAACACCTGGCGAAGCTTGAGGAGCTCAAGACTCGCCGCGGGATGGCCGAAAAAACCTATTTGAAGCTCAAGAGAGAGAGTGTCTGAACAAGCTGGAGCAAGACGCAAGACAGTCTCAAGACTTGGTGGGTCGTCATGCAATTGTCAAGGAAGTCAATCCTCAGTATCTTGATTGTTGGAATCCTCTCGACCACACTCGTTGTTCCTGAAGCATACGCAGTACAGCATCTGTGGGGATGGGTGAGGAAGGAGCAAAGGTATGTCACTTCTTCGCAATCTGTGGATGGCAGCCAACAGGTGTCTGGCACATTCGTGTTCTCAATCGGCATATCTAACCCAGGCCCAGGAAGCGTTAGAGGCGCGACGATCGCATTCACTAGCACTCGCACTCCATCGACTTTGATGCCGGATATTGGAGGTTCGTCTTACGCGACTTCGTACATCGGCCCCGGAAGCTACAGGTACACATGGACGGTGCCCGATATCTTGCCCAAGTCCGATCAGCAGGTTTGGATCAATACGCCAATCGCATCCACGTTCAGTCCTGGTTTCGATTCTTCACATGAAGTTACTCCAACTCTGCTTGAATCGCAGATCGTGCTGCAGGAAATCAAAATCCGGGTCAAACCGACGCAGCAGTTCTTTGGCCTCAATGTCGGAATATCATTGGAGAGCACAGACTACGTCAATGCCAAAATGGTCAAGGGTTCAGACAGACCAGCACTGAGCTACAAGTCAAGTACATGGATCAGCTGGTGGATCGATCGACCACGGACGAACAGAGTGTACGAATTCTCTATTCGAATAGAGGCAACTAATCTGATCTTTCCCAGCAAGGTGAATTTCGCTCCATGGATGGAGGTGATGGCATACGAATCACAGCGAGTCGATCAATGGTCGTCACGAGAGTGGCACGGTACAAGCAAACCCGATCCTGACATTTCGGTCTGGGACGTAGCGATAGGAGCGCCAGGGAACTCTGACAGCAATGTTGGAATTGAGATCGCGAGAACAGTTGGATTCTGGCATCCATCGGATGCACAATTGCATACCGAAATCGTGCTCACAGGACTTCCCTTCCTCCAATCTGGACAATCGCCATACCTGTACAAGGACAGGAACGGATTGGAATATCACTTGATTGTAGATGATGCAGCAAAGCCCGTTGACTTGCTCTGGAAAAGCGAATCCGTTCGTTCAGTGATGTTCTGGCTTAATGAGGGAAATCACGAAATAGCTGTCCCAAAGATTTTCTCGGATAACCCCGGCACCAGATACTATTGCGAAGAGAACACGCTCGCATTGACTGGAAGTCAGGTCTCCGCCTATCTACACAAATATGCCGGGGGGTTCACCCACACTTTCAGCTACGTGAAGCAGTTCTTGCTCAAAGTTGACCCCGGCGTTGCTGGAAATCAGACGGTCAAATGGATTGATGCCGGTAGCAACGTAACGATCAGAACAGACGCCCTGGTCCAGACCCTTCTTGGAATCAGATATCATTTCTTGGCGTGGAAGGGATCAATAGACGCGAACTCTTCCGAGGTATCCTTCATAATGGACAAACCTGTCAACATGACCGCACAATGGACTACAGACTACACTTTACCGGTCCTGGGAGGTGTTGTGGCTGCGGTCTCAGCAGGCTCACTTGCTATCGTCGCAACGAGGCGGACGAGGCAAACTAGGCCCAAAATCGATTACGATACCCTTCTTCAGAGACTCGAGACTCTGAAGGCATCTGGTTCAATCTCAGATTTGGCATATGTGAGACTGAGAGCAGAATATGAGAAGCGAGCACGAGACTCGTAATTTGCATATCAGGTCAATCACCCCGTCTCCGTGATACTCTTCAAAGCCATCACTCATTCCCGCAAGAAGTTGAGAACAGCTTCCCCCTGATCGACGCTGCTTGACCGAACCCGAAGCTCCAACAGGTGCGGGAAACAAGCAAGCAGCTTCCATAACATCTATTTGCCTTGTCGCCCAAGAACCTTTATCCATGCGAGTACTTAGCGACTAGTCGTCACGGGATTGAGAGCTTGTCCTTCGCATTTCAGCCACGTTGGAAGGACGAATACGAGCTCGCTGTGAAGAAGAATTCCTCGACGCGCACAATCGTTCCGGCGAAGAAAGGCAATCTCTCAGTTTGGAAGGGATACCTGAAGACCGCTGACAAGCAACTGCACTCGATGGAAGTACGTCTTGAGTACCGTGCACGCGAGGGTAGAACTCTGTTCTATCCTCTGTTTCCGCCAGAGGTCGAATGGCAAACACCGATCCGTCACCCCAACATACAGCCTCCTCGTCCAAAAGGTGAAGGTGTAATCTGTCTTGCTCCGTTTCAGAAGCCCGACAGTTGGAACCCGAAGACACACGTCGTACAGATCCTGGATTTGATCGAATTGCTCCTGCATAGTCCGAACCCTGGGGACCCGATAAATCACCCTACATGCCTTGAAGCGGGAATAGGCATTATTCGCGAGAAACTTGCGAAAGTTCCTGATTCGCCTCTTGCCAAGCGAGTGCCACCCATGCTCTTGGAAGCCGAGAGTGTCCTTCGAAGATACTCGTCTCGGTGGAACAAAGTCACCCAGGCCGAAATGCGAGAACGGGACCGAGCGTGGTACCTAGTGGTGGAAGCCGGAAAGGCTCTATCTTCCATTAAGTGACTCGAGGCATACCGGGATTGTCGTCCGTGTTCATGAGAAAGGAGGCAATAGTTCAGGCGTTGAAGACGGTCTGCGAGGGATTAGCGAAGTCACCAAATGAGAGTAACGTCGAAGTCTCCGGGCTCCTTCTAGGAAAAGAGTTTGCAGGCGGCCTATTGATAACATCAACCGTTACGGGAAAACAGACTTCGAGCGAGATCACATCGAAACTCGATGAGGACTTCATGGCAACGATCGCGCAAGCTATGATAACGGGCGAGATGGTTGAACGTATCGTCGGTTTGTTCCACAGTCACCCTGATATTGGTATCTTCTTGTCCCAACAGGATGTGCGCACATTTGCCAATTTCTGTAGGCTTTACCCCGGTTTCGTGATGATGGTCATAGACCCGCTAAGACCGAGAGGTGAAAGGTACAAGTTCTTCAGATATGACGCTCACACCCGATCGGTACATCTGCTTACAGTGGGCGAACTTGAATAAAGGACGGCAGACGGGCTGCAACGTGGGAATTGCGATCTTGGGAGTGCTCATGGCGAGTCTGATTCTCGCCTTCACAGGACCAAGCCGTAACCGAAGACGTACACCTCCCATGGAGAAACGACTTTGAAGCACGCCACGGATAGATACGATCGACAGAGGCGAATCCCAGGCTGGAATCAGCTCAAACTCAAGCAAGCGAGAGTCTTCATCGCTGGGATGGGAGCACTCGGAAATGAAGTTGCGAAGAACCTCGCTCTTGCTGGGGTTGGAAACCTGCTGCTTCTTGACTTTGACCGGGTCGAATACACCAACCTCAACAGAGCTGTTCTCTTCTCGACTAAAGACGTGGGCTCACCCAAAGTTGTTGCAGCCTCGAAATCGATACGCCGCTTGAATCCTTTGACGAAAGTCATCGCTTTCAAAACGACATTGCAGAACCTAATGAAGCGACAATATAGGGTTCTGAGCAAGGCTAGCATCCTGATCGGTTGTCTCGACAATCGGGAGGCTAGATTCATCCTGAATCACCTTTCCGTCAAGCACAGGGTACCATACGTCGATGGTGGAATGCTCAATGCGATGGGAAGCGTGCGCGTCTCCATACCTCCCTATACGCCATGTTTGGAATGCGGCACCCCTCCGAGCACATATGCGCAGATTGGACAAAGATACCGCTGTGAAGATGTTGTCTTTGAAGACCTCACCATGAAACAGATGACAGTTAGGCATCCGACGATCTCAACGGTCACATCAGTGACGGCTGCGATTCAGTCTCATGAAGCCCTCAAGATCCTTCTTGGCGTTGATCTCTTCCGGTCAAGTGGAACTTGGCCCGAAGGAACCGGGAAACCCGTTGAGAATGAGGTCCAATATGACTGCAAAATAAATGGTTTCCTGATCCAGTCATTCCACAGAGACATCGAATGCTATGTATGTGGCACTCGTGGAACTTCAATAGACCCAGTGAAATCAATCATGCTACAGGTTGCTCCTGGGGACAAGATCACTGCTCTTCACGCCAAGGTTCAGTCCGCACTCAACACGGAGTTCAACCTGGCCAAAGGATTGAAGCCTTTTCCCGAGAGGGCAAACGTCATTCCCGAAACAAGGAACCTTTTCCAGAGGCTCGTTCATCTCCAGAGACTGGTAGCGAAGTCCAGCCTCAGCGAATCTGAGACACGGGAATCCTACCGGATCCTCCAAGGATGCCTAGAGTCCAGTGTTGCAGCGAGAGCGCAAGACACATTACGACGGGGAATCCCGTTTGATCGAAGCGATGTCGTGGAAGCCGTCAACATGATCAGGGGCGCCGTAGGTTCACTCGAGTCAAGAACGTATCGATTTTCGCCGGAGTACTCCTCGGCCCTCCTTGAGATCACGAATGGGATCACTCGCATCTTGGACTATGCTGGCGACGACTTGACTGTTGAGGAGTGTCAGCTGAAAGACCGAGACGTGTTATGTGCGATAAGGCATGGAGCGGATCGACTCCACGATACGGCGTTGGAAGTCATGTTTCGATAATAGCGCGAGGCTTCCTCAAGACGCACAGCTGGACACCCAGAAGAGAACGCCCGCGTCACGTGAGACCTCAATCCAGAAGCGAGGCACTCTCGAACTCTAGATTGTCGAGAGCACTGACCGAGTGCGACTGCCCCAACTCATAGGTCCGGCGAGAAACAAGGGGCGATGCCCATTCCAAGTCGCTTCGAATGAAAGGTCTTATATTCACTGACAGTCCGAAGCACATAAGCAAGATAGGGACCATCAAATGAACCCGAAGAATGCTACCGTCTCGTGTATTGCTGCCTTCTTGATCGTCGTCCTTTCTGCTTCCCCTTGTTTTGCCCAGTATTACGCCGTATTCCCGGGCGGAGCTGCGTTCCGGTTCAACTTCATGGCTCCTAATGAGGTCGACGCTGGAAGGGAGTTCGAAGTGATTGCCTTTGCAGAGCACGTGTCAAGCACCCCCAGAGGAACCCCTCTGATTCGAATTACTGCTACGCCCTCGCCGATCATAATTCCCATACCGCCCAGTTCCGGTGAAGTGCCGATGTATTGTGACCCGAACTGGTGTCTCTTTCCGTGGATGGTCGGTATGGACCAAGAATCGAAGAAGATGAAGTTCATGGTTGACCCTACGGCGGCCCCAGGATCGGTCTTCATCCTGAAAGTGGATGTGTCCGACAATGGCGTAGGATGGCAGAACGAGCCAGATATCAGAGTCCGTGTGAAATGTCCCGCTGGTCAGCAGTGGGATCCGAACGCAAACACGTGCGGAGTCCCTCCTTGTCCCGCTGGTCAGCACTACGACCCAGCTTCGAACACATGCGTAACAAACGTGGTCACATGCACCCTTCCCTGCACTCGCTTGGATCCAGGCACGAATACATGCGTTTCTACGTGTACTCCTGGTCAGCAATGCGACGCAGCTTCAAACCAATGCATAATCACATGCTCTCCTGGCATGCAACGAGATCCGCTTACGAACACGTGCGTGTCAGTGTGTGCTGCTGACGCACAATGGAATCCGGACACAAGGTCATGTCAGACTTGGCTCGACCGGTACATGGCATGGGTCATCTCAGGTGTTGTCGTTGCCATAGTCGTAATCGGCATCCTTGCAGTCTTCTTACTGACTCGAAAGAAACCTGCCCCGACCGCCGGCTACAAACCATACTATCCGACGGCACCCGCTGCGCCCACGCTGAAGCCGGGCGCTCCACAAGCAGTGAAGCCAGCAGCGCATCGGCCGATGGTCATAGCACGAAGAGAAGAGGAGAAGAAGTGAGCAAGAGTGCGCATATCGGTTCGAAACGGTCTTGTTCCCAGCGAGATCCTGGATGTTGACGCCTGGGGCTCAGATACAGTCGAGTCAGTCAAAAGCCAAGTCTGCCAAGCGTTGGGGTTGGATGCTTCAGCCGCGTTCTTAGCATATCAAGGATACGCGCTCTCTGACGACATGAAACTCGATGATATTCCAATTCCTGAAGGCGCTGAACTGCTGATCATGGTGACAGGAGTAGTCGGGTAGAACGTCCACGAAACTCTACGAAGTGACCATAACAAGAAAGGGGAAAGAACTCCTTTCAAAGACCGGAGAGGTCACGAAGCCAGGCACTCTGGAGGGCCCACAGGTCGCAGGATATGCGCAACGAGATAACAAGTTCCTTTGCGGGGCTTGCGGCAGCGCACTCGACAAACACTCGGCGAAGGATAGAGCGAAGGCTTGGATGTGCGGGTCATGTGGGCAGGTCTATGTGGATGCGTGCCTCACAATGCTGAACCGTCTTGGCACACCGAGGGCTGTCTGCACAGGCTCAAGTTGTTCAGCCGCGAGGCGCAAGCTGCCACTGTCCAAGGCTCTCCGCAAGATCGGAGCGTGGTAGAGTCTTAGAGGGTAGAACACATGGTGCTCACTTTGGATGACGCACTGGCTTCAACGGTTCTCCAAGCAGGAGGGAACGTTTGGCTTGCCTTCTTGGTGGCATTATGCGGACTAGTGGTGTTTGTCGTGATAGCATTGTGGAGGATCCTCCCCCTAGTCCACAAGCCCAGTGTGACCCTCCGCCTGGCCAGTAAGCCCTTCCAGACTAGCGGCGTAGCGACGGAGAGCGTTGTCCCCAACCCCGTCGGTCCAGTCACTTCGCCGCCTGGGGTGCATTCAGCGGATCGCACAGAACTTCTTCAGGCAAAATCTCAATGGGAACGGCTTATACAAGAAGCAGACTCGAACGATCAACTTACGCCCGAACAGCGGGAGAGCTTCGTACAGGAAGCACGCCGGAGCCTAGCGGATATCAACAGACACCTAGAGGGATCAGGAAGAATAGAATCAGGCTGGTCCTGCATCAAGTGCGGAGCACGTCTTCCTCCCGATTCTAGCTTCTGCGAGATCTGTGGCGCTCGACAATAGAGCGCCTGTCTCGCTATTCCTATTCTTCTACTCCCTGTTTTCGAGTCAGAGCGTCGTACTGTTCCTGCGAGATCAAGCCTTCGTCCAGAAGTTGCTTGGCACTCATCTTCTTCTCTATTCGCTCTGCCAGCATCTTCTTCTCCATGTACTCCTTGGGTTGGAGAACACCCAGCTCCAGGAGACGCTTGAGAGCCGAGGCGGCGGTCAGTCCGGCTGCCGGCGCAGTTACGCTAGGCTGGGTTCTAATTTCATGAACCAATCGTCTCTGACCGTCCAGCTCATCCAGAGCCCTCGACGACCTTGACCTGAGAATCAGAGCAGAAACCAAGAGAGCAAGCACGATTGTGACAAAGCCAAATATCATCGCAGGAATCATTTCCGAAGGAACCGAAACGTACCCTGGAATCACGGTGACTTCCGTGAGGGTCAAAGAGGTGGTTGCTCTCGACAACACAGTGATCGTGGTTGAATTCGTCGTCGTCACAGTGATCGTGGTTGAATTCGTCGTCGTCACAGTGATCGTGGTTGAATTCGTCGTCGTCACAGTGATCGTGGTTGAATTCGTCTTTGCGACTCCAAGCACACTCGCGGCCGAAGTCGTTGTGGTCGTTGCAAGAACAAGCAGAGAACTGAGCAATAGAAGCGCGCACACTGACATGCGAGCGTACCCGGCTCGACTCTTCATGGATTGAATGGTCCCCAACCGAGGTATTTCTTACTTTCCATGATTCGATATGGCTGAGGAGCTCATTTCACTAATCCTGCCGCAGGCCCTGCAAAGCCTACTATAGATCTCTTCCATGAGCACTTTGTCGTCGACAAGAACTTTGGCAGCCTGAACAGCGTTGCGAGCCTGCACGACCAAGACGCTCTCTTGAGTCTGCTTCCCAGAGAGCGTCGCAAGGTCTGTCAGGATCCGCTCTTTCTCGGCATTGAAATCTCCATCTCTGCCGTCGAATTCACCGACCTGCTTTCTAACCTCCAGTTCTTCAAGAAGAGCTCTGAGTCTTCGGGGCTCGTCTTCTGACCATTGCTTTCGTGAAACATCGCTTTCACGAGCTTCTAGTCCTATCTCAAAGACTTCTTTCCTTTGGGCTTCTAGCCTAGTAATCTCGCTCCGAAATTCCTGAATCCTCCTCTCGGCCTCTTCTCGCGAGATCTCGCCTATGTCATGTGACACTGTCGCTTCGTCGATTTGATCTTTGAACCCTTCAATTTGATTTGTCAGGTGAAGGAGACGGTCATGAGTTCGGTCAGCGGCGAATTCAAGATTCGCGATCGCTTTAGAGAGCTCTTCGTTGAGTCTTTCTCTGACACGTTCGAAGACTGTGGTCTTTGTTGACTCTCTCCTCGCTGTCAGTCTTGAGAGACGATCTAGCAGTTCTCGAACCTTGAGGAGAGTGCTCTCTAGAGACGGCTGCGTGGTCTCGCTGTCTGCTCCTACTACCTTGATATCAATCAAGCCACGTTTCTCGAGCGACAATAGTGCCCTCTCAGCCATTTCCGCTGTCACATCAGAGCCTCTTGTCAACTGTTCTAGCGAGAAACGTTGACCATCCCACCTCTCTAGGAGACGCAGAACCTGTTGTTCCTTCTCGGCTGGAGGGTGATCTTTGCTGTTCATCATTGGCCCCGTTGCTTGTCAATGCCTTGGGTTATTGAGGCAATAGCAGTTTCGGAAGCCATCAGAATAGGCTGTTTCAACCCCGTACGATCATGTGTTTCTTCGAGGGGCACTCCCGATTGCCACACGGCCGCGGTCTTGCCGCCTAGTCTGTGTCACCCACTTTCTGGCAGGTACCTGCGGCACTTGCTGCAGTACCATCGGTTGTACTGTGCGATGTAATCCCCCTCCCTTCCACAGTGGTCGCAGGGGGGCTTGTAGACTCGTGCGATCGCATCTCGTTGTCTAGTCTCATACTCGACTCTCAACTTGTCATATATCTGGGCACTAACGCGTCGAGAAGCCTTGGGTTATTCGAGCCTAGCTCTGTAGGTGATGTTTTGGACTATCTCTGTAAGCTTACTCATCTCGAATTTCTTGCAGACAGGGCATTTCTTGCCACGAGAAGCGAGCAAATGCGCCGGGGGTGGGATTTGAACCCACGATCTCGCTGGTTCTCCCCTTGCATGCTCCCGCTACCCTCGTTCTCGGTCAAGAGAATCACAAGCATTCACACGTAGCACGGTTGAGAGAGATAAGGATGCCCCGCCGACGTTAATAGAAACGGGACTTGTGTCCGCCGTTAGTGTCGGCTTGTGACCGGCAATAGTGTTGGCTGTGAGGGCATGGCATCGTGTCCTCCCTGCAAAGAAATATATTCTCAGATAGCAGGGTCACTATTTTCCGACTGGTGGATCATGACAGTGAGATCAACATCTTGCTTGATCATCTGTTTTCTGGTGCTGACTATTACTGCCCTCAATACGAGCGCGGCGGTTGCAAGTGTGCCCGAGCAACCCTTGTGGGGTTTTGCATGGTCGCCTCGACAGATCCCGGTGGTCATTCAGAAATCTCCTGACTACGCTCATGATGCCGTTCTCCAGGCAATGCAGACCTGGAATCTTGCTCAAACTTGGTTCTCTAACACGTATCAGGTGTCCAGCAGACCGTATACATTTGTCGAGGTTCAAGAGCTTGGCGAGAGCTATGTGAAGATAACCTTCAACCACACGCAGACGACGAATGATTGGGCTAGGTGGAGTTGCTTCTACTGGAACAACAATGGAGTGTTCACAACCATTCAGTGCAGCACAAGCATCATCCTCAGCCTTCGGGATGGAACAGATCTGAGTTCCATGCAATTGAGGAATCTTGCCACAATGGGGCTCGGGGCTGCCCTAGGGTTGCTGAACACAAAGTTCTCCGAAATGGATCTGATGAATTACTACAGTGTGGACCATGATGTTGTGGTCCCTTCGACACTCAACCTGTACGCGGTGGCATTGCTTAGCATGGTGGTTTTGAAGAACGATATGCCGAAGAGTCCTGTCACGCTTCCAGGAAACATACCCTATGAAACCCCATCGGAGTCTGCGATCACAGAATTGGTTTCTGCTATTACTACCACTGCTACTACTATCGCCCGTACATATTCTGATTCTTGCCTTCAAGAACTTGCGTATGACTCGGGCGTAATGGACACGGGGCATCAGATTATGCCTGTCGGAAGCATGTTTGCAGTCCGGTTCACCCCTCCGAGCAAGTCGTTGCTAGTGAACGCCAGTTTCTTCATTTCGGACAAAGTCGCTCCTTTCACGGTTAGAATTCTCAACGCACAAAGAGAATTCATGCCAGTCTCGGCTGATGGCAATCCAACTTCCAAAGGATGGACTAGCGTAGACTTTTCGTCATTCAAAGTGGAGGTGGATTCGGATTTCTACATTGCTCTTCAATACACTTCTTTCGAATGGAACAACAATCCAATCCTCGGAAGGTACCAAGAGACGAAACCCGTCTTGGGCGCTTCAAAAGGCTCGGGCGAGAGAAGCTATGATATCTTCAATGGAGAGGAAGGTCTAGAATGGAGACCGGACCCTTCTGTTCCAGCCTACAAGGTAGACCGCAACTACATGATTCGAGCGGTCATCCAGACAGGCTATCCGCTGAGAGTTGTCTCTCCCTATGGAGAGCCTCGTGGATCTGGGTGCTATTCCTTTGGATCAGCTGCAACATTCTCAGTTACTTCCCCAATACAGGCGCAAGGGTTCATAGGTGTCCTTGGCGGCAGGTATGTTTTCGATCATTGGAGTGAGGACTCAACCGATATTACCCCGAGCGCATCAGTTGCAATGGATGGACCTAAGACAGTCACAGCTATGTGGCGCATCGACAATACGATGCCATACACCATTATCGGCTTGGTGGTAAGCGCAATCGTCATCGTTGTTGCATTGGGGCTTCTTGCGAGACGAAGAAAAGGCTCCTCGCCGACTCAGACATACAAGCCACCTGCTGCCGCGCTCGCTCATCCATCGAAAGCTCAACCATCCCCTCCAGCCAATGTTCCGGCTCTTCAAGCGCAGGCGCAGGATCCGCGCTATCTTGAGTACTTGGCGAAGCTTGAGCAGCTTAAGACTCGAGGCGGGATCTCAGAGGAGACTTACCTGAAACTGAAAGATGACTATTGGAAGAGGTTCGGAGTTCCTCCCACAGCCCCATCCCCGGTACAGTCTTCTGGAGTGGAGTTCCCTGCAGCGAAGTTCTGTATCAGCTGTGGCACATCTCTGCCATCACATGCGACATTCTGCAACAAATGCGGGACGAAGCAATGACTCACCAACTCAATCACACTCCAGATGAGAGCAAGTCCCCTGAGAACCGAGCACCGTGTGGGGTTTAGTGAGAAGTGCTCTGAGGGTCTTCCCGGAGCATATGCGCCCCAAGAGATTCGCAGGTTACTGTCTCGAACCACATTTGATGCAAAAGGTAGCGCTCGAACGCAATGAAGCACCACAGCTCATGCAGAACTTCCCCGCAGTAGGTTTTGCTCTAGGATGGTGCGGCGGAGACGACGCCACCGGAATAGTCTCACATCGCGGGCAGCGCTCCATTCTCTCGTCGAAGAAATCTCCGCAGACACTACAACGAACTTTCGTGCCTTCATTATCTATGCGTTTCATTGTGTATCCTTTGGGAATCGGCAATGGCGCACTGCAGTTCCTGCACTTTGTGTCAAGAACAAGATTCGGTGTTAGACACTTGGGACAAATCAACTCAAACTCACGGATAATCTGATCAAAAGACGACTCTCGCTTTGGAGTCGCGTTTGTTGGGTTCTTATCCATGATTGAACGACTCCTACCAGTGGGTCTGTCCGTTTCGTGTTCGATAGCTCTCGCCGGAGACCGAGCCAGTTTGCGAGTCTGCGCTTCAATGATGTTCTTCAGTCTTGAGAACTCTTCATCATCCATAAGACGACCTCTAACTAGCCCAGAGGGAGGCGGGATCTTGAGAGAGGACCTAGAATGGACAGTCGGTATCTGGAGAGTATGAGGTTCTCCACTCTCGTCGAGTAGCGGCTCAACGATGGCAGCTGGAGTTTCCTTGCTATGCTTCCACCCCAATGGTCCCAGTGTGACTTTTGTGTTCGCAGTCAGCCTATAGTCGACCCCGTAGATTGCAGAGCCCAAATTTGTCGCACTTGTCCCAAGCAAGCCCTTTTTCGTCTTAGTCAGCGACACTTGTATGGATCGACATAGAACGTTCCCCTCGGTTATGTAGATCGTCCCGGGATAGATCTCAGTATGAGGAAATGGCTGCCAAAGTTCATCCCATGGTGGCAAGGACGACGGCATTTGAGCGCTCCCCCCGAGTTTGACCCATTTCCGACCGACCGGGCATATTCCTGCCAGAGCAGAGAACGATGCCAAGAAATGATCGGGAGCAAAAGCTTCAGGTTTCTCATTCTCCTCGGCTGGCAAGCTTCAACCTACCGTGGTTCCGCACGCATTGCACCTTGTTTCACCAGCTGAAAGCCAAGAACCGCAGTTAAGGCACTTCCTGAAAGTTGACTTCTTTCTCTCTTCGCGCTGGGATGAGGAATATGCCATCAATATGAGGCAAATTGGACCTGCCGAAAGGAAAGCCCAAATGTAGTAGGAGATCGGGGGTAGGATGTGTATTCCAGTCTGTGATATGATGAAGATGATGAAACCGATCCAAAGAATTGCAGCGGCGGCATATGGGATCTGACTATTCTTCAATAAGGGACAGACTCCCAGGGAGAAGGACGTGCATCTACGAGGATAAAACATGGACGCCTATCCCTTTTTCGTAGGGGGTTCGTCGTGAGCTAGCTACCCACATGTGTCCCTCTTTGTTAGAGCAGAGGTCATCGGGATGGATACGATCTTGTGTTTGTTATTGGTCTCAAACATAGACGTATCGGAGAGTACTTAGGCAGATTCCCAGCAAGATGAGGTCATACTGAATCTCAAATATACAGCAAAGAACTATCCGCCGGCCCTCATGAGAACATGGGCAAATCGGAGAAGCCGATCAAGAATTACGGTATGAAGAAGACCAAGCGAGAATATTCATTGTCGATGGCTGCTAAGGGATCTCATCTCATTGTGCGAATTACGGAATATCCACCGGGCCTAGAGATGACAAAACTCATACACTGAGCGGCTGGAGTTTTCCCCAGCCATTTTCCGGTGAAGACGGGTACTGGATTCGTTGCGCTGTCGGTCGCGTTTGCAGTTCCTAAGGCTGGACTTTTGCATTCGGGACCCAATGAGAGCTTACACACAAGATGCGGTTCGAAACAGTAACCGGCGAATTAGCACCTGTGACTGGATTGGCGTCATGAGACTCGAAATCCCCGACCATTGATGTGGAGCAAACGGTTGTGCGGAATCCCACTATCGCTCTGTGTCCTACGCAAGAAAGGCGGTGACTGTGTATTTGTCAGCGCGATTTCGGTTGCCTGGATCCGCAAAACTCGCAGAAAATGCTCTCAGGCAGTATCTCTTTTCCACACGAAACGCAATGACGTTGGGTTGCATCATCTGCTTTTCTCTCGGATTCTCGCTCTGGACTTTTCGCGTAGACCCGAGCGATTGCATCTCTTTGCCTGATCTCGTACTCAAGCCTTAGCTTGTCATATACTTGATCACTAACTCGCTGGGAAACCTTGAGTTCTTCAAGCCGAGCTCTGTAAGTGATGTTTTGGATTATCTCAGCAAGCCTGCTCATCTCAAACTTCTTGCAGACGGGGCACTTCTTGTTTCGGGAAGCGAGTTTCTCGATACATGGAAATATGCAAAACGCCGTCTCGCAGATAGGACAGCGGAGGGTCTGAAACGTGCCGTCGATGATCTTCGAATCCACGGGACATCTCTGCACCAACCCTAGGGCCGGCTCTAGAATCTCCAAGACTATTCTATCCGTAGTGGTCAATCTACAGCACTCTGAATACTGACAAAGCTGAGGAGTTTTAGCCCTGTCGGTCTAGAAAACCTCATTTCCATCGGACCCACGCCACATATGAGCGAAACGTGGTAAAGCATGGCTAGGCAGAAGGGGCCTATTGGCAACGAGGAGCATGTTCTAGAATACTTTCTGAAGGCTGGGAACTACAGAGCTGCGAGCGTTGGAGTGTCCTCTTCAGAGATTGCTAGTGACCTGGGACTCGATGTTCCTGAGCTCGTACGCGTTCTTCGCAATCTGTCAACTTCGGGGTTCATACGAGTCACCAGCCTACCGCGAGAATTGGAAAACAGCTACGTGTCCCAAGTATTCGATGATCTCGATATGCTTGATCTCCGCTACCTGGAGAACAAGGTTCCTGAATCTGAGTATGCCTCGACGCGACAGTCAATCACTGATCAACTGAAGCTGTTTCCACACCATACTGAACCGTTCTCCCCTCTCGAGGCCGCACGCCTCTTTCATGAGCTGAATAAGAAGCTTGAACGGATTCTGAGTGAATCCTCACAACTACCACAGCCGCACGAAGCGTTTGAGGGCGAGCTGCTCGCGATCCGGAGCAAGCTGCTGCCGTTCAGGATGCTCGTCCTTACGAGAATTCGCGAATTTGCATCCAAGAAAGAAGACCGATCAAGCTTCTCCAACGAGAAGCGGATGAGGATGCTTATACTATTCTCCCAGGTTGGAATGAGTCGACTCGCAACGGTAAAAGACGCGACCCAGGATCTCCTTGAAGAACTAGACGTGCTGAGAGCTAGACATCTTCTGGGAGAGATCTCCCAATCCGAACTCGAAGAGAAAGAGAAGACACTGTGGAACGATATCTCAAAAAGAATTCCCCCTCAGCTTCCAAATCACGACGCTCTGGCTGCTTGGGCACGGCATCTGACCACCAAGCTTGAGGATCTGGACTCACTTAGGCAACGCGGAGGCATCAGCGAGAGCTTCTTCCAGACTATTTCCGAAGATCTGCATGAAGACATAGCTTTGCTGAAATCACAAGGTTTGCACATATCGTGACGCATCGCCCCTGCCTGCAGGCTACCAAGAAGCCGAATGGGGCTTCGTCTTCAGGCTCATCCTCTTCGTCATCTTCAGGGAACTCTTCCTCGATGTAGGTCGCGAATCGTAGCTTGCGTTTGCATTTGCGACAGATCATTGTGGCCATGAGGTCGTTCGCCACATAGTTGACCCAATATTTTGGGTGCATTCGCCGACTTGACCTGCCGCAGCCGGGGCATACGAGAGCTTTGTTCGCTTCCAGTTTCTGCTGGAATTTCTCGTCGTCAATGAGTTCCTGATCTATCCTAGGCTTGGCTGCATGACTCAAGTCTGCGAATATTCTTCCCATCCTGTCTCGCGTCGTAGGTTCATCACAGCTTTGATGGTTTCATCTGGAGTTCTGTGGGTCGTGTATGGGCTTCTGCGTTTATCGGTGAGGTTTTTGAGTCCGTCTTCCTCGTAACGGCTCAACCAGTTGAAGAATGTTCTGCGAGAGATCTGAGCCGCACTGCATATCTGGCTGACTGAGGCTCCCTCCCCACGTATTCGCATGCACCGGCATCTCAACTTCACGATGTCTCTATCTCTCTTCGTCTTGGCGCACCGTATCCTCTCCTTCTATCGGTGTGCCAAATGTGGTGTCATAACACACCTAGAATCTCGCGTCAAAACACAAATAGCTGGACGTATAATCCCCACCTTGGACTTCCAATGGACTCCCAAACCGGCTGCAAGTGCGGCGGATCAGCCGTATTCGACAAAACCTCAATGAGCTGGATATGTAGAGCGTGCGGGAACCATGTCTGTCCTGCTTGCGGCCAGAGCGTGAGATATGTTCTTACGGTCGATGGATGGTTCTGTGATCAGTGCAGCAAGTTTGCAGAGCCTGAGGAAAGACGGCCGACCTTTATCAGACCGGGAGTGTTCAGAGAAGGCCTTGCTGACCAATACAAGGCAAAGAGGCCTACAGCTCCTCCGACCGGCACTCTAGCGTTAACTTCTTCCAATCTAGTATTTACGGGTCTAGGTTCTGATTTGCAGGTCGAGATCCCGCTACGAGCGATACGGGATGTCAGAACCTTCATAATCCCTGAAGTCTTGAAACGAATGAAGCCGGGTGTCACTGGGGCGCAGAGCGTCGCGCACGCTTTGCTGGCAAGTCCTCTTTTCGGTACCGCGATTGGTGATACCGTAGTAGGTTCCCTTCGTGAAAACGAGGGAGGGATTGAAATCAAGTTCTTGGGCAATGATGGATCCTCGAGTGCTGCGAGGTTCAGAGTCACTGATGCCGAAAGTTGGGTCAGTCACATTAGGGCATCCTTGAGGCAGGAACACGCTTCACCGACGACTTCTGGAGCAGCGCCTCCTGCGGGGAAATTCTGCATCAACTGTGGCGTTCCGCTACCGTCGCATGCGATCTTCTGCAACAAATGCGGCTCGAAACAGTAACCACCAAGTCTTTCGGAGCGCACATGCTCGGAGAAGACCCTTAGAGCGCTTCTCACTAAACCCCACACGGTGATCAGTTCAGGGGAGACATGGTCTCAACTGGAGTGTGATTGAGTTGGTGAGTTATTGCTTCGTCCCGCATTTGTTGCAGAAGGTTGCGTGAGAGGGTATGGAGGCCCCGCAGTCGATGCAATAGACCGCAGTCGGTGCCGTCGGAGCGGGCGTAGCCACTTGAGCTGGTGGAACAACCGAGATTGCTGGTGGGACATGGGGTTGCGTGCCGCTTTTCCTTCTGCTGATGGCCAGGACTATTCCCGCTGCCGCAATTAGTACGATGCCCGAGTAGAATAGCAGGCCAAGTCCCGCTGAATGCGAGCTAACAATGATTGTATTCGTGACATAAGGGATTCTCTCTGTTGAATAGTACGTGTTTTCCGTCAACACGACCTCTTGATAAGACAGGTCAACCTTAAGGTCAACGTAGACAGACTCACTGTTCCTGTTCATGAACCCGAAATAATACAAACCGCTTGATGCGATATTCATTGTGAACTCATATGAAACTGAACCGAACCTGCTAGCTACGGCGGGCACCTTCAGGAGCAGATCACAGCTCTTAGTCGCAGTTGATTGCCATTTTTCCCACTGAGCTGAGGATAGCATCCAGAAGTCGACCGGTCCCCCAATTGAGTTGAATGATACGTGCACTTGCCCGGCGTCAATGGAGAGATATCTCGAATCATAAATTCCACAGTACTCTTTCCCGGGGGCTTCGAGGGTAATCGTGTCACTGAAAAGCACCTTTGTAGCACTCGTTGTGATGGTCGATGTCACAGTTGCAGTAGCGCTAGTGATCGTGGAGGTGGTGGTCAATTGTTGTGTGCTCGTTACAGTTGTAGTCTGCAGGCCTGCTTTGTACCCCGAGTACGATAGGCCGGCTCCAAGAACCGTCAACAATACTGTAAGTGTGGCGAGTACATTGCTTAGTCTCATTGCTTTGAGCCACATTTGTTGCAGAAGGTTGCACGTGCCGGCAGCGGAGCCCCGCAGTTCACGCAGAACTTGCCGACACTTGTTGCGGCAGCTGGCGAGACGACAGGGCCTACCTGAGCAACAGCAGGAACTGAAGTGGATGGTGGAGCCGTTCTCGGCGCAGCGGTTTTCATTCTGCTGATCGCTAGAACGATTACTGCAACGGCAATCAGACCGATGCCGGCGTAGAACAGCAAGCCAAATCCCGCGGGGACTACGCTGGAAGTCACCTTCTCAGTAACGTACGGGCTTTCCTGAGTTGAAAAGTAAGTTGTCGCCTTCGTAATCGTAATCTCACTCGTCTGTAGTCCCGCGTCAACATTCAACGTGACGGTGATGGGATAGTTGTTCTCATTCATGAATGCGAAGTAGTATGTTCCTGCGGAGCCAATTCCTGTCGTGAATTCGTATCCGCTCTTTCCTAGCTTGGCAACAAATGGCTTACTATTGCTTTGGTAGCTGAGAATGTCTGAGCAGTGGCGGAGATTAGACCATCTTGTGTAATCGTCTTCATTCATCATCCAGAAATCTACGTGATGATATTCGCTCTCTGTGGAGTATGAGACATGTACTTGTCCAGTCTCAAGGTACACATGTCGAGAATCCGTGTATCCACAGTACACCTGAGTCTGGCCCGCCGGAATGGCGATGACTTCATCTTGCAGAATCCAATTCATGCTGCTAGTCGTCATGAGAACCAACTCACTGCTCGTACTGGCAACCGTGACCGTTGAGGTGGCGGTCATGGGTTGGTTGCTCGTCACCGTCATAACTTGGCTCCCATTGTACCCTGAATATGATAGCCCAGCTCCGAGAACCGCAAGAATGATCGCTAGTCCGACAAGTGCAGTGGCGGTCTTCACAATAAGCTCCCCAAGCACATAGCTCGATCATCCACGAGATAACGCTTTCCACGTGGTCGTTCTCAAAGGCCCTTTCGCACCCATCTCGACAAATGCAGAGCATCAGAATGGTGGAGCTCTTTGGAGGGTTGCATAAGCGGTGTCCGTTGCATTCACTGTCAGGATTCCGGCTGCCTAGATCCACAATGTTTGCAGAACATGCTTTTCGGCAAGATCTTTCCTCCGCATGAATTGCAGAGGAGTGGTGCTTTGCGATAGATGAGAAAGAAGACCACAACTGCAACAATAAGGCCCACTCCTAGGCCAGCAAGATAGTACAGTAGTATCTCGCTCTTCGTCTCGGCGAGTTCTTTCCTTGTCTTGTTGAGTGAATCTTCGAGGTGCCCTAATATCTCTCCAGGTGGAACCAAGGTCGGGCTGGTCTCCCGTGCGAGGTCGTACGCCGCAAGTGCCGGCTGCAATGCCTTTTCATATTCCATCCTCGAATATTCTGAATCGACTTGGGTCAGTTTGTCTCGTACTTGGCTGACTAACCCTGCCACTTCGGGATTCCCGCTTACTTCAGCAAGTAGCGTTTGTGCTTCAATGTATACTTGGTCCACATGAGCGCGTTGTATTGCGTCTTTGTCTGTCTGTCCGAACTTGTAGTCATCGGTGAAGTATCCCATGGGCGAATAGATGAAGTCGCCTATGTCACCATATTCGTGTGGGTGCATTAGACCGAACTCGTGGCCGACTTCATGGATGATAGTCTGAGTAAATCCTTCACCCCTCCCCGGCTGTGGCGGATCGACCTGATCACCCCGAGTAAACTCCCATTGGTTGAAAGAAATGAAAACGGATTCTTCGAGCGCAATTCCAAGAAGCGCTCCGGTCTCCCAGTCAGTTTTCCCGATCGACCATTTGTAAGTATAGGTGAAATACGTTTCGCCGCTAAAAGCGAAAGCGAAGACAGGAATCGTGATCGTATCCGGACCAATGCGGGCTTTTGGCTCAAATGACCCCATATTCTCCAATATGTATTGATAGATCGGTCTGAGGTCAACAACCCCATAGCGCTCAGGCGAACCGAAAATGCTGCCCTCGATCCATGAATCACTGTACTTATAGTGCGACCTGATCAATTCGTGCAACTGCTGAGTGACTTCTGGAAAACTAAGGTTCACGGTGACTGCTGAGTAGGGCACCAGATCTCTGAAAGCCGACGCGACCATGTCCTTGTTCACAGTACCTTGTATCGCCACTTTCGCCTTCTCTGCAGAATTGCGGTCATCAAGTACAAATATATCGATCTGGTAGTTTGGCGAGTACCGTGGATAGTAGACGAAGTTCGGCGCAATGAAGTTGTAAGTCGCTTGCGAAATGTAGTCGGCCAAGTACTCCGTGATCCACTGCTTCCCAAAAGTTGAGGAGAGGTCGAAGTTGTTGTCACCCAAAGCCACCTGCAGCGGGAGGTCCTCCCACTCTGAGTTGAAAACCGGCCCCGCACTCAGATCTACGAACCATAATCTGTGATGGCCACCCCATGCGTTCATGAAATCTCGGTATCGTGATGTGTAGCCGAGATCCACGTCCATGTGCGCCATACCGTAGTAATGGGGCGTCGACTTCAATGGCTGACCCCCGTTGGTTGCCTTGAAGGCTTGAACATCCGACCAGGAGACTGAAGGAAGCTCTGGCAAGTAGGCGACGATTATGGTCCACCCGGCTTCAGGATAACCACCAATGTCTTGCGAATGATTCCACAACCAATCTTCAACCGAGTTTGCGTCGTAAACTACGTAATCGATTGCGGTGGGCACGTAAACGTAGTAGTCTTTGTTGTTCTTGTCCACTTGATATTGTCCGAACCAAGGATTCTTCCCGTGGGCTTTCTTCTCAATTGAGCGTAGATAGCTGACGAGATCGTCTTTGAAGAGGCTTGGGGCGAAGCTGCAACTGTACTTCGGCCGGAAGACAACACCAGTACTGTTCCCACTTGTAAGATCGATATTGGTGATCGAGTTCGGCAGATTCTTGTAAGATCCGCTCCACGAAAGGTATGTAGTATCAACCTCCTGTTCGTTGAACCCGACCAAGACAACTTTGACCGGTACACTCACCGAACGACCGACTTCGACTGACGCCTCTGTCCGAGGAATGCTCACAAGACCGGGCGCCAACAGACTCAGAGTCATAACGAGCATGACTATCCGCGAAGGCCAGAAAGGAGCTGACATGTCTGAAGCACGGGTTGTTGTATGCCGTCGTATCTTCAAAAAACCTCCCATTCCTGACGGAAGATGGTCAGACGAGAAGCTGGAGTATTACCAGTTCGGCAATTTGGGAAAGATAAAACCCACACGGCATTCCAAACGTTCAGTGTGTGGGGTTCTCACGACGCGGGCATTTCTCTTAAGATCGTTTCTTTGATTCCTCAACTTGAACAGAACTGGAGGTGTAGCCTATCCAGGACTATCGCTAATGGCGGCTGAGTCGTGAGCATCAGGGAGGGCTGCTGACGACCGTGGAGACTGAATCCCTGACAAGGCAACGCCCGTATGGCGCGACCTTGCAGCGCATACGCCAACTCGATGAGTGATAAGTGATGAGGTTTTCTCAGAGCATATCTGCCTTAAGACATTCGCAATTCACTGTTTCGAACCGCATTTGTTGCAGAAGATCGCATGCGACGGTAGCGGAACGCCACAGTTGATGCAGAATTTCCCGGCAGGGGGCTCTGCTCTCGACTGGAGAGCCTGCCTTGTGGCAGACGGAAAAATAGGAGGCGTTGGAGCAATAGGGGCCGGTTCAGTCCCGTATATCGCTGTCCTTCCAAGCAGTCTAGCGCGTCTCCTTTGCCTGACGAAGAACACAACGGCCACCAAAGCGACTATCGAGACTAGGATTGCAGTCCTTACATAGTCGACTCGCCAGTTCGCCTGCAAAGTCTTGGGCCCATTCATAGTAACCGTCACGTCGGGGTTGTTTGACTGCACGTCTCCGGACCAACCATCAAAGATGAGCACGAACATGTAGGTCGAATCGACATGAACATTCACCGATTGCCCTTCGTCGTACCAGCCTGACCCAATTGGATTGCCGTAAGACGAAGCAAGGTCCAGTTGGTGCTGTCTCTTGAACTGCGCCACATATGTGCCAACCTTGTCGGCTGCTACGGTCCGCGTCAGATCTCTGCTGCCGTCATCCCACCCTGTAAAGACCAATCTCGTGCCGCGCGTAACATTGACCATCGGTGGCACCACAATCTTGTGAGATGAGCCCCACTCCCAGACCTCCAACGTGGGTTGATCTGCCGTCCCCAAGTCGGTTCCATCAACCGTCACTGTCGCTTTCGGGTTTGAATCAATGATGACGTAGTCTCCTAGATCGAACCCAACTGATGTCACTTTAGAGTCCGATGAGAATGTTTCGTCCCAGCCCCCTCTGCTCCGCTGGTACGAGAAAGTGCCTTCTGCATGTGATGCCAATTGAACCCCTGTTGACTCATCAAAGTCGATGGTGCGTGTGAGTTGGCCCCTCGACCAGGATTGCCCAACCTTCCAATTGCCCGTGGAAGACCCGGTGTGACTTGCCAAGAAAGCCTTGGCAATCCTTCCGGCAACTGCAAGTGTGTCTTCTCGAACGACATCATACGAAACGGTTCGATACTCGTTGTTCTCATCGTACCACCAGAGAGAGACTTGACTCCCCACCGCTAACCCTGTCGGATCAACAACCTCACCGGGCTTGTGACCAATATTCGCTGACGCAAAGTCACCTGAGACATCCGTTTGCATGAACGAGGTCCGATCGACGGTGATTTCTCCGGATCCTGTCCATGACTTCGTCACAGTACAACCATTGCACGTTACGTAATTTGACGGATCCACCCATGATCCTGACGCAGTCTCAGTGACATCGACGCTCCAAGATTCGGAGATTGTGAACGAGCTGGCTAAGACCCGCGTGATCGTGTAGGTAGTTCTCCATTCGGTTACCTTATTGTAGCTTCCTGAGTCAATTCCCGTTCCTTGGGCCGTCCACGTCCACCTCGCTTCGTCTGACCAGGACTTGCCCTCAAGATACGATAGTGCAGAGAAACTTTCAGCAAAGGCTGGGACCACTGACATGCCAAGACAAATCGCTAGAACGAGATAGACTAGGACGTGACTTCCAAGACGAGTCACGATACGTGCACCTAATCAAACGATACGACGTTGTCAGCTTAAGGCTTGCGGCAAGATACCTCAAACCAATTGGCTATAGGAATAAAGATAGGTCTATACCCAGTGCTCGCGCCCTCTCAAGAGACACAACTGATTGGCGATAATGTGTCAAGACAACTGTCATAGGAATTCATACTCGATCAAGAATGGCAAGGAAGGAAGCAAGGAACCAAGGAAACTTAGAAATCGATCAAGAAATCAAGACAGCAAGAAAACAAGGAAGAAAGAAAGCGGGGCTTCGTCGGACGAGGCCAAGACACTTGTCCTTCCACTGGCTTTCACTTCTCTCACATCCAATCGTTGCAAATCAAGTTGGTCGCAGTCGCGCCGTGTGTGTCATCCCTGCTGCGGCCGTCGCAATTTGAACCGTCGTCGTCGCGCACCAGCCTACCCACCTATGAAAAGTCTGTAGCCCCGTGGATGTTTCTCTGGGGTTGGCTCTTCTGCATGGCGTTCAAGTGGTATAGCTTGTCTAAACAGCATGGGAGAACTTCATCGTCTTTGCGGGGCCTTCGAGAAAGTACTCGTAGATCCAGGCTTGAGTAGTTTCGGATTATTGATGACGTCGCCGGCGTTGCGTGAACAACCTACAAGAGCCTTGGAGCCCGCGCTTCTGCTCCTACTTTCTTCTGTGTCGACCCATCAATTCGGCAGATCCGATCGTATGTTTCTGTACGACCTCGAAGAAGTTGCCCCGCGTGATCTTCTCTTCAAGCCGATAGGATTAGCCCTTTCCAAAGGTTGGGTTGGAAGCGGGTTCTGAGGTGTACGCTTCTGTCGGCACAACCATTCAGCTACGTCTACTATATGGGCGGGAATCGGCTTTCTGCCGAGACGCTTGAAATACAGAACTGGAATGGTTCTGCATCTTCGGTTGAACTTGACTGGAATAGCACGAACCGGTTTAATCTGAGCCTAGATTAGTTCACAGCGATTAGCGAATTCTATTTCGAGACTGATTGGAGTTAGGATTGCACAGTTGGCGGCGGGCTGGGCTTTTTGTTTTCTTCGTTTAGCATTCTCTCAAATCGGTACGTTTCTTCGTTCTTGTGTAGAATGCGTTTCAGGATGCCCTCTGCATCGACCGGTTTGCGCCATACTGCTTCAAGGATTTCTCGGACCTCCTTCTCGTCTTTTGCGGTTTTGCAGATGCTCTGGGTCGTGATGTTCCGTTTGCATCCGCGTTTCCGCAACTGTTCGTTGAAGTCCGCTGTCTTCAAGAGACGGATGTTTAGTCGGTTCGCGTATGTTGCGAGACTCATGGTATAGAGACAGAGCCGAAAACGAGCGCAAAATATGTCGTTTTCAGGGTCATCCTTAAATGAGTAAGAAGCATCACCATAGGTCGTAACAAAATCGAGCCAAGACAACGGTTTTCAAGACATGTTGAGCTTGTTAGCGGTTTGTTATCGTTGATCACCTGGCGCAGGTGACTCAAGTGTGGCAACGCGCCACCTATTCTGGGACATAAACTTCCACACATCTTCTTCAGGATCACGATTCACACAGGATCACGACTCACTTGGCGCGTCACGACGAGTTAGCCTAGCGTAGAACGTCTACACACGGTTAGCTCCTGCTGTACGGAACAATGCCCGAATAACCGCCGATGTGTTTCGGTGACTGGTAGGGGCGGGCGTCTGCACCCGTAAGGGTCGGACTCCCAGAGATAATGTCCCAGACTGGCGGGTCTTTATTTCCTGAGCAGGGACCCGTCAGGAGCTCTGGTGGAGGCAGCCGATAAAGAACCCAGTCCAGGGGTTCGAGTC
>Ga0315282_10003670_pt1 | contig 27432 bp, 26 predicted proteins | sample YL17G07_20_MG_FD_203693 | JGI IMG/M metagenome (GOLD analysis project Ga0315282, IMG submission 203693) | Sediment microbial communities from Yellowstone Lake, YNP, Wyoming, USA - YL17G07_20 | ecosystem: Environmental > Aquatic > Freshwater > Lake > Sediment | place: USA: Wyoming | collected...
TGAAAGCCGTCCCGCCTTGGAAAAAGATTCGGCTGCCGATGCGACGGTCCCCGACCACACGATTGAGATAGTTCTGAACGATGGAGTAGCTGAGTCCGGCAATCAGGTCATCTTTTTCGGCACCCCTTTGCTGGTGATGAACCAGATCGGACTCGATGAACACCGTACATCGCTCCCCCATCCTCACTGGCTTTCCGGCAGAGAGGGCAAGGGTTCCGAATTCTTCTTTGATGGAGACATCTAGTTTCTCAGCTTGTTCTTCTAGAAAAGATCCTGTCCCGGCAGCGCAGACCTTGTTCATCTCAAAATCGACCACCACCCCGTTGTCGATGCTGATATATTTGGAGTCCTGTCCACCAATCTCAAAGATGGTATCCACTCTCGGATCAATATAGATGGCTGCGGTGGCCTGGGCAGTAATCTCATTTCGCACCAGATCCGCTCCTACAAAATCTGCCGTGAGGTAACGACCGGAGCCTGTCGTTCCAACCCCTTTAATCTCCACACGGCCCCCAATCTCCTCGCCGATCTCCTGAAGTCCAATACGAACCGCCTCGATGGGCCGACCTGCTGTCATCAGATAGCGTTTTGCAAGAACCTTTTTCTCCCTGTCAATGACTACCAGATTGGTGCTGATCGAACCTACATCCAATCCCAGATAAGATTCAATCTTCTTTCCCTCTAAACCCCAAACTTTATTTCCCTCCCCATCGAAGGGGGAGGGTTGGGGTAGGGGTGAAGTGAGGTGGTTGGCAGAGAGGCAGAGAGGCTTTAGTGGAGTCTCTGTTTCTCGATGATCCCGGAGATATTGATTGAGGCGGCCGAGGCCATTCCATACCTTTTTGCTCTCCTCGTCTTCCTGGGCCACCAGGATGGCACCGATAGCCCCCATCGAAGCAAAATGCTCTGGAACGATGAGTTCCCCGTCGGAAAGTTCTAATACATCCAAAAAGGCTTTCCGCATCCCCACATTGGCGGCCACTCCCCCTTGGAAGGAGACGGACTTCGGGAAGATTTTTCCCTTCCCGATATTACTCTTGAAATTTCTGGCCAAGGCATAGCAGAGGCCAGCTACAATGTCGTAATCCGGCGTGGCGATCTGTTGAAGATGGATCATATCCGACTTGGCGAAGACGCTGCATCGGCCTGCAATGCGGGGTGGGTTCGTTGATTTGAGAGCGAGCTGCCCAAATGCTTCAATGGTCAGGCCTAATCGGCTGGCTTGTTGATCGAGAAAGGATCCGGTGCCGGCAGCGCAGAGGGTATTCATCGAAAAGTCGCTGATCTTGGAGCGACCCTCCTCTTCTTCGATGAGAATCAGTTTGGAGTCCTCTCCCCCGATATCAATGACCGTCCTGACCTTTGGATAGAAATATTGAACCGCTTTCGCCTGAGCAATAATTTCATTGATGAAATTTCCCCCTAAGAGTTCGGAAAGGAGTTTTCCTCCGGTCCCGGTAAAAGAGATGGAATGAAATTGTTCAAGGGGAATCCGTCGGAGGACCTCCTCCAATACCCTCTGGATGGTCTGGAGGGGTTGCCCCTTGGTGCGTGTATAATGTTCCTCCAGCACATTCCGATGATCGTCCATGATGACGGTATTCGCGCTGACGGATCCAACATCAATGCCCAAATAAAGTGACTTCATCGTTTTACGCCCAAACCCCTTCAAATAGAAACTCTTAAAATTCTAATCGATTCCAATTCGACTTTTCAAGTTTAATTTCTCCCCGTCTGACGAAAATGAACATGGACATCACCTTCCTTCCCCTCTGCCTTGGGAGCCCGTTTCGCAATGGTGACTGCGGAAAAGGATGAATCCTTCCTATTAGAGAATGCCAAATTGTTGGGGGTCGGGCGGCTGGGTGAGGAAGCTAATCACCTGCCCCTTACTGCGATTACGACACCGTTTCAGGGGGAAGAAATTTCGGTTTGATTTGAAACAAATCCTGTGATAATAGTGAAGCCGCACGCCCTAAAGGGCGGGGCCGTTCGACAGAGCTCACGGCCTTGAGCATGTCGAATGGGCTTCCCGGTGAGGTAGTTTCCGTTTATATTGTGCCCCTCCCTGCCTGCCGGTAGGCAGGGACCCCACCCCAAAGGCGAGGGGACCTACAGGGCACATACCGGCCAAATCGATATGGAAAAGGTAAGGGCACGGGTCATCGTTGAAGGATGGGTCCAGGGAGTTTTCTTCCGCCACCACACTCAGGCCACGGCCTTTAGGCTGGGGGTGAAAGGATGGGTTAAAAACCGCAGGGATGGCTGCGTAGAAGCCGTTTTTGAAGGCGATCGGGAACAAGTAGATCAGATTATCCGGTGGTGCCATCTGGGTCCTTCTGAGGCAAAAGTGAGAAACGTTAGTGTGACCTGGGAGCTTTATACTGGCGAGTTTGAGGATTTCTCTGTCACTTATTGACCGGCCACGAGCCCGGATACCGAGCCGCCAGGCGGGGGTGAGGGGGACAATATAAAATGATATTCCATTCCCGGGAAGCTCCGTGGTCTGCTAGCGTGGGGATTCGGTCTTCTTGGCAACATCCTTATCCTCTTTGATTATCCTCTTCTTCACATCTTTCTCCACATCCTTCTCCACTTCTCCTTTTTTCTTTTTGATCATCTCTTCCATCACTTCTATTTTTTTGCCGGACTCGGTTAAACCATGTCCTACCTTCTTCAGGGTCTTACCGCCGCCGAAGTAGACGAAGAAAAAGAAGATGAGGATGCCAATGAGAACTCCTATTAAGAACTTAATCATTACCCTTTTCCCTCCTTTTCACTTTTAAGTTATCAGGATTCTTTCAATTTTTCAATCCATTTGTTCCTCATCCCCACTCTTACCCTCCCCCGTCAAAGAGGGAGGGAATTCTTAAGTTAATCCCCCATAAGTGCCCCTCTCCCCCCGTGGGAGAGGGGAAGGGTGAGGGGGAAACTCTTAATTGTTTTGAAATGCGAAGATATGATAAAATTGTAATTGAAGTGAGTGGCAAGAATTATTTCGATCGAGTCGTTTCAGAGCGAGATACGATGCGCAAGAAATTCCTTGTTATTTTAATCTTTGTTTTGATGATCCAATTATTTCTCTCTTCCCTAATAACGCATGCCCAATCACAAGCCAACATCGAAGTGGGAAAGTTTTCTGCTGCAAACGTCGAAGACACACTACCCCCTGGGTGGAAGCCCCTTACCTTCAAGAAGATCGAGAAGCATACTACTTATACATTGGTCAAGGATGACGATACCGTGGTCATCAAGGCCGTGGCAGAGGCATCTGCATCCGGCTTGACCAGGGAGATTAAAATCAACCCCAAAGAATATCCCGTCGTACAGTGGCGCTGGAAGGTGCTGAATATCCTGAAAAAGGGTGATGTGCACAGGAAGGATGGTGACGATTACCCTGCAAGGATCTATATCACCTTTGAATATGATCCCAGCAAATTGAGCTTCTTTGAAAAGGCAAAGTACAAAACAATCAAATTATTGTATGGGCAGTACCCACCGCTGGCAGCCATCAATTATATCTGGGAAAGCAAGGCGCCTGTAGGAACAATGGTCCCCAATCCATATACCGATCGGGTCATGATGTTTGTCGTGGAAAGCAGCTCAGCCAAGCTCAACCAATGGGTGAATGAAGAACGGAATGTTTATGAGGACTACAAGAAAGCGTTTGGAGAAGAACCTCCGATGATCTCAGGCGTGGCCATCATGACCGATACCGACAACACTGGCGAATCAGCAACCAGCTATTACGGTGACGTCCTCTTCAAGAAAGAAGGCAAGTCTTAATTTTAGATTTCAGATTTTTCAATCTTTGATTTGCAGTCTTATCGATTCTTTCGGGCCTGTCTGATCTCTTCCAAGTAAAACTTAATAAGAGGCGACATTTCCGGAGGTTGCCAATCTGTCTTCTTGGGTTCCTCCGGCCAGGTAAAGGGTAGATGCCAGACCTCCCCCGGTTTTTTGGCCTTTTCAAGGACCTCGAGAGTTTTCAGAAGGACTTTCCTTTGACCTTCCCGGTCTCCCACTTGTCCCACAGGCCTTCCGTAAGGATATTCAATGGCCGCAGACCGGGGGGTGCCTATAGCCCGATGAAATTCATAAGTGGGGGTGAGGACAACGGTTGAAAATCCAGATTCCTCCAAGAACCTGGCAGCCAGTCCAACGGACTGACAGCAGAAGGGTCAGGCGGGGGTCATGAGGACTGCCTTGACTCCTTCAAGTTTCATCCTCATGGAAATAGGCTCCATAGCTTCTTTTAAGAAGTCGGTACTTCTCCATTGAAAACCGTAGAAGGAATAGGAGGTAGGGGCGAGACAGCCAATAATTTTCTCCTTCTCAAATTCAGCCATCCGTGCCAGAGGAAGGATCACATTGATATCCTGTTTGATATAGTTGGTATTAATATGGAGATGATTGACTTCAATTTCCTTCTCGGTGGTCCCTCTCGGTATCTCCCGATAAGTACGGTCACCCCAGAGAGGTTCCCTCTTCTCTCTTTCCATATCAAAAGGAAGATCTGTTTTTAAACTGATGCCAGCGCTGGTCACTAAAGCGATGGTCGTATGATTCAGGGGCTTAGCCATTGGCGTCCACGGAATATAGCCTCGGTACTCTTCTTCCGGAATCAAAGTGTTGATCCAGGCTTTTAAGCCTGGGGGAAGAAACCGAAACCCATCAACCCTTTTTTCTTCCTGTTCCATGTTTTCCTCCTAAAATCCCCCTACCCCCTTTTGCTCATGGGGGGCGAAGGAGGGTAAACCACGTTATCTATGAACACTAACATATAGGCAAATCTTATAACGACCTAAACTCCTTTGCAAGGCTATTTGACCTGGAATGGACGTCATGCCCTTGACAATCCATAGCCCCCTGAAATATATTTTATTTTGATTTCGGATATTTAACGGAGCGGTCATTGTCTCTCTTTATTACTTTTGAAGGCGTGGAGGGGAGTGGTAAGACCTCTCAGATTCAACGCCTGAAAAAATACCTCACCCAGAAAGGCATTCCCTCTAAAGTAACCCGAGAGCCGGGGGGGTGTCCTATTGGTGAGAAGATAAGGAAAATCCTTTTGAACCCGGACCATCACGAAATGGTCCCGACGACTGAGCTCTTCCTCTACGAAGCCGCCAGGGCACAACATGTGAAAGAAGTCCTTAAGCCCCTTCTGAAAAGGGGAGGGGTCATTCTTTGCGACCGTTTCTGTGACGCCACCCTTGCCTATCAAGGCTACGGCCGAAGGATAGACTTGAAATGGATCGATCGCCTCAACCGCCTTTCTACTCAGGGAATCAGGCCCGATGTCACCTTCCTACTGGATTGTCCATCTGATGTAGGGTTGAACAGAGCACTTCAAAGGAATCGAACGCTGAAAAAAGAGAGAGAGGAGCGTTTCGAAAGAGAGGAGATTCAATTCCACCGGCGGGTGAGGAAAGGATACCTTGCCATCGCCAGAAAGGAACCCCATCGGGTCAAGGTGATTGATACCCGAGAGGGTGAAGAGAAAGTCTTTGAAAAGATTCGAAAAATCGTTGATAATTTATTAGTAGGGTTCAAGGGGTCCAGGGATCGAGGGAACAGGTAAAACCATGAAAGTTTTTGGAACATCACATATTTTCTTTAAGTTTTGTACGCGAACTCTTGAACCTTAGAATCCCTGCCTGCGGCAGGCAGGCTCGAACCCTTGTGGCAGGAAGACCATGGCATTCAAAGACATCTTAGGACACTCTAAACCCATAGCAATGCTGCAGAGGGCAATCAAAAATGAGAAGGTTATTAACAGCTACCTCTTTTGGGGGAATGAAGGGATCGGAAAGAAGCACGTGGCTCTCCAATTTGCAAAAGCGCTCAACTGTCTCAAAACAGAGGTCGACGCAGGAGATGCCTGCGATCATTGCACCTCGTGCAAAAAGATTGATCATGGCCTTCATCCCGATGTTTTGCTCATTGAACCAGAGGGGCAGAACATCAAGGTCCACCAGATAAGACAACTGCAAAGGGACCTGGCTTACAGACCCTACGAAGGGAAACGTCGTGTCTGCATCCTGACGGCTGCAGATCGGATGGCACCTCACATACCGAATACCCTCCTCAAAACATTGGAAGAGCCTCCACTCCACACGGTGATCATCCTGCTGGCGAATAACTCCAGGTTCATATTGCCCACAATCCTTTCACGATGCCAGCCGATTCGCTTCAATCCCCTGCCCATCCCATTGGTCTCCAAATGGCTGATGGAAGGCTATGGCTTCGATGAAGCAGAAGCCCACCTCCTCGCTTCACTTTCAGAAGGAAGTCCCGGAAAGGCTTTGGAGATCCAAGAGGAGATCCGTCAGATTCCAAGAGAAGAACTCTTGAAGGACTGGGTGGGATTGAAATCGCTTTCTTTTGAAAGGATCGGGAGTTGGGTCGGGTCTCTGCCCTCCCAGCGAGAAAATCTCCTTTTGATACTTGAAGTGGCCAAGACCCTACTGAGAGATTTAGTCATGGTGAAGGCCTTGAAGAAGGAGCCGAAACTGATCCATTCAGATCTTCTGCAAGGTATAGAGGCCATGGCCACAGACTGGAGCCTCTCTTCCCTTTTGAAACGGATGGAGACTCTGCACCAGACCATCATTGAAATCAAGGCCAATGCCAATACGAGCTTGGCCCTTGAAGCCATGATGCTCTCCTGGGCTGAAGGATAAAGAAGATGATTCGTTTAGTTTTTGTGAAACTACCCAACGGAAAAATAGAAGAATTCGACGCGACACAACTGTCCCTCGAAGCGGGTGAAAGCGTCATCGTCGAGACGGAAAAAGGATTGGTCCTGGGAAAGGTCCTCTCCCCGCCTCATGAAAAGGAAAAACGCTTTTTTCTCAAATCCCCAAGAAAGGTCACCCGGAAAGCCACAGCCGAAGACCTAGAGCAATTTAAGGGGAACCAGCTATTGGAGAAGGAGGCCTTTCAATTCTGTCTTCAGAAAATCAGAGAGAAGAACCTAGACATGAAGCTCGTCAGGGCAGAGGTCCTTCTCGATCGCTCTAAGGCCCTCTTCTATTTCACCTCTGAAAAGAGGATCGATTTTCGGGAGCTGGTCAAAGATTTGGCTGCAGAATTCAGGATGCGGATTGAGATGCGGCAGATCGGCGTAAGGGATGAAGCTAAAATGGTCTGTGGCCTCGGAAGCTGTGGGAGGGAGCTCTGTTGCGCCAAATTCATGAATCGATTCGAGCTGGTCTCCGTCAAAATGGCCAAGGAGCAGAACTTAGCGCTCAACCCGACGAAGATCTCTGGAGTTTGTGGCCGCTTGATGTGTTGCCTGTCTTATGAATTTCCCACCTATGTCGATTTAAAAAAGGACCTCCCCAAGGTGGGCAAGCACATTGTCACCCGTTCCGGCAAAGGAAAGGTCATTCGTCAAAATGTTCTCAGCCAGACCGTGACCGTAGAATTGGAGGAAGGGGGAGAGATTACCATTCATGCATCCGAGCTCTGAAAAGTCCTTCTATATTACCACCCCCATCTACTACGTCAATGATGTCCCCCATATCGGCCATGCCTATACGACCGTGGCTGCTGACATCCTCGCCCGCTTCAAGCGCTTGGAGGGTGATCACGTTTTCTTCCTCACCGGCACAGATGAACATGGCCAGAAGGTAGAGAAAGCGGCGCAGGAGCGAGGGGTTGATCCAAAGGTTCATTGCGATGAGATGGTTGTGCGATTCCAATCCCTCTGGAAGAAACTGAATATTTCCAACAATGATTTCATCCGAACCACGGAAGTGCGCCATAAGAAGGTAGTTCAGAACATTCTTCAGGATCTCTTCGATCGCGGGGAGATTTATCAGGACAATTACAATGGATGGTACTGCATTCCCTGCGAACGCTTCTGGACGGAAAAGGATCTGGTGGAGGGGAAATGTCCGGATTGCTTCCGGTCAGTAATTGAGATCTCGGAAAAAAACTACTTTTTTCGGATGAGCAAGTACCAACCCTGGTTGATCGAAACCATCGAAAAAAACGAGCGATTTATCTTTCCCCCTTCGAGAAGGAATGAGATCTTAGGATTTCTCCGCAGCCCCCTGGAAGACCTCTGTATCTCAAGACCGAAGAAGCGGTTGAGGTGGGGAATTGAGATCCCTTTCGATACCGACTACGTCACCTATGTCTGGTTCGACGCCCTGATCAACTATATCAGCGGGATTGGCTATGGGTCTGAGGAAAACACCTTCTCCCTATTTTGGCCTCAGGCAACCCATCTGATCGGTAAGGATATCCTCACCACCCACGCGGTCTACTGGCCCACCATGCTCAGGGCCATTGGCTTGCCTCCCCCTAAAATGGTATTCGCCCATGGTTGGTGGACAATCGAAGGCAAAAAAATGTCCAAATCCCTTCAGAATGTGGTGGAGCCTAATCGCCTGATCGACACCTACGGGGTCGATGCCGTCAGGTATTTTCTCATGCGGGAAGTACCTTTTGGAGCGGATGGCGACTTTTCTCATGCTGCCATGGTGCATCGGATCAATAGCGATTTGGCAAATGACCTGGGCAACCTCTTCAGCCGAGCTCTCAGCATGGCCATCAAATATTTCGACGGTCTCATTGCAACTCCTTCCGACCTCTGGGATGTGGATCGAGGACTTCAAGAAGTGTATGAAAAGATTCTTCCCCAACTGTCGAAACAGATGGATGATTTAGCCTTTAATAAGGCATTGGGTTCGATCTGGGAGATTGTCAAAGCAAGCAATAAATATATTGATGAAACCGCACCCTGGACTTTGGCGAAAGCAGAAAAAGATCGACCCCGTCTTGGCACGGTGCTTTACCAGACGCTGGAATCTCTTCGACTCGTTGCCCTGCTCCTGGCTGCCTTCATGCCGTCCACCTCCGAAAAGATGTGGTCCCAACTCGGCATGGGGGATAGCCTATGGGAACAAAATATAAAGGAGAATGGGAAGTGGGGAGGCTTGAAGCCCGGAAAAAAAGTGGCTAAACCGACTCCTCTATTCCCAAGAATTGACACCGCAAAGCCTCCTCTCGAAGCATAGCGCATAACGAATAACCCAAAGCTGAAAGCTCAATGTTAGAATCCGAGATCCGCAATCTGAAATCTAAAATTTAATCTTTTATGAAGAAGCCCCAACCCATCCGTTCCATCCTTGAAAAGACCATAAGGTCCTTGGAGATCGATGTCCCCTTGAAGACCTACTCCATACTGGGGGCGTGGAGCGAAATTGTAGGTGAATCCGTGGCGGCTCATTCTCAACCCCATTCCATTCGAAACCGAATCCTCTTCGTCGATGTCGCCCATCCGACCTGGATGCAACAACTCCAGTTTCTTAAACCCACCCTTCTCGAAAAGGTCAATACCTTTTTAGGCGAATCACTCATCCAGGATATTCGATTCAAACTGGGGAAGATTTTTTCGAACATCTCAGCTCCTCCAAAAACCTTTTCGATGGAAGACGAAAACCTTGACAAAGAGACCCTGAACCGAATTGAAAACCTTCTCCAAGAAATTGATGATGAAGAGGTAAGGAATAGTTTACGCGAGGTTTTGATCAAAGGAGCAAAATTGGAGCGTTACAGAAGAAGGTCAAAATAAGAAGTAGCTGATCATTTCAGTCTCAACCCGGAACCTCCTATTTGCTTTTCCAGTTCTTCTGTTTGCCAATGAGTGAGGGCATCGATCTTATTGTAAAACCGAAAATCTTCGTCACTCATCAAACGGTTACAGTCGAGGTCACAATAACCACCCTCGAGGATACATTTCGAATCCTGATAAAATTTGCAGGATTTCTCCAGACTCATAAACATTCCTCCTTCTACCGCTTTCAAGAAACCTGCCCAAGCCGGGGCATGCCAGAGTGCTGAGTTCGGCACGCGGGCCTTGCTTTCGCCACGGGTGCCCTATTCTGAAGCAGTGGTCCACACCTGTTATAGCAGGTACGGCCCTCGGGCTATTTGAAGTATGGCTTCATCGGTAACTCAGATAGTACTCGATGTTACGGACGATTTTAAACCCTGCAATACCAATGCCAATGTAAGGAACCCTCAAAGCTATCGAATAATAAAGTACTTAAGTAGATATTAAAACAAATAAGAAATCTAAAATGGAATTTTTCTATCCATAGGGTGCAAATCTGCACCTTGATCGCATCCAAATACGTTGCCCACCTCCACGTTCGGTCATTGAAGGTGAAGGGAAAGTTGAAACTTATAAAAAAAATCGAGTCAATTTGTCGCTTCAATGTCCTTTTTTGTTACCTTCCGTGCACTGAGTCGAATGGTATCTTTCTGACTTAAGAAGAGAACTTTATGAATTCTGATAGATAGATTCAGTTCTAAATTGTTATCTATATGGCACACAAGATGCAGGCACGTAGGAAAGGGTTACCTTGTTTACCGTGTTTACAGGCATTACGACAGGGCAGCAATGACCTTAAATAGAACCTCACAAGAAGGGCTTAAAGATGGATGGATAAGAGCCACATTCATTCTGAGGAAGGATTACTTGGAGAAGCTTAAGGCATTAGCATACTGGAAAAGAAAGAAAATAAAGGAAGTCATCGATGACGCATTAGGGTTGTATCTCAAGGGGAAAAAAACAAGAACGAAGACAAATTGATAACGCACTTGTTGTGGCGCAAGTAGTCTCGTATTTTAATCTATTGAAATGATTAAGATTTTAATAACAATTTCATTGACCATCTTACCACTCCTCTTTTCTCCATTGGGGTTAGCGCCGGCCCAAGGGTCAGTCCATGTCCCTATTCTTCTTTATCATCGCTTTGGACCTGTAGCTACTGACGGCATGACGGTGATAACAACCCTTTTCGAGTCCCAGTTAAAATACTTGAAAGACAATGGGTATGAGGTGATACCTCTCAAAGAACTCGTCGACTACTATCTTGGAAAAAGACAGGCCCCCCAACCCCGTTCCGTTGTGATTACCGTGGACGACGGCCACATTTCTGTTTATAGAGAAATGTTTCCTCTTGTCAGGAAATACCGCATTCCAGTCACGCTTTTCATCTATCCCTCGGCAATATCTAACGCACCTTATGCCATGACATGGGGCCAGCTCAGAGAGATGAAAGAAACAGGGCTTTTTGACTTCCAGTCTCACACATTTTGGCATCCTAACTTCAAGAAAGACAAGAAGAGGTTAATACCGGCTGAATATGAAAATTTTGTAGCCATGCAATTAAGAAAATCGAAGGAGAAACTCGAAAAGGAGCTGAATGTCAGGGTGAACATGCTGGGGTGGCCCTTTGGTATCTATGACGACGACCTCATCCATAAGGCCAAAGAAGCAGGGTATGTGGCCACATTTACTATGGAGCGGCACCCTGCAGGCACTCTTGATAATGTTATGGCTCTTCCTCGTTATCTTATGACGAACGGAGAAACAGGGAGGAGACTTGTCACCATCCTGGCAGACTCACCGCGGGGGTAGAAAAATGCAGATCAGCAGAGGAAGTAAGGCATTGATGGCGTTGTTTGTGACCCTTTTCTTATTGATTCCAGCGTATGCCATGGCGTATACGACGGGAAGAGTGGTTGATTTCTTTACCGGGAAACCGGTCAAGGATGCTTTTGTTACTTCGAATAACGATGTCGTCCTGACGGGTGAGAATGGAATTTTCACGGTGAACACCGCGTTCAGTAAAGTGGGGGTGAGGGCGCCCGGATACGGAAGAACCGAGCAGATCGTCATCCCTCTGAACGGCGTGCCACAAGAGATAAAACTCATCCCTTTCACACCGAAAGCTCTTTACCTCTCCTTTTTTGGAATAGGGGACAGGAGCCTGCGAGAATCTGCAATCAAGCTCATCCAGCAGACCGAGCTGAATACCCTTGCCATTGATGTGAAGGGGGACAGAGGCATGATCCCTTATAAAAGCTCCATCCCCCTTGCCGCTGAAGTGGGTGCCCAACGAACCATCACGGTAAAAGAGATGGCTCCCCTGATGAGATCCTTGAAGGCAAAAGGGATCTATACCATCGCACGGATCGTTGTGTTCAAAGATAATCTTCTCGCACAGGCACGACCTGATTGGGCGGTGAAGACGCCGGGGAGGGAGATATGGCGCGATAGAGAAAACCTGGCCTGGGTGGATCCTTTCAATAAGCAGGTATGGGATCATAATATTAATATTGCCGTGGAAGCAGCCCAATATGGATTTGATGAGATCCAGTTCGACTATGTCCGGTTTCCGGATGCCTCGGGCCTTCAATTTTCAATGCCCAATACAGAGGAAAACAGGGTAAAAGCCGTCTCCGGATTTCTCACGGAGGCGAGAAGGAGGCTGATTCCTTACAATGTCTTTCTCTCAGCAGATATCTTTGGTTACGTCTGCTGGAATCTCAACGATACCAAGATCGGGCAAAGGCTTGAAGACCTTGTCGCCCACCTTGACTATATCTGCCCCATGCTTTATCCATCCGGATTTCAGTATGGAATACCCGGCTACAGAAATCCTGTTGCAAACCCTTACGAAATCGTTTATCTTTCCCTTAAACGAGCCCGAGAACGAACCAATCTCCCATCCCATCGTTTCAGACCGTGGCTGCAGGCATTCAGAGACTATGCCTTTGACAGAAGATACTTCAATGATCGAGAGATCATGGACGAGGTCAAAGCGGCTGAAGGATTTGGTTCCCACGGTTGGATGCTCTGGAACCCGAGGAATGCTTATTCTTCAGCGGGCCTGAAAAAAGAAAAGCCATTGGGCTGAGATTCGTTCGATTCGTTTGCTAAGAATTCGAGATGATCACTTTAAAGGCGCGGAAGACTGTGAAGCTGTGGAGGATTCTCTTCCCACTAATGCTCTCTGTTGTCACTGCCACCTCAGCATCCTCTCAGGTGCTTCGAGAAGAGCAATGGGTCCATATTGCAGAGATGGCGAAGAAAGAGATTCAAGCCGGCAACATTCCGGGAGCTGTCATTCTGATCGGGAACCAGGGAAAAGTTGTGTACCGACGGGCTTTCGGATTTCGAGCGCAAAAACCGAAGAAGGTACCCATGACAACAGATACCATCTTCGATATGGCCTCCCTGACTAAGGTAATTGCAACGTCTACCGCGGTGGCGCAACTGGTAGAGAGGGGAAAATTAAATCTCGAAGACCCCGTCGCCAAATATTGGCCCGATTTTAATGTAAACGGTAAAGAAGCGATCACTGTGCGCGATCTCCTCACGCACTATTCTGGCCTTCGGCCGGCTCTGGACTCGAAGCCGAATGGGTCGGGTTACATCGCGGTCCTCCGTATGGTTGAAGAAGAGAAACCCGTTCTTCCTCCTGGAACGAGTTTCATCTATAGTGACATCAATTTTATCATTCTGGGCGAGCTTGTCTCTCGCATCTCTGGGGAGCCTCTTGACGTCTATTGCGCCGATCACATCTTTAAACCTCTGGAGATGAAGGATACGAGCTTCAAGCCCTCCCCCCCTCTCCGGCCTCGTATCGCGCCAACCCAATACCAGCACGAGACCACAGGGAAGATCCTCTGGGGAGAGGTTCATGATCCGATGGCCTACAGCATGGGTGGTGTGGCCGGGCACGCCGGGCTTTTCTCTACTGCCGATGACCTTGCTATCTTTGCCCAGATGCTCCTCGATGGGGGGAGCAGAGAAAGTGTGCAGGTTCTTAGCCCCCCCATGGTCAAGAAGATGACTACTCCGCAATCCCCACCTGATAAAATGCCTTTAAGGGGATTGGGCTGGAATATCGACTCGTCCCTCGCCTCCGAAGGCTCATACGGACACAAAGGCTTCACCGGAACCGGAATCTGGATTGATCCGGCTTCCAAGACCTATGTCATCATCCTGACCAATCGGGTTCACCCAAATGGCAAAGGAAAAGTTGAGTCGTTGCGAACCAAGATACTTTCCTTTGTTAATGAAGCGATTGGACCGGTTTCGGTTGAGCGCGTTTTGGCCGGCAGGCCTTTGCCTAGCCAGTATGAACAAGGGGAGAGCCATAACGAAAAGGTGCAAACGGGAATCGATGTTCTGGCTGGAGAGAAGTTCAGACCCCTGGCTCAATTGCGTGTGGGATTGATTACCAATCATTCGGGCATCGATTCTGTAGGAAGGCGCACGGTGGATCTTCTCCATATGGCTCCAGACGTAAAACTGGCGGTGATTTTCAGCCCGGAGCATGGCTTCTCAGGAAAGGCAGAAGGAAGGGTTTCCTTGACAAGAGAACCTTTGACAGGCCTACCGATATACAGTCTTTACGGAGACGTTGTTCGCCCGACGCAGAAGATGCTCGTTGGGTTGGGCGCCCTCATCTTCGACGTTCAGGATGCAGGAGCTCGGTTCTACACTTATATCACTACAATGGGTTATGCGATGGAGGCATGTGCCAAGAAAGGAATTCCCTTTTATGTTCTCGACAGGCCAAATCCGATCAACGCTTCACTGGTTCAGGGACCTGTCTTGGACAGTAACCTGAGATCATTCACTGGCTATTTTCCTCTGCCGGTTCGGCATGGTATGACGGTTGGAGAGCTGGCTGAGATGTTCAATGTTGAGAGGAAGATTGGCGTCAAATTGCACGTCATCAAAATGCGTGGTTATGAACGTAGCCACTGGTATGACGAGACCGGCTTGCTATGGCTGAGTCCTTCGCCCAACTTGCAAACTCTCACAGAAACTATCCTCTATCCTGGGGTGGCCATGGTTGAAGGTGCAAACGTGAGCGTGGGCCGGGGGACGATGACACCTTTCGAACTTCTCGGTGCCCCTTGGATTAACGGAGACGAGCTTGCGTCATACCTTAACAGCCGCAGGATCCAGGGTGTCCGATTCACGCCGCTGGATTTCACACCAAACAGTAGCCGTTTCAAGAACCAATTGTGTCATGGTGTTCAGATCGTCCTCCTCGATCGACAGGTCCTGGACTCTCCCGCTCTTGGGATAGAAATCGCCAGCGCACTTTACGGACTCTATCCAAAGGACTTCCAGCTCGACAAGACACTGGGACTCATTGGTTCACGTAAGGTTCTGCAAGCCGTTAAGGATGGTCAGGATCCCACCTCCATTGTGCGGGACTGGCAGGGGCCACTGGAACAATTCTGCAAGCTCCGGTCGAAATATTTACTTTATTAATTAATCTCCCCAAAGGTTTCATGGTCCCTCCCTCCTCTCAGCAAATTTTCACCCTGATCAAAAAGCGAGAACTGAGGAAATAGTTTAATAATTTAATAGCTATTTCGAAGCAGCACAAAATTATTTTATGATTAGTTGCTTACTTGATATCCTGGTATAAATGAAGTATAAGCTATAATTTTCCTCAAGTCGTCAAGCTTGGAACATCATATAATTCTATGCCTCTTGTTCAGTGATGGAGACCTTCTGCTGTTAGGAAATACATTTCTTTGATAGGGGTGAAAGCCAGTATGACCTTCAATCGAAATTTCATCAAGTATTGGCTTCCCGTAGTGTTTTGGATGGCCATCATCTTTTGGATGTCTACAGAGACATTTTCCTCGGAAAATACATTTTCGTGGTTAGAAATGGTCTTGGGCCTTTTAATCCCCAAAATCTCATCTCAAGAATTGAGCCTAATACATGTAGTGATTAGAAAGGCCGGACATGTCATTGAGTATTTTGTCTTGGGTCTTTTGCTGTTCCGGACGTTTCGCGGCAACTCTATCTCGTTGTGGAAATGGCGATGGTCTTTCTTTGCTGTAATGGCGCTGGCCCTTTGGGCCGCCGGCGATGAATTTCACCAATCCTTTGTTTCGACCCGGACGGCATCTGCCGTGGATGTGGGCATCGATACAGCGGGCGGAATCCTTGCCCAGTTTGTAGCCGCTTTGTGGCATCGTTTCAGGAAGAAATAAAGTGGCCACTGCGGTTCCTCTGTTTGCTTTCTGTCGGCAGGAATTACATTTCAGGACACTCTCGGAGTGAATCGTAGGAGGCAGACGTTATCAACGATGGCTCCGGAGACAATTAATCTCCGAGAATTTGTCATTTAGAGACCGCCATCTCTTCAATCCTGTTGACCCCTTTTTGCCAAGACTGGACAAAAAGTCTGATATATCGTCAACCCTTCTGGGGGGAATAGATTCCCGAAGTTTCTTAAATTGAATAGTTTAGTTTGGTTATGTACGTTAAAATTGATGGCATGTTATTTGCTTTAGATTTCCTTCGGTAGCTATAGCCATGGCTGAAGATATGACAAATTTTTTTGTGAACACCATGCCCGGGTTCGCACGAAAAGGTCCTGGAGAGATCACTGACATATTCCGTACTGATCAACTGAAAGGCTCAATCTATGATGCCTGAGATAGTTAGTTTTGAAAGAAGAAGATATCCCAGATTTAATATCGATTTACCGGTCCGATACAATAAGGTCGACTCCTCCATCGGCTATAATGGCCGGGCAATGAATGTGAGCGAAGGGGGGTTATTGATATGTTCTCCCGAGCGGATAGGGATCGATCAGCATCTCAAGTCGAAACTTTTTTTCATCTCGGGTTCTGAATTGAATACCGTCGAAATGGAGACTCAGGTGGTTTGGACAGATTTTTATCTGAACAAGGCTTGGGGGGATTATCGGTCGGGCATTCGATTTACCGATATCTCTACAAAGGATATGACTAAACTGAAAATGTTTATGAAAAATCTTTCATGATGACCCCCATCCTTGGGGCTTATGGCTCCCGAATCCTGCAATCACTGCCAAGAGGTATTTGAGGCTAGTGTGATTTGAAGGATGCCACCTAAAACCAAAAAGGTTCTGATTTCTTTAAACCCCGCCTTTCTTAACATCTCATTCTGATCGAACGAGAAAAAGTTTAGGTTCTCCCCTTGAAAAGTTTGAAAAAAGTAAGGGAGATGGTTTTACTTCCCTTTGAAATTGGAGATTGGGGCTCCTGCCCATCGGCAGGCAGGTATTTGGAAATTAGAATTTGGGATTTGGAATCTTGTTTCAAACTCTAGACTTTTTCCAATGTGATTTTGGCCCCATCTTTAACCTTCAGGAAGACCTTAGGGTCGGATAGCACCTTTCCAATGATATTGACTGCGCTGGCGGCTCGAATCTCGTCACCCTCGCTTGCTGGAGTGGGCCCGAAGAAGATGCAGAAGGCGTGTCCGGTTGGCCAATACCCTAATTCTCCCGCCGAGACAACCTCTCTTGCCCCCCCCTCCAGTCCGGTCTTCACAGGAATGGTGAAGTAAATTTCTTTGCCCCAGAGATTAGTCCTTGCCTCGATGGGGAGAGCTTCCCAGATCAGTTGGGCTGTCTTCGCTTCATTCAGCTCGGCTTCGATCTTAAGTTCACCCACGAGGATCCTGATCTTTTTTCCCATCTTCCACTCCTCTTGCCTCAAGAGGATCAAATTCATTAAAAAGACCCTCATGTTCCTCCTGATTCTCTATGTTGTTCGGAAAGAAAAGGATCTCCCGATCCATCTTGATTACCTCCCCTTTCAGCGTAAGGAACGTCTGGGTCTGGTTTCTCAACAAAAAGAAGCTCAGTACGACCAGAACATAGCTGGAAACTTCCCTTGCGGTTGTATACAAAAAGTGTGGGTCCAAACCAAAAAAGTAGTAATCTTCTGTAAAAAGCCTCGCCGTGTTGATCAAAAGCCCCAGGGTGATGAGCTGCAAGAAGCGTTTGGTCTTCGTTGTATTCTGAGCCAAAGAAAGGAGGCACTGATCGTATGCCTTTTTGAAGTTTTTCCAGCTGCTCGAAATGTTCTTGAGGAGGTCCAGATATACCTTTTCGTCCCCTCCGTAAATCTTCAAACGGACCTGTCTGTCTCCGCGAAACAGAAGATAGCGCTTTAACAACTCCTCTCTTTCCGAGAGGAGTGTCTGGTTTCTTCTGAGTCCTCGGTAAAGAACATAGGCCAGGCCGATGAGAAGCAAAAAAGGTATTCCTTCATTGACCAGCTTGATCCAATTCATGAACATCCTTTCCCCGTCACCCTGTTAGGCCTGCCTCATCCTTCCCCTCTCACTTCGGGGAGAGAAATGGGCTGAGGGGACAGGGTTCAGATTCGATTTATCTGGCTGGCCATGTAGCCAGCTCCAAATCCATTATCAATGTTGACCACTGCCACACCGGAGGCGCATGAATTCAACATGGCCAGCAGTGCCGTGATCCCTCCGAAACTTGTCCCGTACCCGACACTCGTGGGAACAGCAATCACCGGCCGATCCACCAACCCACCGACAACGCTGGGCAAAGCCCCTTCCATTCCAGCCACGACGATAAGGACTCGTGCCGCTTCCAATCTCTGCCTTTCAGAAAGGAGCCGGTGAATCCCTGCGACACCGACATCATATAGGGTTTCCACGCGATTCCCCATGAATTGAGCCGTGACTGCGGCTTCCTCAGCCACAGGGATATCGGTCGTTCCTGCGCTAATGACCAGGATCGTCCCCTTTCCTTCAGATATGACTGGATGGGTGAGGTAGGTCAGAACTTTGCATCTTGGATAGTATCGGCTCTTCGGGAAAGCCCTTTGTATCGCTCTGGCTTTTCTCTCTTCCAAACGCGTGATGAGGATATTCTGTCCTTTGGTTTTTAACTGTTTCGTAATTGAAAGAATCTGTCCAGAGGTCTTTCCTTCCCCCCAGATCACCTCCGGAAAACCTTTTCGAAGACTGCGATGGTGATCGATCCTGCTAAACCCTAAGTCCTCAAAGGGAAGCGACTTCAGTTGCGCTTTGGCCTCATCGACCGTGGTCTTGCCTGATCTTACTTTCTTCAGGAGATCTTCAAGCTTCCGAATATTCATTCTTCTCTCTAAAAAACATTCTATTCAGTCTCCTGTCGAAAAGTCAAGAAAAACTCCTTCATAATCTTGACAAAGGGGGATAAAAAAGATAGTCTCGGTTTATCTCTCTCAAAAAAACTGAGTTGCAATAGAGTCCGGAGGAATGTAGATGAACCGAACGGGGATTGTCAAGGATCGAAGATATATGGAGCATGTGATGGACTCTGATCATCCGGAGAGTCCGGACCGACTTCGGGAGATTTATCAAGGAATCGAGGAGGAGGAGATGAAAGGCCGGGTTCTTGGGAAGGTGAAGCCTCGACCCGCCACCCGCGAGGAGTTAGAGACGGTCCACTCTCCTGCCTATATCGATCTGATCGCCTCGACGGCGGGCAAGCCTTATTTCCGACTCGACGGAGACACCTCTACCTGCGCAAAGTCGTATGAAGCCGCGCTTCTAGCAGCCGGAGGCCTCCTGGAGCTGATCAAGGTTGTGATGCAAGGGAAATTGAATAATGGATTTGCGCTGGTACGACCTCCTGGCCATCACGCAGAGCGGGATAGGGCCATGGGATTCTGTCTCTTCAACAACGTGGCGATCGGCGCGCACTATGCGCTCACTAATTTCTCCCTCCAGAGAATCCTGATTGTGGACTGGGATGTCCACCACGGAAATGGAACGCAGAACTCCTTTTACGAAGACCCGCGGGTCCTCTATTTTTCCACTCATCGCTACGGCTTCTATCCGGGGACAGGAGCGGCAACAGAGGTTGGAAGGGGCCGGGGAGAAGGATTCACCGTAAACGTCCCTCTTTCGCCTGGAACGGGTGATGCGGAATATGGAATTCTCTTTGAAAAAATTCTTAAGCCCATCGCCCTGGAATATCAACCCCAATTGATCTTGGTCTCAGCCGGGTTCGATACCCATTACAATGATCCTTTGGGTGGAATGGAGGTGACGGAAAGGGGATTTGCCAGGATGACTCAAATCCTAATGGAGATAGCGGAGGCCACGACTCAGGGAAAATTGGCGTTCACCCTTGAGGGTGGTTACAATGTTGCGGCTCAGAGGCGGTCTGTGAAGGCCGTCTTAGAAGAGCTTTCCCAGGCCTTGCCCCTCGATAAGACAGACCTGCTGGAAGAAGAAAGGGTCAAAAATCCCGGAATGGAAAAATTCCTCCTTCAATTGAAGGGGATACAGAAACGATACTGGAAGAACCTTGAATAGGCTGATGGTATTTCAGAACCTGTTAAGCTCCGCCTGTGTTCACCATTTCTTTCAGTTCTTTTCCGACCTTAAAGAAAGGGAGTTTCTTCGGATGGACATCCACGATCTCCCCGGTCTTTGGGTTTCGTCCCTTGTAGCCCCCGTAATTTCTCACTACAAAGCTTCCAAACCCTCTGATCTCGATTCGTTCTCCCTTTTCCAGACTTTCTTTCATCCCGTCGAAAAGGGTGTCGACAATGACCTTGGCAACCTTCTGTGTCACATTCGCCTTCTCTGAGACCTTCGTAATCAATTCAGCCTTGTTCATAGTTCCTCCCTTCCACTAAGCAAAATGACTTCAAATATATTGCACCCCATTTCTAAAAAAGGCAAGACCCATCCCCTCTTCGAATAACTCCTCTCTTGTCCATTGGGGATGATTGGTTTGGTGAAGATAGGCTTTGGTGCCATAACCCGTGCTCACAATGGAGCGAGCCTCTTTTTTTTCAACCACGCTCCGTGATCCGTGACTTGTGTTGGTGATTCGTAATTTTTCAAGAAATTGATAACTCTTAACTCCGAACTCGGAACTCGGAACTTTTTTTACGGACCTCACCCACCAATTCACCAAAGGTCTTTTCAAAGCCTACCCGGTTCTTGTTAGCGGAACCAGCCAAAACAATCTCACCCCCGGTCTTTGGAATTCTTACCCAAACCTTTTGATGGGAAAAGAAGAAGGAGACAATGAGGCCGAAAATCATCAGGCCGCACCCGATCCAGACCACCCAGACTCCCGGGTCTTTCGTCACCGAGAGTCCCGTATATTCCCTGGGAGAATCCCCTTCAAAGGTGAGGATGAACTCGTCCTTCCTCTGCTCATCGAGCTTTGGGAAGGCTTTCAATAACCAAAAGGGCCGGGGTTCCTGGTTGGGCTTGAACAAGACCACCTGAACTCCTTCCCCAAAGTTGTGGACTTGCGGAGCATATTGCAGGTTCCGGATCAAATCATTCGAATTCGGGACTGGAACAGTGGCGCCCTCAGGGGCCTTAAAAGTTGCCTTCTGTTTTTTATTCCTCCACTGAATCCCCAATGTAATATCGTGGACAGTCCCATAGTTCGCCTGATAGAAAGCCAACCCTTTATAGTGAAGGGGATGATTGACCTGGATGGTCTTCTTCAAAACCTCTTTCCCATTTTCAAGGATCGTCACTTGGCTGCTATATTCCTTCACATGTTTCTCTTTTCCAGGAAGGTCATAATACTTGACGTTGAAATCATCACAACGCACAGAAAAATCAAGGGTCTTCGGGATTTCCCCATCTCTTGCCCTTAAAAAGACCCGGTCTACGGTCTCGCCTTCTAAGATCTCAACACGGCCCTTGAATCCATAGAGGGATCCCACGATTCCTCCGATCAGGATGATCAGAATGCTTACATGGGTGATGGGGACCCCCAATCTGGAGAACCTTCCCTTTTCAGCAAAGAGAGTGACGGCTCTTTCTGTCTCGATCCGTCCCCCGTTCTTAAACCATTTCTTCAAGGAAGATTGGATATTCTCCTCCCTCTTTGTTGGATTCGAAATTTGGATCTTCTCCACATACGGAATTGCCTTGAGCATCCGATCTTCCAACTCTCCTGACCCACGAGAGATCTGACTGAAGATCCCGGGGAGGCGATGGACCGAGCAGGTGATCAAATTGATGACCAGGAGCAAGAGAATGGCACTGAACCACCAGGAATGGTACATATCGAAGAGGTTGAAAAAGTTCAACACCTCATACAGACCAATCCCGTATCTCTGAAGATATTCTGGACGGGTGGCATTCTGTATGATCAGCGTGCCGATGATGGAAAGGCTGGCAAGAAGGATAAGGAGCGCTATGGTGAGTTTGAGCGAACGGAAAAAATCGTAGAATAGGGTGAGGAACCCATTTTCTTTCACGTTAACCGCGTCTTTCGTTTCTTTCATAGTTTCCTTTGATCTACATTAATAAATACAGCAAATATAGAAAAATTCTTGCCCTGCCCGAAGCACAAGATCACAAGCAGGGAAGTATTTGAAATATTTAACATATCCTCTTGTTTGCTGTCAACCCTTCGATTTTTTCCCTTTATAAAAAAAAAGGCAGAAATGGCTCAGGGTTGACCCTGGACGCGGCCTTTGTCTTTCCTTGGAAGAGCAAGATTTGGTCGCACTCGAAGGATCAAGCAAAAAGGGGTAGTTCCTTTTTGGAACTACCCCTTTCCAATCTGGCCTCTACCTGCTGCAAGCAAGCAGACAGCTTCAGGCTACTTCTTTGCCTTTACATGGCACTGAGTGCATCCTGTTGGACCCGCGGGTTTGTTGGCCTTCTTCGCCTCCTCATGGCAGCCTTTGCAGTCCTTATGGGCGGCATCTTTCATCGAAAGAGTCTTTCCTTCTGCCTTGGCCTTGTGACAATCAACGCACAATTTGCCAGTGGCCTCGCCCTTCTTCCAGGTATGGTGGCATTTCATACAGTCGATCTTCAATGTCTCGGCATGCTGCTTGTGATTGAATGTCACTTTCCCATAAGGAACATCGAACGTGACCACGTCTTTAGCAGCAAAGACGCCGGTAACCATCAGGATGGAGAGCAGGAAACCTGCAAGGATCCCTACGCTGATCAACCCCTTTTTCATTATCTTCTCACCCCCTTTCCTTCAATATCTGTCTATCTGTTGCTCAACTCTATAGACTTAAAAAGTCTATCAAATATTCATTCTTTGTCAAGAAAAAAAACAAGGCTAAAAAACAAGGCTATGTCAAAGAATCTTGACTTCCTCTAAGATTCGCTCTTTTGTTTTAAGGGGAGTATGACTCTGCTTTGCCTTTTCCACAATCTCCTTTCCCAGCAAGGCCGCACCAAGGGCTCCGGTGATCAAAGGCTCTTCGGGTACCAGAATCTCGTGGCCTAACTGTTCGGAAAGAGCTTTAAGCAAGCCCTTATTTTTAGCCCCCCCACCCGTTACGATCACCTCCTCTTCCACAATTAGCCGGTTGACCATTCTGCATATTCTGTCGGCAAGGGAATGATGAACCCCAGCGAGGAGATCTGAAATGGGTAGACCTTGTGCCAAACTGGCTGCTACCTCTTGCTGGGCCCATATGGTGCAGATGTTGCTTATCTTTGCATGGTTCTTGCTTTGCAGAGAAAGGTCACCCACTTTATCCAAAGGGACCCCGAGGGCATCGGCAATCACTTCTATGAACCGACCACTACCTGCCGCGCACTTGTCATTCATAACAAAATCAGTGGTCTTGCCCGCAGTGTCTATTTTGATTGCCTTGATATCCTGACCCCCAATATCGATGATCGTCTTGGCATTAGGGAAAAGATGGACAATACCCTTGGCATGGCAACTGATTTCTGTGAATTGCCTGTCGGCAAAAGGAACGTTAATTCTTCCGTAGCCTGTAGAGACAATGTAGGTGATCGCTTGAAAGGAAAGTGAAGCCCGACGCAACGCTTCTTCCATGACCTTATTGGCCAAGCGGCGCTGTTCCGGACCTGTGGGCCCAATGATCGAAGCCACGAGTCCTTTATTCAGGACCACCGCCTTGGTCATCGTGGAACCGACATCAATGCCTGCAAAGTATGAGGTCAATAGTATCTCTCAAAGGTTGAGGCACCCCTCACCCCCTCCCTCTCCCCAGCGCCTGCCTGCCGGTAGCCCGGGGGAGAGGGGAAGGGTGAGGAGGATCAGGCTGCCTTGTTTAATCGATTGGATTCCAGGGTGGCGATGAAAGCGTCGATCTTATTTCTTGTATCCACCTCTGAATACGATGTGATATCGATGATATCACTTTCGAGAATCAGAGAAGGGATTTCTCTGTAAACCTTTTCCTTCTTTCCGTCTTTTCCCATCATATAGACTGGGATCGGCTTATATATTTTGGCCAGTTGATGCAACTGCCAGATGAGGCCTACGTGCCAGGTTCGACACGAAAAGGCCTCATGCATAACAATTCCATCGATCTTGTACTCTTCGATCCAGTTGATTAAGCGTTCCACATCGGGCTCTGATCCCGGCCTTTTCTTGGCCTTATCGTACCAGAAGGTCCAGTATCCGAGCCATCTCCATGCCAGGTGCTCGATCGGATCCTTGATCTCAGGAATATCCATCCCATTGAGGGGGGTGACCATTCGATAGGTTGTTTCAGCAGGAAACGACGCTCCCTTGCTGTTAAAATAATTGAAATCGGTCAAGGCAAACCAGGCAGGCAGCCCGCCTCCCCACATGAGTCTGTATTTCTCTTCCTGGACTTCTCCCTCTCCCTTTGCGATCTTTTCCTCCAATTCCTTTTTGAGGCCCGTAAAGAAATCGTAAGCCTTCTGTGTGGCCATCATAAAGTTGATCGGCACCATGGTATTCATGGCGTCGCCAGTCCCCATGGGGCAGGGGACAGCCTTTCGAAGGCTATAGGTTCCATCGATCAGGTTCCAGGTCCGATCGCTTAAATCAACCAACTCTCGCAGCCGGTCATAATCCATCTTCCTTCCGGTTTGCTCTTCCAGAAAGGCCACCAGCCCTCGCAATTGCTTGACAATATATTTGTGGTAGTAGTCCCAGACCTCTCGGTGATCTCGACCCCTCTGAAACAGGGGATAGGGAAGGTCAATATTATAGATCGGGACATCCGGCATAAATTGCTGAGAGGCCTGGTACCACTTGGATCTCGGATCGCAGAGGATCTGTCCACTGGATATCATGAAATCAGGCCTTGCCTGTCCGCCCCACGGAGAATCGGGAGGCATTTGGCCCAATTCTTCTCTCCATTGGTCAAAGCCGATCCCGCAAAGGGCGTAGGTACACAAGGAACGTGAGAGGCCCAATGATTCCGCTCTCTGAAGAAATCTTTCCGCGTCTCTCTTTGCCCCGCAGATACCGGCAAAATTCTCTGTCCATATCGGGATCACATCCATGGACCGGAAGATCTCTTCATGATGGCAGACGATAAAGGTATAGGCTAACTTTTGTTTTCCCTCTGCCCGTGCCCGGATGGCATCGGTGATAAATTCTTTAACCATGGGTCCGACGGAAGCAGCGGCCTGGGTGGCCGTCATTCGCTTTTTCGGTTTTGCCTCTTTTTGTTCCTCAGACATTGTTTAAATCCTCCTAATCCCCCCCATCCCCCCCTTTAGAAAAGGTTGATGGGGGGATTTAAATTATGATCTCCGTTAGCCGATCATCTCCAGAAAGGCCTGGATCCTGGTTCTGAGTTGACTAATTGTACCCGCAGAATAAACATCCTCCAAATGAAGCAGGGGGACATTAATGGATTTATAGTAGGCTTTTCTGGCGGGGACCTCAAAGCCAAAGGGATCACAGTATTTGTAGATATAGAGAATGGCACCGTCCACCTTAAATTCCTTGGCATAGGCTCCGATATCACCGAATCGGGACGCAATATCTCCTTCAAAGGTACCTGTCTTGTTTTCCCTGTAGGTCTTGGGGCAATTGACTTGATCGAGATACCGGTGGGCCAGTGCGATGATTGGATCTCCTCCTTCATCGGTCCGTGGAAAATAATCCCTCGCTCCGTTGCAGATGGTATCGGCCACCACATTCCCCCCGATTTCTTCTACGAGCTTGATGAGTTCGATATTATCGAGACAGGCACCGTCGATAAATATTCGAGGGGCTTTCTTAAGCTGAGATTTCTTCCTTTTCCCAATCTCTGCCAAAACCTGATCGAGCAGAGTATTAAATTCGCCGATAGGTAAACCTGATCCCGCCGTTAACACCATCGTTAAATCCGTCCCAGAGATGACGGGTGGATCTGTCTTTCTGAATTCGTAAAGGGCCCTTACCTTGTCCCTGTTTTCATTATAGATTCGAATGGTCTTGGCCAGATCGTCATCGGTGATTGCCTTTCCCGCAAACTTCTCCAGACTTTTCCTGAAGGTGTTTAGCTCTGCATCAAAGAATTCAGAGGACGACTCGCCGCAGACAGTAGGAATATTGATGAAGTGAAAATAGGAATAGGGAAGAGAATAACTCCAGGCACTATAGCTCCGAACCATGCTATCACAGCCATGAGGGATGACCATCCCGGAGAGAAAGTCATATCTTTGTTTCACCGAGAGGTCGAAGCAACTGCGGTAATAGGGGCATACAATGGTTTCCAGGAGTGTGTCTCCTTTCGTGATAGGCTCATTGATATTTCCTCTGACCCGAAAAGGGATACACCCGGCTGCGGCGATGATTTCCAAAGGGACAAACGAACAGATATAGCCGATTATTTTTTTCCCTTCCTTTTTCAGCTCCTTCGCCCTGAGCCCGTAGTCCTCATAATATTTTTCTACTGTGTCAAAGATGTTTCCCTTTTTCTCGCTCATCACTCTCTCCTTTTTACCCCTCCTCTTTCAGAAAACCATCTTATGTCCTTGCTACGTGGAATATACATAATTTTCCCCTACGTTTCAATCTTATTGTCTTAGATATTCCATGGCAATGATGGCTGCACCTAATGCAGCCGTCATGTGTGGATTGGGCGGTACCAGGATACCATGGCCTCTGATCCCCTTTAGGGCCTGAATGAGACCCGCATCTCTTGCCCCGCCACCCACCATGGCTACATCTTGTTCCACACCTATTCTCTCCGCCAAACTATTGATCTGGGCCGCAAGAGCTCTGTGTATGCCGGCCAGAAGATCTTCTTTTGTGACTTCCTGGGAGAGTCGGGAGATCGCCTCTGACTCCGAAAAAACAGCGCATCCGGTGTTAAACTCAACTCTCTTCTTAGATTTTAAGGACAACTCGCCAATCTCTTCTACCTTGACTTGGAGAACCTTGGCAATAACTTGCAGGATTCTGCCGCTGCCTCCCGCACACTTCCCACTCAATAAAAAATTGTGCACACTTCCATTATCATCGATGCGAAGAACTTTTGTATAAAGATCACCTACGTCAATGACAGTTTTCACAGAAGGAAGAAGAGAAAAAACACCCTTTGCCTGGCAGACGATATCGGGCTTGACTTCATCTGCAAAAGTAACCGATTTTGCCCCAAATCCCGTAGCAACAGTCCGGGAAATATCGCTGGACGATACTCCCGCCTGGGAGAGCAATTCCTCTTTGACCCTCTCGGCTGCCAGCTTAAAATCTCCTCCAGATGGACCCTCAAAAGAACTCAAGACTCCCTTCTCGTTAAGGGCAATCCCTTTTGATGCAGCCGAACCAATATCAAGACCTAATGTAAAAGCCATGTTACCTCAATCCGATTAAGCCGGATAACAGCGGATAAGCCATTGGAATAATTCGTTTGTTACGAAGTGGATGTACTAAATGATAACATAAGTCTTGAATCTCCTCAAAACCTGAAACGTTGTTTGACATGTTCAACCAAAAAGTGTAAATTTTCCCAGTAACAATCAATTCATCCTGATCAAACGTTTTCATCAACTGGTGCGGTAATTCAAGAAATAACGTTAAACGCATGAATCCGATTGAGAGATCACCGACATCT
>Ga0315282_10003671_pt1 | contig 27430 bp, 22 predicted proteins | sample YL17G07_20_MG_FD_203693 | JGI IMG/M metagenome (GOLD analysis project Ga0315282, IMG submission 203693) | Sediment microbial communities from Yellowstone Lake, YNP, Wyoming, USA - YL17G07_20 | ecosystem: Environmental > Aquatic > Freshwater > Lake > Sediment | place: USA: Wyoming | collected...
AACTGATGACAACTGATTACAACTGATGACAACTGATTACAACTGATGACAACTGATTACAACTGATGACAACTGATTACAACTGATGACAACTGATTACAACTGATGACAACTGATTACAACTGATGACAACTGATTACAACTGATGACAACTGATTACAACTGATGACAACTGATTACAACTGATGACAACTGATTACAACTGATGACAACTGATTACAACTGATGACAACTGATTACAACTGATGACAACTGATTACAACTGATAACAACTGATAACAGTTAGCACGCACCAAACCCCGCCCTCTCCGTTATTTTTGTCGCTTCGGCCTTGCGGCTTACAATTTGTAAATCGGCAATTCTGGGGGACTTGTACCTAACCCGACAGCCTGTTACTTCCTGATAACCTTTTCGATACTTTGAGTACTCAGATCAACCTTTCTCGTAGAGTCTTCAACCACCAAATCAGCCAGTTTCTTTGTGAGTGCTTCTGCTCTCCAGGGCGTGATTGTATAAACCCAGCTAAGATGCTCTTTATTAAACTTGTCAGTATTGTCCATTCCGAGAAGTTTCGCCTCTTTTTTCCTCAATTCTTCCTTGGACTCGACTTTGTATGCCTTTACCACGTCATTAGTATCGCCGAATTCTGCCCGGCATCTGGCAAGTGTTTTACCGTCACTCTTGGCAAGTGACAAGGCGTATATAGTCGAATCCTTCAGCATACAGGAGTAAGTTCGGTCGAATATTATGTTCTTAGGTACCGAAGATTCATTCATTACGCTTTCAAAAGACAAATTTTCGAGAGCATTAAATATCTTGTTGCATTCTTCCGTTTTTCCTTTTTTGCCCCGCTGGATGCCGGACAATATTACTTCGCCGCTGTTCGGGTCTCGATTAAGTGTATAACTGCCGTTCGGGTCGGTTACAAAAACGCTGGCAATATTATCCTCCTTCAGCTCCAGGATTGTCTTTTTGACATACATTATAGCGGAATCATAAGCGTAATTGATTCTCTCGACGGTATAAACATCGTTCGACCCAACCATTCTGACATAAGTTCCGCCGATGTTGGGCGCTCGTTTGCCCGCGACAACGCCTGCAATCAGTTTGCCGTCCTTGTCGAAAAACTTTACTAGGCTGCAATATTTATTATCGGCGACTTCAAGGTCGGCAAAATTTTCCGGATTGCTGGTAATAATATCCAGCGTCTTCATATCGAGTATATTCGTAATAAGGTCGTTAACAACCTTCATTTCAGCGGGATAATTATCAAGGTTGGCGACGACAAAACTTTTTTCGACGCGGTTAAGCTTAATAGAATTGGGGTCGGTCCCCACAACAATGCCGGCTATGGTAGTCGGCTCCAGCCCCTGAATAAGGTAAGTAGCTATTTTCGGTGTAGGTTTTATCGCTTTACCGGCGATTCTGGACTGCATAATCGCCCAGGAAGCCACTAAAACCGCCGCTATCCCAAGTATCGTAAGATTTTTATTGCTCATATCTGCAAACTCCGTCAAAACATCCGACAAAACTTTATTGCCCTAATCAGCCTGTCTAAGCGTCGCTGGCATGACTTATATAACGCCTCTTTCTGATGGTTCGCCACAATCCCAGATTCACGGCTATCAACAAAACCAGAACCGGCCCCGGCAGGGTATTCAAATCCCGCAGAGTATTGCCAAGCTCCTCAATTCGCTCGCGTTTTTTCATCTTTACATCGCGAAGTTTCATCTGGGCTTCCCGCAATTTTAATTCTAATTCTTTTTTCTTTTCCAGAATAGAGCTGCCGACAACCTCTTCCTGTCCCTTCTGAACAGAAGCGAGGGTTTTATTGAGTTCCTCTCTGAAACCGTCGATTTCCTTATTTATTCTTTCTTCCTCTGCGGCAGTCCCTTTCTCCGCTTCGGCCTCAATCTTGTCGACAACCGTGAACGGCCGCTTAAAGTTGCCCCGCGACCGTATCGAAATAAGGTCGCTCGACCCGCAAAGTTCGTCAACTGCGTTGAGCAGCAGCGCTGCGTTATCACCCGCCGCCACTTTGCCGAAATAGCTGTCCTGATAGGCCATTATATCGGTAATGAAGTCCACATCGCCGAATACCACCACAGCGCAGTCGGTATTCGCCTTATCCAGACCTGTAAGCTGTCTCGGCCCGCTGTTGGGGTCTAATTCATTTTTGACCCTGATGCCGCCGGGAAAGGCAGATTTGAATCGGCCTGTAACAAGATAAGCCATATTCAAAGGTGTATTGCCGTCCTTACAGTACATACTGTAACTGATAGGGTCCGGCATAATCAGCTCGGTTTCGGTCGGCGACCAGGGGTATCCCTTGGCAGTAGTAAATGCCAGCGGCGTTCGCTCGATTTTTACTTCGTTGCTGTCAGCAACATCGATTTCCTTCAGCAAACCCGGAAACAGAACTTTGACTGCATTTAGCTTGCCGGAAATGGCGCTTTTAGGATTAAAACACTTATCTATAAGACCGAGGAGGCTGTGTATCTTTTGCGGCCTCACCTTCGCATCGAACGTCGCTACCAAAGCCAGGTCGCGGTCGCCGGCAAATGTCTTATCAGGCATCTCCAGCCCCCATGTCTTCATAAGCGGTGCAAGATTGGAGCTGTTCTCCCAGGGCTGCGGCATAGAACCTGCTGGTGCCTGGTCGCGAACAGTATAACAGTATGGGTCAACGCATACTACCGTCCGACCGCCTTTTACCACAAACTGGTCTATTGCAAAAAGGGTCTTTTCAGGCAGTTTCCTCGGATGAATCACAAGTAAAATGTCAACATCGTTGATTTCCTCTACGTTAGATTTGACCTGCCTGACCTCATACTTCTGCCGCAAATGGTCTACAATCAGCCACGGGCCGGGCGGCGTCTGACCCTGCATTATCATCATCTGGGCCAAATAGCTGCTGACGTCCTCGCCCATAATGGGCAGCGAACTAATCACCCCGATACGCTTTCTCTGCCGGCTCAAAACCGTGTCGATTAAATAGCTGATGTCGTACTCGACAAACTCCTGCCTTTCGGGCATCAGGAACGGCAGGCTTTTAACAGCGCCGAACTGCGTCTGTGCGACAAGCCCGAAAAAGAAGCTTTCCTCTTCGCTCAACGGCACCCGGGTAAGCCCGTAACGAAGGGCATCAGCCTCCTCATCTGTGAATGGCCTGGGGTCTATCACCTCCACCTTTATCATACCGTTGGAGACATTGGCATACTCTCGAAGCAGCGATTCTATAAAATAAAAATAATCCATATAAAACCGGACAGGGTCTGAAATCTTCATCGCCGCCGTCTTGGTGTAGTACAGCTTCAGCTTAATCGGCTGCCGAAGCTTGTTTAATATGGTCTTGGTGCCGCTGGATAATGTGTAAAGCTTCTGGTCGGTAATATCTGCCCGCAGGTTTGTTGTAAGATTCTGAGAAATGCTGATGGCGGAAAACGTTATGATGCCGACAAAAATCACCGCTATAATCGCTCGAATCATCCTATTCATTAGCTCGCCTTCCTTTCCTCAAGAATTATCATACAGGCAAAGAGCCAGCCAATTATAAGCAACACAAAATACCCAATGTCTTTAAACTCCAGCACGCCTCTTTCCATCGATTCAAAATGCGTCAGAAAACTCAGGTTCTCAACAGCCGATACCATACCGGCAGGCATAAACCGTGAAAGATAAGTCAGCGTTGTGGGCATACCCGCATAAACAAAAATTGCCAGGATGGCGACAGAAAGAATAAAACTGATTACCTGGTTTTTGGTAACGGTTGAGAAGAAGCACCCCACCGCCAGAAAGCCGCCGGCCAGAAGGATACTGCCGATGTAACCTATCAGAATAAGGCCGATGTCGGGATTGCCGAGATAAATAACCGTCAGCGGCATACTAAAGGTAAGGAAAAGCGCTATAAACAGGAAAAACCACGCTGCGAAAAACTTACCCAGCACCGCCTGCGGAACAGTTATCGGCAGCGTCAGTAAAAGTTCTATCGAACCGCTCTTTCGCTCCTCTGCCCAAAGCCTCATCGCTGTGCAGGGCACCATAAAAACAAACAGCAGAGGCATATTCATAAAAAACAGCCGCAGGTCCGCCTGCCGATACTCGAAAAAGCCCTGCCTGAACGGCAGATAACCCGAAAAAAACAAAAATATCACAAGAAAAACATAAGCAACCGGCGTGGCAAAATAACTTTTCAACTCTCTTTTGAATACCGAAATGAAACCTGTCATAAAGCCGCTCTCCTTATAAAAAGCCGCACATTATGCAACTTTTTTGCGTGTTACCTTGCGGAAAACCTCGTCCAGCGTGCAGTGATGCTCCTCTTTCAGCTTTTCGGGGGTTGAATCTACGAGTACCCTGCCTCTGGCTATGATAATCGCACGCGAACAAACCGCCTCGACTTCTTCGAGGATATGAGTGGAGACGATGATACATTTCTCTTTGGCCATCTGGTTAATCAGTTGGCGAACATCATGCTTCTGGTTGGGGTCAAGGCCATCGGTCGGCTCATCGAGAATCAGCACCGGTGGGTCGTGAATCAGAGTCTGCGCCAAACCAACCCTTCTCTTGTAACCTTTGGACAGCGTTTCGATAGTCTGGTGATATACAGACTCAATTGCGCACATACTGACAGCCCTGTCTAATGCTTTCTTGCGCTCCGTATCAGCAATCTGGCGGGCATCGCAGATAAAATCAAGAAAAGACCCGACCGACATTTCGCCATAAGAGGGGGCGCTTTCCGCCATATACCCGATTCGGCGTCGAACCTCAAGGGGCTGCCGGTTGATATCGTAACCGCATATTGTGGCCGTGCCGCCGTCAGGCCTCAAAAAGCACGCCAGCATCCTCATTGCGGTGCTTTTGCCGGCACCGTTAGGCCCAAGAAAGCCCAGAACCTCACCCTGGCCTACGCTGAAGGAAATATTGTCGACCGCTACAATGGGTCCGAAACTACGACTGAGGTTTTTGACTTCTATCATATTCGCCTCCAAAAATCACTCCGCTGCGCCAAAAATACACTCAACCAGCCTGTAAAGGTGCGATTTTTGCCGGCTTTGTTACCGGCCACAGGCATTTATAGAAACTTATGAGTTTACCCGAAATCCTCCGGCTGTCAATACTAAAATAGGCAGGGTTTCTAAGCCATTTTTAACAAAACGTGGTGATATACGCCCCGGAAATGACAAGGTTCATTCAAAAAAACATACATAATTTCAAGCCCGCCAATGAGAGTGTTGGGATTCGAACCCAAGACCTACGCATTAAAAGTGCGTTGCTCTACCGACTGAGCTACACTCCCGCTACTTTTTAGTGCGGACAATATAGCACCCTGCAGGACTTGTTGTCAATCCTCTTCTCCCTTAAGGTAAGCCAGCTTTCTAAACGGTGTGCCAAATTTATAACTTTCTCAAAAGACACAAGGTTGACACACCATAAACACGATAAGTGAAAAACTCCCCATTTGTGCTTTTTCAAGATTTGCCTTGATTCTGATTTGTTAGTTCGGGAGATGTCTGCGTTTCTTCGCTATCAGGCCGCCGAGAATGAGCAGGAAAAACGTGCCCGGCTCAGGAATACGAATTTCGGTATAAACTTGCAGAGACCCCATTGTCGGATTGATTTGATTCCAATAAGTGTCACTAAAGAATAATTCTTCCAGCGTTATGTCTATCATTCCATAATAAGAAGAACCGGTAAGCGTAAATGTAATCCACGTGTTGCCAAGCGGCGCCGCAGGCAAATTAACCCAATCAGCAGTAGCAGCACTAATTTCCTTGCCAATATCGGGAGGAGTAGTATAAGGTTCCCAAATAAGATCAGCAATTGTATCTCTGTTAGTTGCAACAATTGTCCAGTTCGATGCTGTTGCGTCATAATTGCTGAGGTGAATATCCATATCGAAAGCCGCTATCTCGGGCGAACCACTGTAAATTATGGTGTAGGTTTTTGTTTCTCCCCAGCCAAGAAAATTGTCCCCAACAATAGAAACTGTGCCAGCCTCAGATGCAGAAGTCAAACTCAAAAACAGCGTAAAAGCCAATAGCTTCTTCATACTCTCTCCCCTCTAATCTAAATAACCCTCTTGCACCCACAATGGGATGTAAAAATGAGTTATTTATTCATATTACCCAAAGTCCTATAAAAATGCAAGAAAAAAAACAGGCAGAAAAAACCCCTTTTGCCCATTATTTTGGCCGGTAAAACCACATTTTTATTGCCACTGGCTTAAAAAACCAAAACAATCTGCTATAATTGCTGTAAATTAAATTAGTCTAAACAGTGTTAATCCGTGTAAATCCGTGTCTAATAATAATATGAACGTTCAGTGCGAATTGTGCCCGAAGGGCTGCATTATTGGGCCGGGTCAGAGCGGCGAATGCAGGGTAAGAGTCAATATTGACGGCACTTTGCGAACCGTGGTCTATGGTTTCCCCTGCTCGGTCAACGTCGACCCGGTCGAAAAGAAGCCTTTTGCCCATTTTCTGCCGGCCACCAAAACCCTCTCACTCGCAACCGTAGGCTGCAACCTGCACTGCAAAAACTGCCAGAACTGGGAAATATCGCAGGCCAATCCTGAGGAAAGCCAGGCGACGTTCTGCCCGCCCGAAAAGCTGGTTGAGCTGACGCGAAGTTATCAGTGCCCTTCGCTGTCATACACCTATACCGACCCTGTCATTTATTACGAATATACCTACGATACCGCGAAACTCGCCCGGCAGGCAGGCATCCGCAACCTGCTTATCACCGCCGCCTATATAAACCCGCAGCCCTGGAAAGACCTGCTCCAATATGTTGACGCCGCCAGAATAGATTTGAAGGGGATGAACGATGAGTTCTACCGCGAGGTTTGCTCGGCGACGTTAAAACCTGTGCTGGATTCCATTATTCAGACAAGGGCGAGTGGGGTGCACCTTGAGATTATAAACCTGATTATCCCCACGCTCAACGACAGGCCCGAGCAGATTCGTCAGCTTGTTCGCTGGGTCAAAACAAACGTGGGTAGCGACATTCCCGTGCATTTTTCGCGTTTTTTCCCGCAGTATAAAATGAAAAATCTGCCGCCCACCTCGCTCGAAACACTCGACACAGCTTATGAAATCGCTCTCAGCGAAGGATTAAATTACGTTTATATAGGGAATCTTATAAGTGAAAAGGGGCAGAACACATACTGTCCCGGCTGTAAACAACTGCTTATTGAGCGCAGCGGCTATACCGTATTGCAAAACAATCTTAAAGACGGCCGCTGCCCCCGCTGCGGCAAAGAAATATACGGAGTATGGAAATGACACGCAGAAGATTCATTCAGAAAATGATAGAAACAGCCGCAGCAATCGCTATCGGTGCGGCCTGGCTGGCGGAAAAAACCGGCCTGAAAAAATTTGTGCACGCAGAGCGCCTGAAAAAATACCCCGGCATTGTAAAACCGCTGGGTAATATTAATAATCAAAGTAAATGGAGTGGCTGATATGAATACTAAAAAATGGATAACACTGGTCATATTACTGACGCTGGCCGTGATTTCACCGGCTACCGAAGAACCCGGCAAAAAAATTGTCCTGCCGAGCACCCTCGCAGGTCAATGGTATTCCGCCGATGCCGGACAATTGACAAAGCAAATCGAAGGTTTCTTCCAGAAAGCGGATGTCAAACCCAAACCCGGCGTAACCGCCCTGATTCTGCCTCACGCAGGCTACCAGTTTTCAGGCCAGACAGCAGCTTATGGGGTAAAAACCGCCGGCGGAAAATACAAACGCATCGTCGTAATCGGGCCGAGCCATTCTATGTACCTGCCCGGCGTATTGAGCGTCCCCGACGCAGCGGCTTACAAAACACCGCTGGGAGAGGTCCCGCTGGATACGGAATTCATAGGCAAACTGCTGAAAAATGAAATGTTCAAGAACATATCACAGGCCTATACGTATGAGCACAGCGTCCAGATAGAATTGCCTCTTCTCCAATACAACTTCAAAAACTTCAAATTCGTCCCCATAGTGGCCGGCGCCTGCTCTCTCGAGCAAATCGAAAAGGCCGCCGCTGTGATAAAAAGCCTCGTAGACAATGAGACGCTTGTAATCGCAAGCTCTGACTTTGTGCATTACGGCCCAAACTATGACTTCGTGCCTTTCACGGAAAACGTACCCCAGCAAATCAAAAAACTCGATATGGGAGCTTTCGACTACATCGCCAAACTGGATGCTAAAGGCTTTCTCGAATACAAAAACAAGACCGGCGCAACGATATGCGGCTCTGTCCCCATAGCAATACTCCTCTCGATGCAGGATAAATCCGTCAGGGCCGATTTGGTGAAATATGCGACCTCCGGCGAGCTGACAGGCGATTTCACAAATTCGGTGAGCTATCTGGCGGTCGCTTTTTCCCCAGGCCCGCAGGAGAAAACAATTATGAAAGAAACGAACGAAAAAAAAGAGCAGGCAGGCACAGGTTTAAGCGAGACCGATAAAAAAGAATTGCTGAAACTGGCCCGCAAAACCCTTGTCTATTACCTGGAAAACAGAAAAACCCCCAAACCTTCTGATTTAGGAATTCAGCCGAGTTCCGTTATGACCGCCCAGGGAGCAGCGTTTGTCACTCTGGAGGAAAATTCGCAGTTGCGGGGCTGTATAGGTGACATCATTCCGCACAGGCCGTTATACGAATCTGTAATGGACAACGCCATAAACGCCGGCGTCAACGACTACCGGTTCGACCCCGTAACAAGGCCGGAGTGCGACAAGCTGTCATTCGAGATTTCCGTGCTGACCGAACCCAAACCTGTCCCCTCCATAAAAGACATCAGGATAGGCATAGACGGCGTTATCCTGAAAAAACAGGGCCGCTCAGCCGTATTTCTGCCTCAGGTCGCACCCGAACAGGGCTGGAACATCGAGCAGATGCTCACGCACCTGTCCCTCAAGGCAGGCCTGCCCGCCGATGCGTGGAAAGAAGGCGCATCATTCCTGACCTTCCAGGCCGTCGTTTTCAACGAGAAGGAAAAATGAGGACCGCCCGCAGCCTGCTGATATTCAGTTACGGCCTGTTCACCATCGCCGCCCAGACCCTGCTTTTTCGCGAATTTATCACCGCCTTTGAGGGCAACGATATAAGCGTGGGGATATTCTTCGGCTCCTGGCTCCTCTGGGTCGGCCTCGGTGCAATGCTGGTCTACAAAAACACCCGAATCGCCGAGAAACTGTCCCGCTATACGGAATTTCTATTCCTGTGTTATTTGCCTGCCTTCGCCCTTCAGTTGGCACTGATTATCCAGGCACGCCGGCTCGCCGGCATCGAAGCCTATGCACTGTGGTCTATAAGGGACATCCTCCTTTTATCCGTAATAGTCAACGCACCGGTCAGCATCATTACCGGGATGCTGTTTCCGACCGCCTGCAGGTGGGTCAGGCAGGACACCGGCGCCGCCGTCTCAAACGTATATATCATCGAGGCCATCGGCAGTTTTCTCGGCGGCCTGGGGACAACCATCCTGCTCGGCCTCGGCGCAAGCCCCGCAAAAATATTCCTCATCCTCGCCTTTATCATCTCGCTTTCGGTATCAGCCGTCCGGCTTGCCAAACTATTCACCGAATATAAAAGCATAAAAGGTTTCGCTTTTTCCATCCTGATTTTACTGTGCGCCTCGTTCTGCCTTGCAATCGGCGTAGATAAACAACTGATGCGCTATGTTCAGACGGTAAAGTGGACCAAACTACTCCCTAAAGATGCCTTTTCAGGCTCGTTTCAGACGGCACAGGCCGAATATTTATACGGCGTTTATCACAATCAATGGGTAATCCTCCGCGAAGGCAGCGCCATCGAGGCCATCCCCGACCAGGCCACCGCAGGCAGAATAGCCGCTATCGGCCTTTGTCAGAACCCCCAGGCAAAAAGAATTCTCGTCGTCGGCTCCGGTCTGGGCCTGTGCCAAACCCTCCTGAAACTGCCCCAGGTTGAGCATATAACCTGGGCGCATCCCGACAGCGAATACGTCCGCCAGGTCAATAATATCATACCCGCACAATTCAAAATCACCGACAAACGCCTCGACTGCCTAGCCGGTGACATCCGTTCGGCGCTTGCCGACAAAAAACAATATTACGACATCGCTGTAATAAACCTTCCCGATGCGACCAGCTCTGTTCTGAACCGCTATTACAGCCTCGAATTCTACCGGCAGATTAAAGATTCTCTCAATCCCGCCGGCCTGCTTCAGGTCCGCGTAACAGGCGGCGAAAATATTATGGGCACCGAGCTAATCAATCTCGGAGCCTCGGTAAAACTGACGCTCCAAAAGGTCTTTTCGAAACTGGCCCTCACGCCCGGCGATGACACCTGGTTCATTGCGTCCGATTCCAACAGTCTCACCGGCACCCCCGGCACCCTTCGCGACCGCTTCGCTTCAATAAAAAATTCAGGCAATATCTTTGTCCCCGACGCCCTGCTTTCGGTTTACCTGCCCGACCGTGCCGCTATTGCTCTCGATAACTACAACTCATCAGATTTGCCGCAAAATCTCCTGGTTAACCGCGACTCCAGGCCCCTTACAAACCTCTACAGCCTGCTGCTTACCGCAAAACAATCGGGTGCGCCGACCACGAAGCTCATCAAAAATCTTACGCTTACTGGCCCATTGGTTTTTATCATACCAATTTTGGTCTTCGTAATCCTGCGACTCATCTACATCCTCAAATCCCCCACTCAAGGCGGCAAATCCGCCTTCGACAGCTCGTTCCTGGTTTTCTCCACCGGCTGGGCAGGCATCGGCGTCGCAATTGTGCTTATGTACCTCTACCAGACCCGTTTCGGCTCGCTTTACCTGCATATCGGAATCATTTCATCCTTATTTATGGCCGGCCTGGCCGTCGGCGGCGCTATAACCAGACGATTAACTCAAAACTCAAAACCAAAAACTCAAAACTTTTTTTTATGTTCCTGTGTCCTTCTGCACATCTTAATCCTTGCTGCAATCGCCCTTTGGCCCGATGAGCAGTGGACGCACCTGCTCTTTGCAGCCGCATTCGTTTTTTACGGCTTATGCACCGGCGGCTATTTCCCTATCGCCGCCGCACAACTTGCCGGCGCCGACATCGAAGCAGGCCCCGCAGGCAGCAAACTCGAAACCGCTGACCACATCGGTGCCTCCGCAGGCGGCCTGCTCACAGGCCTGCTGCTTGTCCCCATCCTCGGCACCAGGGCAACCCTGCTGATATTCATCCTGCTTGTTTTGGCTAATATACCCCCCGCTGCGATAAAAATATTCAATCACCAGAAACTTTGCACCGTTGCCCCCCTGCTGCGAAAACTCGGTTATGCCCTATTCGGTATCGGAGTATCTGTTGTTATAAGCTCAAATTTACTTGTCGCCGCCGCTGCTAAATTGAGTCCCTCACTGCCGATGTATGTCGCACAGACTCTTGCCGGCCAACTGCGCATCGAGCAGACCTCAACAACCCTTAAAGACCGAATCCTCAATTATTTTAAAGTCTCCCAGCTCGACGGCAAACCCGCCGGCTATATCTTCAGTTCGCACGACCTGGCGCCTGATGTCACCGGCTTTGGCGGTAAAATGAATCTCGCAATTTATACCGACCCCGCCGGTAAACTGCTCAACTTCCGCATAATACGCTCAAATGAAACACCCGCATATCTTGAACTTCTCTCCCGCTGGCTGCCGGCACTGAATGGCCGTCCGCTTTTTCAGCCCCAGCCATTCGCGGATGTTCACGCTGTAACGGGCGCAACTGTAAGCTCGAAGGCGGTCATTGCGGCACTGCAAACATCCGCTCATACATTCGCCGAACAAATTCTCGGCCAAACCCTGCAAACCGTCCCAGCAGCCAAAATCCAAAAACCCAAATACCTCCCCGGCGCTGATGCGATATATTTAATGACCGCTTTTCTAATCACCATCCTCGTGATTTTCTTCGGCGGATTCTGGAGTAGACTGGCCGTGCTGATATTTAATCTCATCATCGGCGGCATCCTATTAAACACCCAGTATTCCGCCGAACAAATCGCAACAATACTGTCTTTACATTCACCAGCCGCAGGATTATCAGCGGCATTTTTGCTTTTTGTCGGCGCTCCGCTTCTGGCCGTATTATTCGGCAATATCTATTGCGGTTATCTCTGTCCCTGCGGCGCCGCTCAGGAATTGCTCAGCTATCTTGTCCCCTCCGCATTTAAGCAACAACCCTCGACAAAAAAAATGCAAAAGGCAAGATTTGTCAAATATGTGGTTTTATTCATTCTGCTAATCGCATTTTTCGTATCCCGCGACCGCTCAACCCTTGCCCCCGACGTTCTAATCTCAATTTTCAATTTCAAATCAATCATCCTGCTAATCGCTGCAATCGCCATTATCGGCTCGCTTGTTTACAGGCGTTTCTGGTGTCGTTATTTATGTCCCGCAGGCGCTTTCCTATCTTTGTTTAATGCCCTGGCGCTGCTGAAACGTTACTTCCCCGCCAAAAGATACACCCGCTGCGAGTTCGGCCTTACCGCAGGAGACAACCTCGATTGTATATACTGCGACAGATGCCGCTATCAGAAAAAACCGCTCCCAGAACCCGCCGCCGATAGTGCAATTTTGGTCTGGGCCGTCATAGCAGCGATATTCATATCAGGTGTTTCGGCAAATATATTCCTCCAGACCATCCCCAGCGGCATTGAGCAACCCGCTGCCTCAGCCCTCAGCGGCGGCCAGCCGAGAAATGTCGACACTAAACTTATTCGCACAATGATTGACCAGAAAAGGCTTTCCGAGAAGGAGGCTAAATTCTACAAAAAGCTTGAACCCTCACCGCCGAAAATAACTGATAAGCCACAGGACAAGCGTCAGGACAAGTGAAATAAGAATACAACTGCCCAACGGTATGTAGACCCGCCAGTTTTTCGACCCGAACTCCAAATCCCCCGGCAGCCTGAACAAACCGATTTTGCCCAGCGCAACCAGCAGCGCCCCCATCAATACTATAATCCCCCCAATCGCGATTAACCACTTCCCAAATTGTTGCGGCCCAAAATCCATATTCTCTTACCTGCTTAGCAGTCGCCGGCCCGCGTAGCCGCTTCGGCAAAGTAGACAACGGCAACTTGCTTGTAAGCCGACTATTTCTTAATGAACCTGACGCCGGGCAGGCCATTTAGGTCGGCGTCCTGCGTCCAGAGGGTGGCTCCGCACGCTCGTGCCGTGGCAAATATCAGGCTGTCCGCCATAGGCAGTTTCAGTTCGGCGCTGAGGCCGGCGGCTTCCATTGCAATAGATAACGTAACGTCCGCAACACCTGCCTGCTGCATCAGGGCAACGGCCTGAAGAGCCGCATCCTCACCCCGCTGTTGGAGCACGCGTTTGAAAACCTCGTAGACATTGATAGTTGATACAATGAGGTTCTCTGTGTCCTCAATGGCCGGCGCAAAGAACCCGGCGTTCCGGCCGTCAGCAAGGTACTCCAGCCATCCTGAAGAATCCACAAGATTCATAGCCGGTCTTTCTCCCGCCGGACGTCCGTCTTAATGCCCTTGAGGAACCCTCTCATTTTCCTGAGATTCTGCAGCAGGACGAACTCAATACGGCCCGAAAACTGGAGAATCTGCAGCCTTTGTCCGGGCCGGATGCCGAGCCTTTCCCGCACTGTCTTCGGGATTACCACCTGAAACTTCGGCGAAACCTTTACCGTTACCATAAATCAATACCTCATCTAAATCTGTTTTACACTATAGTATATCGATAGCAATTCCGTATGTCAATATCAAAATAGCCCATTGTCCTGAATTATTCGAAGTGTTAAAATATCTCTATGAGCAAAGGTAAGTGTGACATTAGAATCGGCACATCTGGCTGGTATTATAATCACTGGCTGGGGCGGTTTTATCCAGACAACCTGCCGAAAACCAAATGGTTCAGCCACTACGCAAAAACCTTCGACACAGTCGAGGCCAACAGCACCTTCTATCACCTGCCGAAAGAGCAGTCCATAAAAAGATGGTTCAAACAATCGCCCGAAAATTTCCTCTACGCCGTAAAGGCTAACCGCTTCATTACTCACATCAAAAGGTTAAAAAACGCAGAAGCGCCGCTCAATAAATTTCTCGAAGTAATCACGCTGCTGAAGGAAAAACTTGGGCCTGTTCTGTATCAACTTCCGCCCAGCCTGCACAAAAACGCCGCCCTGCTCGAAGATTTCCTCAGCCTTCTGCCTCGCAAACCGCCCGCCGTCTTCGAATTCAGGCACGAAAGCTGGTATTCGGATGACATTTACGAACTGCTCAAAAAGGCCGGCTGCGGCTTTTGTATCCACGATATGCCCGGCCTTGAATCGTCTGCCGTAATCACCGCCGACATAATTTACATCCGCTTTCACGGCACAACCGGCAGATACAGCGGAAATTATTCCGACTCCGACCTGCAAAACTGGGCAAATTGGATAAGGCAACACAGCAAAAAATCCGCCGGCATCTACGTTTACTTCAACAACGACTTCAATGCCTACGCTGTCTACAATGCAAAAACCTTGAAAGAACTGCTATGAACCTTATAATAATTTTCTATGAACAGTGTTAATCCGTGTTAATCCGTGTCTAATATTTAGAACCGTGTTAATCCGTGTCTAATATTTAGAACCGTGTTAATCCGTGTCTAATATTTAGAACCGTGTTAATCCGTGTCTAATTTCGGATTCAACTATGAGCATTTACAATCTCGTCAGTTTCGCCGGCATATTCGTCCTGATGGCCTTTGCCTGGCTGCTCTCCAATGACCGCAGGAATATGAACTGGAAGGTCATCTTCTGGGGAACGGCCCTTCAGTTATTATTCGCTGTATTTGTCTTTGTCGTCCCCATCGGCTCGAAAATATTTCTGTTTCTAAATGAGGTCGTAATAAAAATACTCGAACCCGCCTCCGCCGGCGCAAGATTCGTCTTCGGCAGGCTCGCCCTTGCGCCCGGCCAGACCGACTCATCAGGCGAAACCTCTCTCGGTTTCATCCTCGCCTTCCAGGCCTTCCCGACGATTATCTTCTTCTCCGCCCTAATCTCCATCCTGTATTTTCTCAACATAATGCCCCCCATAATCAGGGGCTTTGCGTGGGTATTCACTAAACTTATGAATGTCTCCGGCGCCGAGTCTCTCGTCACCGCAACCAACATCTTCGCAGGCGTCGAGTCCGCCCTCACCGTCAAGCCCTATCTTGCCCGGATGACAAGCTCCGAATTCTGCACAATCCTCACCGCCGGTATGGCCACCGTCTCATCCAACGTTATGGTGCTATACGTCCTCAGCCTCAAGTCCCAGTTTCCCGCAATCGCAGGCCATCTGATTTCCGCCTCCGTCCTCTCTGCTCCTGCCGCCCTTGTTATGTCCAAAATCATAATGCCCGAAAAAGATGTCCCCGAAACGCTCGGCGTAAACGTCAGCCCATATTACGAAAAGGAAAGCAGCTTCTTCGAGGCCGTAATCAACAGCGCAAATGCCGGCGTCCAGATGATTATCGGCATCGTCGCACTGCTCATCGCCGCCCTCGGCCTGGTCGCCCTCGCCGACTTGCTCCTCTCTGCCCTTGGCGCAAAAATAAATCTCCTCATCGGCCTTCATTTCGACTGGTCTTTGAAAAACCTCATCAGCTATATCTTTTACCCATTCACACTCGCTATGGGTATTCCCTTATCCGATGCTTCTGTAACCTCAAAGATTATCGGCGAACGCCTCATCGTTACCGAGGTCGTCTCTTACAGGGATTTGGCCGTTGCGATAGACAAAAATCTGCTGCACCACTCCCGCTCAATCGTAATCACCACTTATGCCCTGTGCGGCTTTGCGCACCTCGCCTCGATGGCCATCTTCGTCGGCGGCACCGCTGCCCTCGCCCCCGCCCGAACCCGCAACATCGCCGAAGTCGCCTTTCGCGCCCTTATAGCTGCCACGCTGGCCTGCTTTATGACCGCCTGCGTCGCCGGCGCCTTCTTCACCGAAGGCTCAATCCTCCTCGGAGGTTAACTTATGTTCATAACTCAAACTGACCGTCTTAAAACTTGTAACTGTCATTCCCGCGCAACTTGTCCTGAGCAAGGTCGAAGGAGCGGGAATCCAGTCTTTATTAACCGTGTTAATCCGTGTCTAAAAATAAAAATAAGAGCGTATAACATAATGAAAAAGATACGGATTTACACCTTTTATAATTTATATCTCTCTGTGCCCTCTGTGTTCTCTGTGGCTAAAAATAAAATATATACTCTGTGGCCATTTTTTTGTTACAGGTTCTAAGTTTATGTTCGTAAGATATCTAAAAGACTGCCCCGAATTTAGTGCTGGCGACGATTCTATCCTGCGTGAGCTCCTGCACCCCGAAAAAGCCGATTTGAAAATCCAATACAGTCTTGCTCACGCAAAAGTCCCGCCCGGCCAATCCACCAGACCGCACAGGTTAAAATCCTCCGAGGTTTATTACATTCTGCAAGGCCGAGGCACAATGCACATCGACAACGAATCCGCAAACGTCAGCCCCAACTGTGCCGTTTACATCCCGCCCAACTCAACGCAGTATATCGAAAACACCGGCAAAACCGATTTGATATTCCTCTGCCTCGTCTCCCCCGCCTGGAAAAAGCAAAATGAAAAAGTTATGAAATAACCCTCAGCCTCTTATCCATCGCGTATTGCAGCACTTCATCAATCTCTTCCGCCGTCGGCCTTCGGTTTATCAAAGGATGTGAAGAAGCCTTAAAGCAAGGCCGATACTGGTCCATTACGTTTATCGCTGTTTTCTGTGAAATCTTGTTTACCAAAAAATCTATAATCTTGAAACTGCCCGCCAGCCTGTTTGGCAAAACCAAATGCCTGATTAAAAGTCCCCGCACAGCCAACCCGTCTTTAATCTGCAAATCACCCACCTGCCGGTGCATCTTCTCAATCGCCGCCTGATTTATTTCCGGATAATCCGCCGCATTCGAAAGCTCCTTCGCAACCTTCGTGTCTGAATACTTCATATCAGGCATATAAATATCCACAAACCCTTCGAGCAGTTTGAGCGTCTCGACCGAATCATATCCCCCGCAGTTATAAACTATCGGCAGTTTCAAGCCCTTTCCTCTCGCCAGCTCAATCGCCGCCGCAATCGGCGCAACAATATGCGTCGGCGTAACTAAATTTATATTGCTGCACCCGTAATAATTCTGCAATTCAAGCATAGAAAGTGCCAGCCGTTCGACTGTGATTTTGCTTCCCCTGCGAAGATGGCTTATATCGAAATTCTGACAGAACACGCACCCCAGGTTGCACCCTGCAAAAAATATCGTCCCCGACCCGCCTGTCCCCACCAGCACCGATTCTTCGCCGAAGTGCGGCCCGACCGAACTGACCACCGGCTCATCGCCAATACCGCAAAACCCAATTTGCCCTTTGCTGCGCTCGACCCTGCACTTTCGCGGACACAATACGCAGGGATTCATCATCTCCCACAACCGCCGAACCGATTCACTAAAAGCCATCATTGACACCTCATCTATTAAAGGATAACATATTCGCTTTGTAAATAGTCAGGAGTATTTGCTAATGACCAACGTAACCCTTATCACCGGCGACGGCGTCGGCCCGGAAATCGCCGAAGCCGCACGAAGATGTATCGACGCCGCCGGTGCCGATATTAAGTGGGAACTCGCCGAAGCCGGCATCGACGTAATGGCCCGCCTCGGCACGCCCCTGCCCGATGCCACTATGGATTCTATCAGAAAAAACGGCATCGCACTCAAGGCCCCGATTACCACCCCCGTCGGCACAGGCTTCAGGAGTATAAACGTCCACCTGCGACAGGTCTTCGATTTATATGCCTGCCTGCGCCCCTGCAAAAGCTACAAAGGCGTCCGAAGCAAATACACTGATATCGACCTAGTCATCGTCCGCGAAAATACCGAAGACCTCTACGCAGGCATCGAATTTGAAAAAGGAAAAGACGACACCGCCGAGCTTATCGACTGGCTCAACGCCCACAGCAAACGAAAAATAAACAAAGATGCAGGCATAAGTATAAAGCCTATTTCGGTTGCTGCCACGGAACGTATAGTTCGTTTCGCCTTCGATTATGCACGAAAAAATAAACGCAAAAAAGTCACCTCAGTCCACAAGGCCAACATTATGAAATTCACCGACGGCCTCTGGCTCGAAACCAGCCGAAACGTCGCCAAAAAATATCCCGACATCGAATTCGAAGACCGCATAGTCGACAATATGTGTATGCAACTCGTCCAGAAACCGGAGCTTTACGACGTCATTGTCCTGCCAAACCTTTATGGTGACATACTCAGCGACCTCTGCGCAGGTCTGGTCGGCGGCCTCGGCGTCGCTCCCGGCGCTAACATCGGCGAAAAAGGGGCCGTCTTTGAAGCCACCCACGGCAGCGCTCCAAAATATAAAGGCCAGAACAAGGTCAACCCCGTCGCGCTGATACTTTCAGGCGTCCTTATGCTGCGACATTTAGGCAAAATCAAAGAGGCCGACAAACTCGAAAATGCCGTCGCCGCCGTTATCGCCGAGGGTAAATTCGTAACCTACGATATGAAGCCTGACCGAAACGACCCCTCCGCCGTAGGTACAAGCCAAATGGCCGACGCCATTATCAAAAAAATCAAAGGTTAAAAATCAAAGAGTTTCAAAATAAAAAAGGCCCCGCAAACTTTGCGAGACCCTTTGGTTTTTAAAACGCTTGTCCCTTTATTAAACGGGCGTTACATTTGTGGCACATGGGCCTTTTTTGCCCTGCCCGACCTCGAACTGGACAGCCTGATTTTCGTCGAGACTTGTATATCCTCCGGTCTTTATCTCCGAATGATGAACAAACAAATCTTCGCCGCCGCCGTCAGGCGTGATAAATCCAAATCCCTTGCTTGCGTTAAACCATTTTACTTTACCTGTACTCATTGATACTTCTCCTTGGCTCTGTTTTACAGAGCGCTTAAACAATATCTCTCGTGTTAATTTGTTATGAGGCACTCTTGAGAGATGAAAGAATAACCCACAAATCAACAGTTATTATAACACATAACCCCGCCCCTGCAACAAAAAAATAAATATTTTTTTCTGCAAAATAACCGCTTCAGCAGCACACTCTTTCTGATACCAAAAAATCGCCCGATTCCGTTATTGAAAAACTCTAAAAATTCACAAAAAACCCCCTTTATCCACCCTGTACCGCATAAACTTGTCCGCCGTCTTGTCCACCGTCCTGTCCGCCGTAGCTCAAAGAGCGTAGGCGGAAGCCTTGGCGAAGGCGGATTTATTTTAGGGTTTGTTCCCACTAAATTTATTTGAGCATCGCCCCTTTAATTAATTGGCAGACACCTTTACAAACCCCGCCATCATAACTGTCTCACTTTTTCACCCAGGCTCCATTTCCAGTTGCGGATTTCCGGCATATCCTCGCCGTGTTTGTATATGTAGTTTTTGTGGTCGAGCAGCTTGTCGCGCAGATATTGTTTGGCATAAGCAGCCTGCGAGCCGAGACCAGGCACGCGGTCAATAACATCGCCCACTAAGTGAAAACGGTCGAGGTCGTTCAGAACCACCATATCGAATGGCGTGGTGGTCGTCCCCTCTTCCTTGTACCCTCGCACGTGCAGATTTTTATGATTTGTCCGCCGATAGGTCAGCCGGTGAATCAGCAGCGGATACCCGTGATATGCGAAGATAATGGGCTTGTCTCTGGTGAAAAGCACGTCGAAATCCTTATCACTCAGCCCGTGCGGATGCTCGCTCTGCGGCTGAAGCGTCATCAGGTCAACCACATTTACAACTCGTATCTTCAGCTCAGGGAAATGCTGCCGCAGTATTTCGACGGCAGCCAGCGTCTCCAGCGTCGGCACGTCCCCCGCACAGGCCATCACCACATCGGGGTCGCCTCCTTCGTCGTTGCTCGCCCATTCCCAGATGCCCAGACCCGCCGTGCAGTGCTTGATGGCCGAATCCATATCTAACCATTGCAGTTCCGCCTGCTTGCCCGCCACGATAACATTGACGTAGTTTCGGCTCCGCAGGCAGTGGTCCGTCACCGAAAGCAGCGTGTTGGCGTCCGGCGGCAGATAAACCCGGATTATGTCGGCCTTTTTGTTCACCACGTGGTCGATGAATCCCGGGTCCTGATGACTGAACCCGTTGTGGTCCTGTCGCCAGACGTGCGATGTAAGCAGGTAATTCAGCGACGCAATCGGACGCCGCCACGGAATATGACGTGACACCTTAAGCCACTTGGCGTGCTGGCTAAACATCGAATCGATTATGTGAATGAACGCCTCGTAGCAGGAGAAGAATCCGTGGCGGCCGGTGAGCAGATACCCTTCGAGCCAGCCCTCGCATTGATGCTCGCTCAACATCTCCATCACGCGGCCATCCGCGGCGACATGGTCGTCTATCGGAATGATTTCCGCCGTCGAGCAGCGGTTCGTCACTTCGAACACGGTGCCCCAACGGTTCGAGCTTGTTTCGTCTGGGCTAAAGGCGCGGAAGTTGGCGGGATTGAGTCTAATCACGTCGCGGATAAACTGGCCCTGAACGCGTGTGGCTTCTCCTTCAACGACACCTGGGCTGGTTACCTTTACAGCGTAGTCGCGAAAATCCGGCATTTTTAATTCTTTAAGAAGAAGGCCTCCGTTGGCGTGAGGGTTCGCTCCCATCCGCCGCTCACCCTTGGGCGCAAGTTCCGCCAATTCTGCAATCAGCCTGCCGTTCTTGTCGAACAATTCTTCTGGCCTGTAACTTTTCATCCACTGCTCAAGCATCTTCAGGTGCCCCGGCTTTGTGGCCAGCTCTGAAAGCGGCACCTGGTGCGAGCGAAACGTCCCCTCGACCGGCAGATTGTCCACCGCCTTCGGCCCTGTCCATCCTTTCGGCGTGTGAAAAATAATCATCGGCCATCGCGGCCGCTGTTTGAACCCCTCGCTGCGGGCAGCTCTCTGGATGTCCCTGATTTCAGCGATAATCTTATCCAGCGTCTCAGCCATCAGCTGATGCATTTCATCGGGTTCGTCCCCCTCCACAAAATACGGGTTGTAACCGTAACCGCGGAAAAGCTGGTCCAATTCTTCGTGACTGATGCGCCCCAGCACCGTGGGCCCGGCAATCTTGTAGCCGTTGAGATGAAGAATAGGCAGCACGGCGCCGTCGTGGACAGGATTAAGAAACTTGTTCGAGTGCCAGCTTGTCGCCAGCGGCCCTGTTTCCGCCTCGCCGTCACCCACCACGCAGGCGACCAGCAAATCAGGATTGTCGAACGCCGCTCCGTATGCGTGCGCCAGCGAGTATCCCAGCTCCCCGCCTTCGTTTATGGAGCCGGGCGTCTCCGGCGCAGCGTGACTGGGAACACCGCCCGGAAATGAAAACTGCGTAAACAGCCGTTTCATACCCTGCTCATCCTGCGAAATATTCGGATACAGTTCGCTGTATGTGCCTTCCAGGTACGTGTTGGCAACCAAACCCGGCCCCCCGTGTCCCGGCCCCGTGATGTAAATCATATTCAGGTCATACTTGTTGATAATCCGGTTCAGATGCACATAGATAAAGTTTAGGCCCGGCGTTGTCCCCCAGTGGCCGAGCAGCCTCGGCTTTATATGTTCGAGCTTCAGCGGCTCTTTCAGTAAAGGATTATCATACAGATAAATCTGCCCCACCGACAGGTAATTGGCGGCCCGCCAGTAGGCGTCCATCTTCCGCAGCGTTTCCGGTGACAGTGGCTTATTCATAAACTTACTCCTTTGTTTTATCGCTTTCTTCTTCAGACAAAATACGGCAGACGATTTTCGCAATCATAAGTTCTTCATCGGTCCGTATCACCCGGACGGTAACGGGACTTTCCGCTGTGGAAATTACGGGAGCGTTGACGGCGTTTTTGGCCTCGTCAAGTTCGATGCCGAAAAATTTCAGCCCGCTGCATATACGTCTCCGCACCTCGCCGGCGTTCTCGCCTATCCCGCCGGAAAACACCAATGTCCCCAGCCCGCCGAGCACAGCGGCAAACGCCCCAATCCATTTGCGGACCTGGTAACAAAATAGTTCCACCGCTTCAGCAGCACGGGCATCGCTGCCCTGCCGCTCAAGCAAATCCCGCATATCGGAGCTGGTTTCGGAGACGCCGAGTAGGCCGGACTGATGATTGATGAGATTGTTGAACTGTTCCGGCGCCAGATTCTCGGATTTCATTAAATACCACGCAACACCCGGGTCAATATCGCCCGGCCGTGTCCCCATCGGCAGACCCCCTGCCGGCGTAAAACCCATACTCGTATCGACGCTTTTGCCGTCCCGGACGGCGGTGATGCTGGCGCCGTTGCCCAAATGAGCGAGAATCACACGCCCCCCTGCCGCCTTCTCACCCGCAACCCGGGCCAGTTCCTCCATAAGATAGGCATAAGACAAGCCGTGAAAACCGTATCGCTGTATCCCCATCGCATCGAACCGCCGGGGTATCGCCAAAAGCCTCGCCGCTCGCGGCATCGTCCGGTGAAACGCCGTATCAAAACACGCCACCTGAAGCAGCTTGGGGAAACGCCTGCGAAAAGCCTCCATCAACTCAATCTCGCCGGGCAGATGTTCCGGGTCGTATTGCCTGATGCGATGCAGCTCATCCAGCAGTTCCTGCCCGACGCGCTCAGGCTCTGTGCGCTCCATCCCGTGGACCACACGGTGTCCCGCCGCCCCGACCGAATTAAAACCAATCCGCTCTTCGAGCCGGTCTATCAGAAAATTCACCGCCGAACCGTAATCAGATAACTTCATATCGCATCTGTCCTGCCGGTTCCGAGACAGGTCGTTTAAAATCAAATTTGTGCCGGGCAGGCCTATACGGTCAATCTTCCCATAAAGAAATCGCTTCAGCGGTTCACCCCTCTGATATATCGCAAATTTGATGCTCGACGAACCGCCGTTTATCGCCAGTATATATCCGCCGGCTGATTTCATAGATTATTCTCCCATTCAAATCAAAATCGCCTCACCGCTGCCACAAAATATGTGCATCTTCCAGCGGAACCGCAACACCGCAGCAGCACGGTATCACTCGTGGCGTATAATCCGTCGCAGGCCGGCCCGCAGGCACCGTAGCACTATAAACATAGCTGCCGACCGCACCGACTAATTGCCGCACGCACGCCATCCCCTGCCGCACCGGGCCTTCGCCATCGACCCCCTCGGCATAAAGCTCAACCCGCACCGCATCCGGGGCAAGGTCATCGAGATGAATCTGCACCTCAAATACGTGCTTGTCCCCATCAGTCTCGACCTTCATTTCGCCGAATCGCAGCTTGGCCCATTTCCGCTCAAGACTATGTTTCCACTCAATTATCTTCCTGCCGACCGCTCCCTTGTCCCCCGCACGATACCTGTAAGCCGCTGCCGCCGGCAGATAATGCTGCTCGGCGTATTCCCGAACCATCCTGTTGGCCGAAAAACGAGGCGTCAGCATCGACATACTCTTGCGGATACGCCCTATCCACGCCTTGGGAATCCCCATCTCGTCACGGGTATAAAACTCCGGTATCAGCTCCCTTTCGAGCAGGTCATACAGCTCCCCGGCCTCGACCGCGTCCCACGCAGCGTCATCGCCGTGTTCTTTGCCGTCCCCCAGCGCCCATCCCACTTCAGGTGTATATGCCTCCGCCCACCAGCCGTCCAGTTCAGACAGGTTGACGCCTCCGTTGACAAGCACCTTCATTCCGCTCGTTCCGCAGGCCTCCCACGGCCTCCGCGGCGTGTTAATCCACACATCCACTCCCTGCACCAAATGCTCCGTCAAATGCATATCGTAATCGCTGAGAAAAACCGCATACGGGCGAACCTCTGGCCGCCGGATAAAACGCATCCATTCCGCAATCAGCTCCTGCCCTGCCTGGTCCTCCGGATGCGCCTTGCCCGCAATAATCAGTTGCACAGGCCGATTAGAATCGCTCAGCAGCCGAAGCAGCCGCTCTGGATTATGCAGCAGCAGGTTCGGTCTCTTGTAGGTAGCGAACCGGCGCGCAAAGCCCAGCGTCAGCGCATTCGGGTCAAACAGATGTTTGACGTCCTCAACCGTCTCGGGCGCTGCGCCCGATTCTGCCAGTTGCCGCGACAGCCGCTCACGGGCGTATTCAACCAGGGATTTGCGGGCAACAGCGCGAAATTGCCACAGCCTCGAATCGGAAACGCAGCAAATGTCCCTCTCCAGCGTTTCTATCGTCCCCATCCAGCGGCTTTTCCCACAGGCCTCCGTCCACAATTCGTCCGCCGCCGCCGAATCCCAGCTCGGCGTATGAACACCGTTGGTAACGTGACCCACCGGCACCTCATCCACAGGCCAGCGGGGGAAAAAAGGCCGAAAAATTTGCCGGCTCACCTTCCCGTGCAGCCGGCTGACGCCATTCACCGCCCCGCTGCCACGCATCGCTAAATACGCCATATTGAAAGGCTCCGAAGAGTCGTTCGGCCTCTGACGCCCAAGCGAAAGCAAATCCTCAACCGAAATCCCCAGCCTTTTCTGGGCATATAATCCAAGATACTGCCCGATAAGAGCAGGTGCGAAACGGTCAAAACCGGCGTCCACAGATGTATGGGTAGTGAACAGGTTACCCGCACGCGTAACCGTCATCGCCGACTCGAAAGACTCTCCTGTCTCCTCCATAAAACTTCGGGCCCGCTCCAGCACCACAAATGCGGTATGTCCCTCATTCAGATGGCAGACCTCCGGCCTGATACCAAGCTCTTGCAGCAGCCGCCATCCCCCGATTCCAAGCACAAGCTCCTGCTTCAGACGCAGCTCCGGCCCGCCTCCGTAAAGTTCGCTTGTAATCCCTCTGTGAACCGGAAAATTCGCAGCATCATTAGTGTCTAAAAGGTAAAGTTTTACTCTGCCGGCCTGCACCTCCCACGCCCGCAGCCACACCGAATAGCCCGGCAGCGACACCTCCACACGCAGCCACTCCCCGTTCGGCCTTCGCAAAGGCGTAATCGGCAGTTGAAACGGGTCGTTATACGGAAACAGCGCCTGCTGTGCTCCGTTCTTGTCTATTATCTGGCGAAAATAACCCTGCTGATAGAGCAGTCCCACCCCAACCACTGGCACGCCCAAATCGCTCGCAGCTTCCAGAAAATCGCCCGCCACGTTCCCAAGACCGCCCGAATAAATCGGCAGCGCCTCGCTCAGCATAAATTCCATACAGAAATATGCCGCACAACTCAAAGGCCCCTGCGAATAATTTTGCTGAAACCACGCCGCTGCCTCCGCCGCCTGACTCTTCGCCTGCAAAAGCTCATCCACCTCCCTGCGGAAAACAGCATCGGCTAATAATCGCTCAAGTTTGTCCCGCGACACCATTTGCAGGACAATCCACGGGTTTTGAGTTCGTGACCACAGTTCCGCGTCAAGTCGTTTCCAGACCTCATCGGCGTAATGGCTCCACGACCAGCGCATATCCAGCGCAAGCTCCGCCAGTGAATCAAACCCCTCGATTTCCACAGGCAGAAAAGAATATATTCGTTTGCCGACAGATGTTTGTTTATTCACAACGTCCCTCTCAAATTTTTCCCCCATACCGAAAAATCAATGTAATTATTATAACCCCCCTGCTGCGATAATCAAGAACAATCGACCGCTTTTTTATTTTAATATAACCCTTGTTTTTTCAACAAGTTACAAGCATCACAAATTTCGTATCTGCTACGCAATACTACATACGGGATTGTCATTACGAGGCAGTCGAAGGCCGACGTGGCAATCTCAATTAACCAATTCGCTAATCCCCCCGCCGACTTCATAATCTCATCCCCATAACATTCCTTTAATGTATTGTAGGATGGAGTGTCGTGATGTATTCTTTTAATCTGCTTTTTATATATCTCTTGCCCCACGTTGTCTTCAGATATCTTTCTCGATGGGCTGCATCTTGTTGATTTAGACATCCTTCCCAGTAAATTAGTTTTAATGGCCGCCTGTTCATTGTTGTCGAAACTTGGCCGCTGTTATGTTCCTCTAATCTTTTTTTGATATTGCTCGCACAACCAATATAAAATTTATGGTCTTTCTCCGATTGCAGAACATACACATAATAAAACTTATTCATAAAACTATCTTACCAGACTATATGATGAAAAGTTATATTAATTTACGCCGATGAAATGCGACAGTTTACCCTGCCTGCCCCGTGAGGTGTGTCGTTTACTACCTCATCGGGGTGAGATGTGTCGTGTACTATCCCATCAGGGCATTTCATCGACCTTGCCTGCTCTACTATTCTCCGCTTCGGTGGCCTCCGCAACCACCTCGCGACAAATCTTCCAGAAAAGCTTGCTTATTTAGCTTTAAGCAGTGATAATAATAACGTATGGAAAAAACTTTTCCACCTCCACCGAAACAAAGGCAAAAACAGTTTAAATGCTTGGTCGAGAGAGTTAAGAAACTTCAGAAACACTGAAAAAATCTGCAAAAAAACAGAGAGTCTTGCATAATACCGAGTTCATTTTGCATTGGGGTTTAAATGAGCAAGAAACACCGAGCTAAAAAACGAAAGAAATACGTACAACCTGATGAAGTGTTTCAGCAAGGTAGTTTTTCAATGGCTCGTTTTGGAAGACTTCTTGTCATGCAAAATCAACGTTCCCAAAAGGAGCAGGAGGAGCATTTCCAGCAAATGGCTGAGGAATACCCAAGATTATGCAAACAAATCGATGCTCACGTTCAGAAAATTTGTTCACTTGTTCAACAGTTTCATCCTCTTTGGTTGCTTCATAGGGGATATTTTTATTATATAAAACAAGTTCTTGGTAAACCCTCAGAATTTGATTATGGGCATAAAGAAATAGTTGCTGCAAGGATGGTCGATTATATCCAAAGCGTGATTACAGCTATGCCACCAACAAATATTAATATAGAAAATTTTGACGAAGATTTATGGGAAAAGTTATTAAATGAAGTCACAGATTTATATCAAGTATTGGGTCTATCTTTTCATATCTGTCATTCAGCTGTTCGAAGAACTACCTTAAAAGATTATGACCCAGTTTTTGATAGTTTTTATGTTCAAGCACAGATTTTATGGACTTCTGTTCGATGCCATCGATACTTTATACATGACATGCCCCACTTGTACGATTTACTAACTCCTCACGACGATGTCTTCAAATATCTATTCGGTATATCTATTAAGGAGTTTTTAAAAGGTATTGAACAAATTCAGTTTTCTCTATCTGAAGGTTTTGGGAAAGCCACAAGCGAATTCAACGAGTATGATCAGGAAGTGAAAAAAGCTTTAAGTGAAGTAATTAAAAATGAACAAGGGGAAGAAAACAACTTAGAAGACCTATTGAGTTTTGAATAAATAATAGAACACATCATATTCTTAATTGTGCATGATGGAAAAACGAACGCAACAATTTTTTTTGACCACGCTGGTTACGCAACGAACCTGCGACCGCCCCATACAAT
>Ga0315282_10003672_pt1 | contig 27428 bp, 23 predicted proteins | sample YL17G07_20_MG_FD_203693 | JGI IMG/M metagenome (GOLD analysis project Ga0315282, IMG submission 203693) | Sediment microbial communities from Yellowstone Lake, YNP, Wyoming, USA - YL17G07_20 | ecosystem: Environmental > Aquatic > Freshwater > Lake > Sediment | place: USA: Wyoming | collected...
TCTTTTTCGGCAATAAGTTTTTGAATAGCGCTTTTTGATTTAGGAATCGGTCTTGTCTCTAAGGCCAGCATTTCATCAACATCCGGTAGAATGTCCGAGATCTTTTTAATAATCGTTCTTGGAGTTATGTGGTGTTTTTTATTGTATTTAAGCTGGAGTTTGCGCCTTCTTTCGGTTTCTGCCACCGCCCGCTTGATAGAGCCTGTTATAAAATCGGCGTAAATCAAAACCTCGCCGGCAATATTGCGCGAAGCGCGGCCAATCGTCTGAATAAGCGATGTTTCGCTTCGCAAAAATCCTTCCTTGTCGGCGTCTAAAATCGCCACAAGCGACACTTCCGGCAAGTCCAGGCCTTCGCGCAAAAGATTCACGCCAACTAAAACGTCAAAATTGCCTTTTCTTAAATTAGTTAAAATCCTGATGCGCTCCAATGTTTTTACGTCGCTATGGAGATATGTTACCTTCATTCTTCTTTCCTCTAAATAAGCGCTTAAGTCTTCCGCCATCCGCTTGGTAAGTGTTGTTACTAAAACTCTTTCTTTGACTTTGACGCGCTCTTCAATTCTCGGTATTAAATCGTCAATCTGGCCGTGGGCCAGCCGGATGGTTATTTTTGGGTCAACCAGCCCTGTCGGCCGAATAATCTGCTCAACGACTTGCCCCGAGCCAGTCGAGGGGTTGCTCTTTTCTTTCTCGTAAGGGCCAGGCGTGGCCGAAGTATAAACCACTTGGCCGATTCTTTTTTCAAATTCAGCAAATTTTAAAGGCCTGTTATCTATTGCTGAAGGCAAGCGGAATCCGTATTCAACAAGTGTTTTTTTACGCGAAGCATCTCCTCCATACATTCCCCGAAGTTGCGGGACGGTCATATGGGATTCATCAATAATAGTGAGAAAGTTCCCTCTAAAATATTCCAAGAGGGTTTCTGGCGGCTCGCCCGGAGCGCGGCCGGAAAGATGACGTGAATAATTTTCAATGCCGTGGCAGTAACCGATTTCGCGCATCATCGCTATGTCAAATTTAGTGCGGCGCTCCAAGCGCTCGGCCTCCAAAAATTTCCCGTTTTTCTCAAAATATTTCAACTGCTCCTTCAATTCTTCCTGAATAGCTTTGATGGCGCGCTCCCGTTCTGGCACCATTGTAATGAAATGCTTTGCTGGAGCGATGAAAATTTCCGGCAGAGTCGGCGTTTTTTCTGGTTGAAAACCTAAAACTGGGTCAATCTCATATATTTTTTTGATTTTCCCATTTTTTAGCTCAAAATTATAAATTATTTCCTTGTCCGGCGGTATAATTTCCCAATTATCGCCGCGGAGGCGATAGGTCCCGCGCTTTAAATCGGAATTTGTCCTCTTAAACTGAAGCTGGATAAGCTTCCTCGCAAATTCCTTTCTATCAATCCTGTCCCCTGCTTTGAAGTGAAAAATGTTCTCGGCATAAATTTCCGGAGCGCCGAGGCCGTAAATGCATGAAACTGAAGCCACAATAATAACGTCCTGCCGCGTAAGAAGCGCAGTTGTAGCAGCATGGCGCAGTTTGTCAATTTCGTCATTTACGAGCGCCTCTTTGTCAATATAAGTATCAGTGACAGGAATATAGGCCTCCGGCTGATAATAGTCGTAATAAGAAACAAAATAATTGACGGAGTTTTTTGGAAAAAGTTCGCGGAATTCATTACAAAGCTGGGCAGCCAAGGTTTTATTGTGAGCAATAACGAGCGTCGGCTTTTGGATTTCGGCGATAACATTAGCCATCACGAATGTTTTTCCGCTCCCGGTAACGCCCAAAAGCGTCTGGTCTCTATACCCTTTTTTCAAGCCATCAACAAGCGCCTTAATCGCCCTCGGTTGATCACCTGCAGGTTTATTTCTTGAAACTAATTCAAACTTTTTATCAAGCATGGAATTTGTTAAGGCTGGCTTGCCCCGTCACCAAAAGAGCAGCCTAGTTTCTCTTCCCGGCGGCCAGCCGAGGAAGCACCGCTCTTTTCGGTGCGGGGTCTCCGGATGGTCTATATTTGCTTATCAACTGAAACTCCATAAATAACCCGATGATTCAACAACTAAATTTCTAAATCTTGCTTTCCGCTTTCCAAATTCTAAATCCTAAACACCAACTTCCCCTTGGCCCAAGCCATAAGGGGTTATGTGGATGCCTTTATATTTATTAAAAATCGCTTTGATGTCAAACTATTTGTATGTGCGGACGGTTCGGCATAGCGGCGCCCAAAGAGGTTCTGGAAAAACGTTTTCATGCGTGCTTCACGGACGAATACAGTCCACGCTACAATGCCGCGCCTGCGCAAAAACTGCCGGTCATTTTGAACACCGAGCCGGGCAGAATCCGGATGATTCCGTGGGGTATAAAGCCGTCCTGGGAAAAAACGTCAAAAATGCTCATAAACGCCAGGGCAGAAAGCTTGTGGCGCCTGCCCACTTTCCGCGAATTATTTAAAAAAAGGCGATGCCTGGTTCTTGCTGACGGTTATTATGAATGGAAAAGGCGGGGCGGCCAGAACCAGCCCTACAGGTTTGAACTGAAAGACCGGAAGCTATTTGCCTTTGCCGGTCTCTGGGAAGATGGCGGGAAGGAAGAATCATTTTTAATTGTGACGACAAAACCCAATAAAGTTTCCGGCAAAATCCACAACCGCATGCCGGCCATTCTCCGTGAAGCCTACGAACACAGCTGGCTTTCCGAACTCATCGATCCCGAAGAAGCCCAAAATTACTTTCTCCCCTATCCAGATGAACTTATGCGGGCTTACACCGTAAGCGATAAAATCAATTCCGCAAAATACGACTCTCCGGATTTAATATCCGAAGTAAATTAGCGCAATTATAAAACTTCCTCAGAGTCGTGGTTTACCTACTTCTCTAAATACCCAAGCGTTGGGGTTTCTTTAGTGTCGGGTCGGCTAGGAGACATGGGTTGATTGTAGTTTAATAAGCTACAACAATAATTTATTATCACGCCCGCAATCGCGGCCTGAAATTAGCCTTTGCGAACGGGCAACCTAGAGTCAGTATCTATGTCCTGGTACTGACTCCTTCATTTTTACGCTCTAAATTTGGCTTGAGGTAATCCGGCGCTTAATTGATACGCTGTTGACGCAATATCAAAAATGTCCTACTATTACCGGCAGCCGTAAGAAACAAATCAGTGGGGAGGCAAGCGCTATGATACTCACGGAAAAACGCGATGTTGAGGTGAAGTATTGCGACTTCTGCAAAGAGGAAGCATCCCACCTTGACAGATGCGCGGTCTGCAAGCGGCAGATGTGCCCTAAGGACGGCGGGAAAGCCCATACTGCTTTTGGCGTGGAACTCTACAGATACAGCGACGCGCAGCGTCTCGTCGGCTACGGTTCCAAGGTATGCAAAGAGTGCTCCCAAAAGAAATTCAACGGCACCATTCAAGAACTCCTTGACGCGATGATGGGAGGAACCCCCGCGGCAGTCGTGGAAATCACGAACTAAAATCCACTTTCGGGCGCAAGTAGCTCAGAGTCAGTATCTATGTCCTGATACTGACTCTTTCATTTTTACGCCAGTCAAAAGGAATCCTGCCGGGCTGCCTATCAGCCTAAAATCTTTGTCAGTGGGCAGTTTTTGTGGTTATGCGGCTTAGCCTGGCAGTACTTACGCCCGTAGTCAATCAAAAGGTAAGTGATTTCAAACCAATTCTTCTTGGGAATTATTTTCATCAAATCCTGTTCTATCTTCTCAGGCGTTTTTTCCTTACTTAAACCTAAGACGCCGGCCAGGCGCCTCACGTGCGTATCAACCGCTATCCCCTCCACAACGCCGTAGACATTGCCCAAAATCACATTCGCTGACTTGCGGCCAACACCCGGAATCTCGAGTATATCTACCATTGTTTTCGGCAACTTGCCGTGGAATTTTTCCTTTACGACTCTTGCCGCCGCGAGAATGCTTTTGGCTTTATTGTGATAAAAACCTGTGGATTTTATATCTTTTTCAAATTCGCGCGGATTGGCTTTCATATAATCATCCAGCCGGCGGTATTTTTTAAACAATTTTTCTGTAACCTCGTTCACTTTCTTGTCGGTGCACTGTGCCGAAAGCACTACAGCGACCAAAAGCTCCCAGGGATTCCCAAAATTCAAAGCAATTTGGGCATCCGGAAAAAGTTTCTTCAGAATCTTGATAATCTTCCCGCCTTTCTCTTTCAGTTTCGGCAGTTCTTTTGGAGAAATCATAGATTTTACTGAATTATATCCGATTTTGCCGTTGTCAGCACGCACAAAAACAAAACCAGCCCTGTGCTCTCTGAGGGCTGGTTTTTTGACGTAACCTCGGCGGTGTTTACTGGCTTGCGGCCATGAACGACTGCTGCGTTGAAGTTGCCATATTACCGGAGCCGTCTTGAGACTTGACGCTATAGTAGTAAGTAGTGCCCGTAGCAATCCCGGAAAGTGTCTGCAAATGGCTGGTAACAAGATTTGAATCAAGCACAGTGTTCAAGCCCAGAGTGGTGCTCGTCCCGTAGGAAACCTGAGATGTCGCTAGCTCGTTGGTTGTCCAACTTATAGTTGCCGTAGTGCTGGCCGCGGCACTAGTTACGCCAGAAATTACAGGCGGCGTGACATCTAAGCTTGCAGTTGTAAACGATTGCTGAACTGAACTCGCTAAATTTCCCGACGCATCTTTTGATTGAACCGCATAATAATAGGCGGTATTCGGCGTAAGCCCCGATATTGATTGCGAGTGGTTTGCAATCAAAGTCGAATCGAATCCGGTGCTCAAACCCAAAGCTGTAGTCGTGCCGTAAAGCACTTGCGATGTTGCCAGCTCGTTCGTGACCCAACCGACCGTCACAGAAGAAGTGGAAGCGCTGACAATCACGCCGGAAATCACCGGCGGAGTAACATCAACTGTAGAAGTCGTGGTTGATGAAGATGTTCCATACAGCTTATTCCAAATTCCAGGCGGCAAGGTCTGGCAATTCGGCACAATTGGACGCTCACCGTCATTTTTCCTAATCCAGCCAGGAGCTATCAAGTGCCCCGGAGGTACAATCGCACATAGATGCCTTGTAGTGGAAGTTGTTTGTGTTGAACTTGTCGATTCTAAGGCAATAGGATTATCTCGTAGATACTCATTTAATTTTTCGAGAGTTTTCGGGCCGACAATTCCAACCTGCGGCAAACCATGCTTTTTCTGATATCTCTTTACGGCATTAGCCGTCAATCGCCCAAAGAAACCGGTTATTAACCCTTCCGGGTATATACCGGGGTCGGCTGCCAAGAGAGCCTGTAGAATCTTCACTTGATCGCCACTCGAACCCTGTTGGATGTTTGAGACGAGTGTTGCGACTATCTGCTGCTCTTGTTGCTGCACCTGGTTAAGCTGTTGCCGTAACTGTATAATTTGTTGCTGAAGCTGTTGTATTTGAGTCAAAAGCGACTGAACCGTATCCGTCGTGCTAGATGCCGTCTCTGCCAAAGCTGGCACAGCGGACGCCACAAGCGCAAAAGAAACAAAAAGCGTCGCTATTTTTTTCATAATTTTATTTTTATTTATTGTCGACCTTTATATGTTATACGGAGACGCCTGAATTGTGTTGCAAACCAATATCTGCGTTAGTCTGTATCGTCACCGTATTATACAATATTTGCATGAAAAAACGCACGAAAAATTATCTAAGAGATGCGACTGGAGACAAAGTTAGGTTCTATGTTTACGAGGAATGCGATTCTAAATAAAAACTCCTTCAGCCAGTCCGCAATCACCGTTGCTAAAAGACTTCTGGGTAAATTCCTTGTCAGACGCTTTGGTAAAAAAACGCTGGCTCTCATGATAACCGAGGTTGAGGCCTATGACGGCCAAAATGATTTAGCTTCGCACGCGAGTTGCGGCAAAACGGAACGCACAAAAATAATGTTCGGCGAGGCCGGCCGATTTTACGTTTATTTCACTTACGGAATGCATTGGCTGATAAATATCGTAACCGGTCCCGTAGGATATCCGGCAGCGGTTTTACTCCGCGCCGGCAGAACGGCCGACGGAAAAAACATAAATGGGCCCGCACGGCTCACAAAATATTTAAAAATCGGTAAAAAATTCAACGGCAAGCCTGCCAACCGAAAAACCGGCCTTTGGTTTGAAAATCGCGGCATAAAAACAAAATCTTCGCAGATTTTGCGAAACTGCCGCATCGGCGTGGCTTACGCCGGCCCGGTTTGGTCAAAAAAACTTTATAACTTTAAACTAATAATTTAGAAGTTCTTCTGCTAGTGCGCCTTTATCAAGCAATCCTGTAATTCCGGAGTCATTGTCCAACCGCACTCCCCGTTCGCCTGGCGCTCACAACGGGCAGTTCTATAGCAAGTGTATCTCTCTGTCCACTCACAGGTGGTTATCACATCCGGTTTATCCGAACAAACCTGACTGCTGCAACCACCGATATAGCATCTTTCTAAAGGACGGCTACCGCTCTCTCCGCTACTCTCAAATCTTACCGGAACTCTGAATTCGCCGGCGTTCTGCGGCAAACCAGAAGGATTATCTTTTGCAAAAACCACCGTCCCGCTGGAAAACTTCAGCTGAGTGAATTCAACAACCGCCTTGAATGGAACGAAATCCGTGGTCATCCAATCGCTTTGCGCCCGAGCTTGACCGGCGCCGATAACGGTTCCGTCGCCGTCCAAAACCCTTACAGGAAAAACCGCTTCAAAAAACCAATTTCCCCTGGCTTCCCCGTCAACGGTTAGAGGAGAAACAATCCCGGCATTTGATTGAAGCGAGTAAATTCTTATGGAGTCGGCTGCCGCGGGCGGCATCGGGCTTTTAACTTCTTTGTAATACAAAAATACGCCGACACCTATAACCACAAAGAAAACTGAAATGAGGATTTTTTTCATAACCTAACACCTTCTTTTCTTAAAATAGCAATCTTGCAATGGGAGCCGCGGTTATAGCCGCCCGTTGAGCCATCTGACCGAATAACGCGGTGGCACGGTATTTTGGGATTGTGATTCTTGCTTAAAATATTTCCGACGGCGCGATAAGCCATTGGCTTGCCGCACGATTTTGCCACCGCTTTATAGGTCAAAACTTTTCCTTTCGGAATTCTTGCGACTATCTTTAAAACTCTATCTTTAAAACTTTGGCGATTTCTTGGCAACATCAGTCTTTATCTTCAAAATGTTCATATGCTTCCTGTAACGAAAAACGGACGGCGTTCTGTAAGCGGGCCTTCCTTTTTTTGAGCCAACTTTCGCGTAATTCTTCATTGATTTTCCAATTCTATCACAAAGAGAGCTTTATAAGTAACGAAGAAATGCACTCCGTTGCTGCTACAAATACGAATACGATGATTCTTTTCATCTGATTTTAGTGCCTGGTTTAACATCCTTTTCAACCGTCAAAATCACTGGACTGTCGTCGGCGTCCGTCGCCGCAAGAAGCATTCCCTGGCTTTGGAGTCCCATTAATGTCCTTGGTTCAAGATTAACGACCACCGCAATCTCCTTGCCTGCGAGCGCCGCCGGTTCGTAAACCTTCCCAATGCCAGCAATTATTTGCCTGTCCTCTCCTCCTAAATCAACAATAAGTTTGATAAGCTTGTCGGAGTTTTCAACCCTCTCGGCGACCTTAATCCTGCCGATTCTCAAATCAACCGCCTTAAACTCGTCAATCGTCATTGGTCTATATCTTAAAGCACGGCTGGTTAAAAATAAATACCCGGTCCGCGCCGAGTATTTGCTCCCCCACAAACCGTCGCGAAACTAATCGCTTTCCAAATAACCAGCGCACTGTGACTCAAACTGATTTTTCATTTTAGGGTGTTCTTTTACCACTTTTTTGACCGGTGGAGCACCGTAATTCATAAATTTATCCAGCGACTTACAAATATTAGCTCTTTTACTAGACTGTTTTTCTGCGCCAACATTGTTGATTGACGTTCTTATTTCATCATTTAAATCGTTGTACAATTTGCCAACCCTCGCATTAACCGGTTTGGCGGTACTGATCGCGCCCGTCGCGGCGGTTGGGGTAGCAGTGACAGTCACTTTAACCGCAGTTGCAATCGAGGGTTCTTCTTTCTCGCCTTCTCCTTCCAAACTTTCAATTTCCGAAAGCCGGCGGGCAGCAAATTTAAGGTGTAAAGCCGGCTGGTCCTCCGGGGAAGCTGCAAAGCTTTGCATAAACTCGCTGTAGCGCTTCATAAGATATAAAGGATGCTGCGGGCTCACGTTTTGGCTGTCGGCGTAGACTGCAACCCCACTCGTTGCCGCAAACAAGACAACGCTTGCGACCAATATTCTCCCGACCAAGCTCCAATGGGACCCGAGAGGTGCCGCGGACGACCGTTCAAAACCAGCAAGGAAAACAGACCTCAAATTCGCCGAAAATTCTTTTCTCGGCAGGAGCAACTTTTTTATGCCAACCGGCAGTTTGTCTCTAAAAAATAAAGCCATTACTTTTTTAAATTATCTTTCAGTTTTTTCTTCAGTCGGCTCATATTAACCCTGAGCAAAACCTCTGATTTCTCCGTAATTCCGGCAATCTCTTTGTAGGAAAGTTCCGCAATGTAGCGCAATTCAAACAGCTGCTTTTCTTCTCCACTCAAAGAATTCAAAAAGTTATTTAGGCCCTCGTATGCCAGCTTGGCGTCAAGCGAGGCGGTTGGCTCAGCATAGGCAACACTTTCAATTTCTTCGCCAAAATCAGAAAAAGACAAAGATTTCTTTTCCCGGTAATAATCAATGACGGTATTCCTCGCCAGCCGCCAAAACCAAACCGCGAAATTGCCCTTGCCCTCGTCAAAGGTTTGTACCTTATCCAGGAGCTTCAGGAAAATGTCCTGCGTCAGGTCCTCCGCCAGTGCGCGCTTGCCGACGCGGCTGAAACAAAAGCCGAAAACTTTACTTGCTAACTCATCGTAAATAGCCGCTGCCGCCTGCCTGTTTCCTTTTTTCATCTTGGCGGCCAAACTGTTAAGGCGCCGGCCGCTCCAATCAAGTTCCATAAGTAGATACGAAAAAATAGCTCCCTGCGTTACTAAAAAGTCTATGTATTAAAGCATAAAGACGGCTCTCTGTGAAGCTCAACGCTAAATTGCCGTTTCGGAGAAAACCGTCGAGTATCGAATATCCAGTTAGCCGTAAATCCTCAAAAGCTCGTTGAATTTTGCGATTCGCTCGCGTGCCGGCGCGCCGATTTTAAGTCCATCGGCACCACAAGCTCTGGCCAGATGAATTATAAAATTGTCTTCCACCTCGCCAGAGCGATGAGAAACAATGACTTTTAGCTTGTGCTCTTTAGCAGTCCTGATTGCCTCACAGGTTTCGGTCACGGTTCCAATTTGATTGGGTTTTATGATAACGGCGTTTATTTCTTGGCTTTCTGCCGCTGATTCAATAAGCGCCGGGTTCGTAACCGTCAAATCATCCCCTACAACCCACTTGCTTAAAGAACGCGCTTTCTCGGTCAAGCTCTTGAATCCGTAAATGTCGCTTTCTGCAAAAGGATCCTCAATTGATAAAAAATTATCCGCCGCAAAAAACCGCCTGGCGTAGAGCGCAACTAAATCATCAGTTCTTATTTTTTCCCTTCCAAGCCGATAATCCGAGGATTTATAAAAACTGGAGGCAGCGACATCAATTCCCAGGTGGAAATTCTTCAATTTCATCTTACTGATTAAAAACTCCAAAACACGCAACGGCTCGAAATTGTCCCTAAAATTTACGGCGTAACCGCCTTCATCGCCGATGGGCATAAGTCCGCCCCTAACTCTTTTTGCCAAAAACGCGCCTAAATTTTCATAAAGCCGTATCAAATCCTCCACCGTTTTTTCATAAGAGCCCACTGTTTCCGCTATGACAAGATATTCCTGAAAATCCAGATTATTTTTGGCGTGAAGCCCGCCGTTGATTAAATTTGAAAAAATGAGTGGCTTACGGCGCGTATCTTCAGGCCTGAAAAATTCCTTATTCAAAAACTGCCATAATTCCCCGTGTTTTCGCTCCGCAAAAGCCCGCGCGAAAGCCATAGACAACCCCAACATTAAATTTCCGCCGAGGCGGGACTTATCGGGTGTGCCGTCAAGGGCAATTAAAAACCGGTCAAATGCGGAAACGCTTCCAAAGTTCTTCTTTTTTATCACACCTCTTATTTTATTGAGAATCCTCGTGCACTTGCCGGGCGGGAAAACCGCCGCCTCGCACTTGCCGCGACTTTTGCCGGATGGAACCTGTGCGCAAAATTCCCGTCCCTGCGGATTTGCCAAACAAACCCCTATTGTCGGCTCGCCTCGGGAGTCAAAAATTTCCCGCAAAGTTGCGTCTTTTATTTTCATGGCACCAAATTCACCGGCTTACCGTTCAGAAATCCGTTTATATTTTCAATCGTCGTCCGCAAAATCCGCTCCAGCGCCTCCTGTGAATTGAAAGCATTGTGCGGTGTGATAAGCACGTTCGGCATTTTCATCAAAATGTGGTTCTCAAGCATCGTTTTAAGCTCTTCCTCCCGCGGATGTGCTTTGGTCAAAAATGTAAGTTCCTCTTTGGTCTCCCCTTCTTCTTCCAAGACATCCAATCCAACACCGGCAAGAATACCGCTTTGAAGCGCTTCAACCAAAACATCAGTCTCCACAATGCCGCCGCGGGCCGTATTTATAAGATAGGCGCCTTTCTTTATTTGTGAAACATTCTGCTTGTTTATCAGGTGGTGCGTTTTTTCGTTATAAGGGCAATGAAGCGAAACAATGTCAGAATTTTTTAACAAGTCTTCTAACGACAAATATTGAAAGCCCATATCGGCGGCAAATTTTAAATCTGGATACGGGTCGTAGGCCACGACATTCATCCCAAAGCCCTTGGCGATTTTTATCATTTCCTTGCCGATACGGCCGGTGCCCACGATGCCGATGGTTTTACCTTTTAAATCAACGCCGCGGAGGCCCGTGAGCGAAAAAGACTCCGCTTCCTTCATTTGGTCAATGCCCTGATAGATTTTTCGGGTTAAATTCAAAATCAAACCGAAAGCGAATTCGGCCACCGTGTTGTCGCCGTAGCCCGGCACGTAAGCAACCTGAATGTTTTTGGCTTTACAGTCATCAAGGTTGATATGGTCGTAGCCGGTGGACCTCGTAGTCAAGAATTTCAGATTGGGAAAAGCGACGAGTGTCTTAACATTGATCCGCGAATCAACGAAAACCGAAACCGCGTCGTAATCCGCCGGCGCCGGCATATTAAGCTCGTCAATCTTTTCTTTACTTAAGAAAAGCTCCTGCCCCGGAAAACTTTCCTTAAGGATTTTTTCCTCCCAACCTTCAAGTTCAAAAAAGGCGAGTTTCATAATATTTAGTACCTCTTTATATATTCTATACTCTAAATTCTATCCCTGCCCTTTTTCTTGTTTCGCTATTTGAATCTTGGTCTTTATAACGGTATCCGGATTCAATGACATACTTTCAATCTTGTTTTTAACCAGAAACTTGGCGAATTCCGGATAATCCGACGGCGCCTGGCCGCAAATGCCGATGTATTTTTTGCGGGCGCGGCATTTTTTTATAACTTCCTCAACAAGCTTTTTCACCGATGGATCGTTTTCGTTCGCAATCGCGTTCACAATATCGGAATCCCTGTCCAGTCCAAGCGTGAGCTGCGTAAGGTCGTTTGAGCCAATGGACATTCCGTCAAAAACGTCCAGAAATTCGTCGGCAAGAAGAATATTGGAGGGTATTTCGCACATTACGTAAATCTTTAACGCTGACTTACGCTGACTTGTCTGCGTCCGTCCGCGAGAAAGGCCGTATTTGGCCATCGCTTTTACCACCGCCTTCCCTTCCTCCGGCGTCCGACAGAAAGGAATCATCGGCACGACGTTTTTAAGTCCCATCTCATCGCGGACTTTTTTCATTGCAAGACATTCCAAACCAAACGCTTTTTCAAATTTGGGATTGTAATAGCGCGAGGCGCCGCGCCAGCCCAACATCGGATTTTCTTCTAATGGTTCGTAAAGCTCCCCGCCCAAAAGCTTCCGGTATTCGTTAGTCTTGAAATCGGAAAATCGGATTATGACCTCGTACGGCCAAAAAGCCGCGCCAATTTTGGCAATTCCCTCCGCTAACTCGCCAATGTAGTATTTAGTTTTATTTTTGTAGCCAACAGTGAGTTTATCAATTTGTCTTATGATTTTTTTCGTTTCCGGCCGCCGGTTTCTTTTCAGCTTCTTATAATCTATAAGCGCGTTCGGATGAATTTTTATGTGCGACGCAATTATAAATTCCAGCCTGCCCAAACCAACGCCTTCCGCCGGCAAATAGTGGTATTGAAAAGCCTCATCCGGCGAGCCGATATTGACCATAACTTTTGTTTTCGTTTTGGGCATTTTACTTAATCGGTGCTCCATAACCCGAAACGGGAGCTTTCCAGCATAAATCTTGCCCACTGCGCCCGACGAACAGTCAACTGTAACGTCGCCCCGGCGCAAAACCTTCGTGGCTCGTTCGGTGCCCACAATACAAGGAATCCCGAGTTCTCTTGAGACAATCGCCGCGTGCGAAGTGCGCCCGCCTTTGTCGGTCACGATGGCCGAAGCCACTTTCATAATCGGCTCCCAATCAGGGTCGGTCATCTCAGTGACCAACACCTCGCCCTTGTGGAATTTATTTATGGCTTTGGCGTTTCTTATAACGTTCACGCGCCCGGAGGCGATTTTCGTACCTACGGCCGTGCCCATAAGCAAAAGCTTCCCGTGCCGCTTCAAGCTGTATTCCCTGTAAATATTCTTATTTTCCGAAGAATGGACTGTTTCAGGCCGCGCCTGGACAATAAACATTTCGCCGCTCCGGCCATCTTTAGCCCACTCAATATCCATTGCCTGATAATGTCCGCGCTTTTTAGAAAAATGCCTCTCAATTTCCATGCACCACTTGGCCAGTTTTAGAACTTCGCTGTCTCTGAGGCAGAATTTTTCCTGTTCGGATTTGCTTACCGCCGTCATACGCGTTCCCTCCTCCGCATAGACAAGTTTAACTTTCTTTTCACCCAAATCGTGGACAATAATAGATTTATATCCTTTCTCCAATGCTGGTTTGAAAACGACGAACTCATCCGGCGTAACCTCGCCTTGTACAATCATCTCGCCCAAGCCGTATGAACCGTTGATGACAATTACTTTATTGAAGCCAGTTTCGGTATCCAGTGTGAAGGCTACGCCAGAGGCTGCTAAGTCAGATCGCGCCATTTTTTGGATTCCCACTGAAAGCGCAATTGTGAACTGCGAAAAACCCTTATCCACACGATAAGAAATCGCCCGATCGGTGAAAAGCGAAGCGATGCATTTTACTACGGCTTTATAGACGTTTTCTATGCCGCGCATATTCAAGTAAGTTTCTTGCGCGCCGGCGAAAGACGCCCCGGGCAAATCCTCCGCCGTAGCCGAAGAGCGCACGGCCACATCGGGGTTTCGGAAATACAATTTTCCCAGTTTTTCGTAAGCTTTGGCGATTTCCCGCTTAATATCTTCTGGCAGTTCGGCCTTCAAAATCATCTCGCGGACGATTTTGCCACGCCGCTGGAGATCGGCGATATTCCCAGTGTCCAAACTTTTCAAAACCAAACGAATTTTAGTGTTCAGCCCGCCCCTTTCAAGAAAATGCCTGTAAGCGTCGGCGGTCAAAGCGAAACCATTGGGAATGTTCACGCCCAAAGGCGTAAGCATCCGGTACATTTCACCAAGGGCCGCGTTTTTGCCGCCCACAGAAGGCACATCTTTGATGCCAATATCCTTAAACCAACGCAAAAATTGAGGATTTTTACTCATTTATGGCAATAATTAAATCGGAAACGTTTGAGCCGGTTTCTACGGTTATAAGATAATCGCCGACTTTACCAAAAAAGTTACCTGAGTCGTTTTCATCCAAAAACTTTTGAGAGTCAAGGCCCAGTTCGGTTGCCCTCTCTCTTGTAATTTTATCACAGACGGCGCCGGCGTAGTCGGAGTTGTCCCGGCCATCAGAGGCAAGCGCCAGAATCAGTTGATTATCACTGAGATATTTGAGCGCTGCAAGCGCCAGTTCCTGATTGCGGCCGCCTTTACCACGCCCCTTAACCGTCACCGTGCTCTCGCCGCCGTAGAGCAAAACCGTATGTGGTGGTTTTTCTTTCAAGTTTAAAATTACATCCTTGCCTACTTTTCTTGCTTCGCCGGAAAAACCGGCGTCAACTATTTCAGCCGAAAAACCCAAACTGCGGGCTTCAGATTCCATCGCTTCAAGCGCATTTTTATTGGAAACAACTAAAATATTGCTGACTTTTTCAAAATATTTCTGATCTTTCGGAGTTTCAACCAATCCGGCTTTTGGCAAACCGCAAACCTCTTCTACTTTATACCCATCAAGAACTTGCTCTGCATCTTTGACTGTTGTCGTATCCATAAATGTCGGGCCGGAAGCCACAAACTCCAGATTATCATGAGGAACATCGGAAAAAATCAGAGAAATCATGCGCGCCGGATAGGCATACTTGGCTAAATATCCCCCGCGGGCGAGTGATAAGTGCTTGCGCACCGTATTTATCTTGTAAATATCAGCTCCAGCTTTCGTCAGACATTCCATAAGGGCCGCTTCCTTAACGCAAGTGAACTTTTGCGGCTGACACAAGAGAGTGGAGCCGCCGCCGGAGACAATGGCAATAACCAAATCGCTTTCCTTGGCGCTCCTCAAAACCTCGATGATTTCCTTAGTGGCATCTACATTCCTTTCTGTTGGCAAGGGATGTGTACCGGCATAGGTCTTGATTTTTCTCAATTTCCCTGGGCGGACATCTATCACCACACCAGCCGCGATTTTCTCACCTAAAATTTCCTCGAGTGCCGCGCCAGCTTCAAGCGAACATTTTCCAATACCGATGACGAAAATCCTGCCAATATAAGCAAGATCAATTTTTTCGTCCTTTATCCTTAAAATACCGCCCTCAAGATTCACGGTTTCCTTTACTGCCAACTTAGTGTCTATTGCTAAAAGCCCCGCTTCGGCAATTTTAAGTGCCGATTTTCTCTTCGGCGTTGCAGCTAATTTTTCGAAGTTTAAAATCTTCATCAGACTGAATCTAGGTGAATTTCACAAAGTATATTGCTAATATTACAATAAAACCATGCGGTCCGCCATTCTATCTGCAATCCAATTCCTCTACAAAAATCTAGTAAGGAAAATTTTGTTTTTGCTGGATGCCGAAGTAGTTCATGAGCAGACGATTGCGTTCGGGAGGTGGCTCGGCGAATCAGGCGCGGTAAAAGCGGTTTTCTCCCGTGTTTTCAAGCGCCGCGACCCGCTGCTGCGGCAATCACTTTTCGGCATTGAATTTCAATCCCCTGTTGGCATTGCTGCCGGATTTGACTATGAAGGCAAACTCACTCAGTTACTGCCGTCATTGGACTTCGGATTTGACACCATTGGAACGTTCACCAACAAGCCTTACGGCGGGAATCCCAGGCCGCGGCTGGGGCGCTTGCCAAAGTCGCTTTCGCTTATGGTCAACAAAGGGCTCAAAAACGACGGTGTTGAAGCCACGCTCGCGCGCTTGAGAGGTAAACCCTTCAATTGTCCCGTTGGTGTGAGCATCGGCGTAACCAACAATCCTAATTTCAAGACAAAAGACGAAGCAATTGAAGACGTAATTTCCGCTTTCCGCAAAGCTGAAGCGTCTGGTATCCCGTTCGCTTACTACGAGCTAAATATCAGCTGCCCGAACCTTCCTGAAACAATAGGATTTTATGAGCCGAAGCGGCTGGAAAAACTTCTTACCGCCGCGGGAAAGCTGAAACTTTCTCGGCCGGCGTGGATAAAAATGCCGATTTCAGAAACCGACGGCGAAATACGCAAGATGATGGATGTGATTATTAAACACCGTTTTATCAACGCCGTGATTTTCGGCAACCTAGTGAGCGACCGCAAAAATCCGGCGATTCGCCGTGACGAGGTTGAAAAGTTCCCGGACGGAAACTTCAGTGGCGTCCCATGCCGCGAGCGCTCAAACGAGCTGATTCGTCTGGCATTTAGGGAATACGGTGGCCGGATGAAAATCATCGGCTGCGGTGGCGTCTTTGGTGCGGAAGACGCATTCAAAAAAATAAAACTTGGCGCCTCGCTCGTGCAACTCATAACAGGTTTGGTTTTTGAGGGACCACAACTCGTCTCGCAAATCAACCGCGGCATCTCGGCTATTTTGAAACGCGACGGTTATTCTTCAATAACCCAAGCCGTCGGGGCCGAAGCCTGAAACGGAATGCTTACACTTAAAATGTTTGAATTCGCCGAGCTTCAATCTGAATTCCATAAAGAAATTAAAGCTTTGAGCGCCTCCTTTGTGGCGTCAATGAGTGGATATTTTTCGTAATCTTCAGGATTTATCCATTGATAATCATCGTGGTTGTCACTCAATTTCACTTCAGAATTTAGTGGCTCGCACGTATAAAAAATACCGATAATTTGTATCTGCTCATCACGAATAATTGGTCTCCACTCGTCTACAAAAAAGGGGCCTTCAATCGTAACGTCCATTCCAACCTCTTCTTTTGTCTCACGAATAATAGCATCGATTACTTTTTCACCGGGTTTAACCTTACCTCCGGGAAAATCGTATTTACCGTGATTCGTCCCGCCGCTATAACCTAAAGACTCCCGTATAATGAGTACTTTCTTATCTGAAATAATCACCGCCCGGACAGCGATGAATTGTTTCTTAATAATTTGTTGATTCATTTTGCGCCCTATTTTCCGTGACACTTTTTATACTTTTTCCCGCTGCCGCCCTTCGGCGCCGCTCAGGACTCCGCTTTGCTTTCCTAAAAATCTAAGCATTCTTGCCGTGGCAGTGCTTATATTTGACCGGCCGGCCGTCAGGCTTTTTCGCTCCGCACGGGCAGGGATCATTTCTACCGACCTTACCGGTCGGCGCTGACTGACGCCGACTGGCCGCTGGGCTACGCTGATTTTTGTCCGCGTTGGTCTGCGATAATTTAAAAATGTTTAAAAAAACCAAGGTGTCAAAGCTGTTCCAGAATCCCTGATAAAGGCGGCGCGCTTCCTGACGGTATTCCACGAGCGGGTCTTTCTGGCCATAGGCGCGGAGACCCACGGCTTCGCTCACAGCTTCCAATTCTTCCAGATGATTCATCCAAAGCATATCCAAGATTCCTAAGAGCTGGCTTTTAGCCAATTCATGGCCAGCCACCGCCACGCTGCGTTTATTAATCAATTCTTCCAGCTTTTCGCGCGTAGTATCCGCTGGGTAAGGGTTTTCTTTATTTACGACGCCTGCCGACTCAAAAGCCTGCTTTAATACGTCCGTGATTTCACCGCCGCTCTGCGCGAGCATTATATTCAAATAATTCAAAGATGAGTTGATGATAATGTCCGCCAGTTTTTCTTTTTCCAAAATTCCCAAAAATTCCTGCCGCTTTTTGTAAACCGCCGAACGCTGTTTGTTCAGAACGTCATCGTACTCTAAGAGATGTTTCCGCAAATCAAAATTGGCGCCTTCCACTTTGGCTTGTGCTTGAGCCACGGCTTTGGAAATAAATCCCATTTCAATCGGCTGGTTCTCGGGCAGATTGAATCGCTCCATCAAGCTTTTAATCCGGTCGCCGCCGAAAATCCGGAGCAAATCATCCTCTAAAGAAAGGAAAAACTGAGATGAACCGGGGTCGCCCTGCCGGCCGGCCCGGCCGCGAAGCTGGTTGTCAATGCGCCGCGCCTCATGCCGTTCGGTGCCGATAATGTGAAGACCGCCGAGTTCCTTGATTTTTTGCGCTTTATCAACGTCTGGAGGATTGCCGCCAAGAATTATGTCAACGCCCCTTCCAGCCATATTGGTAGCTACTGTCACTGCACTCAATCTACCCGCCTGAGCGATAATCGCACCTTCACGTTCATTGTTCTTAGCGTTTAAAACTTCGTGCTTCACACCAGCCTGCGAGAGCATCGCCGAAACCAATTCATTCTTCTCAATGGAAGTCGTACCCACAAGTATCGGCTGACCCGCTTTTTGCCGCTCCTTGATTTCATTTACAACCGCTACAAATTTGGCGCGCAAATCTTTATAAATAGCGTCGTTCAAATTCTTTCTTATGAGCGGCTTGTTGGTCGGAATGCTTACAACCTCCAGGTTGTAAACCTTGTGGAATTCCTCGGCTGAAGTTTGCGCCGTGCCCGTCATGCCGGCAATTTTTTTGTAAAGCCGAAAGTAGTTTTGAATGGAAATTTTGGCGTAGGTCCGCGACTCTTGCTTTATCTGGACGCTTTCCTTGGCTTCAATCGCCTGATGCAGTCCGCCCTGATATCGGCGGCCGTGTAGCAAACGCCCTGTGAATTCGTCAACAATAATCACTTCGCCGTTTTTAACCACATAATCCTTATCCCTCTGAAAGAGGGCTTTGGCGCGCAGGCTTTCCTCCAAATACCTCACCAACCGAATATTTTCCGGCGCGTAGATATTCTTGAGGCCGAGCATTCTTTCAATTTTCTCTATACCGGATTCGGTAATGCTCGCCGACCTGAATTTCTCGTCCACCGTGTAATCGGCGTCTTTTTGAAGCCCAGAGACGGCACGCGTAAAAACCTTGTAATATTCACTTGATTCCGCGTCCGGCGCGGCGATTATGAGCGGCGTCCGTGCCTCATCAATTAAAATACTGTCAACTTCGTCAATAATGGCGTAGTTATGGCCGCCTTGCACTTGTTCTTCCAAGCCATAAACCAAGTTGTCCCTTAAATAGTCAAAGCCGAATTCGTGGTTTGTGCCGTAAGTAACATCAGCCAGATATGCCTCTCGTCTCGTTATGGGCCTTAAAAAATCTTGCTGGACCAAAAAGCTTCCGGTTGTATCCCGTTCTTTATCAAGAAGCGCAGACTCACGCTGACTAAACGCTGAACTACGCTGACTGTCCGCGTCTGTCTGCGTAAAAGCCGGATCGTAAAGAAAAGCTGCGTTAGGAACAAGACAAGCAACGGAAAGTCCCAATGCACGATAAACCTGGCCCATCCAGACAGTATCCCTGCGGGCCAAATATTCATTTACGGTCACGACGTGCGCGCCCTTGCCGCTTAAGGCGTTTAAATATGCAGGTGCAACAGCAGCCAAAGTTTTTCCTTCTCCGGTCACCATCTCAGCCACTGCTCCTTGATGTAAAACCAAACCGCCCAAAAGCTGAACATCAAAAGGCCGCTGGCCAAGTGTTCTTTTGGCCGCTTCTCTTGTGAGCGCAAAAGCTTTAGGAATTAAATCGTCTAGAGATTCACCGTTCTTTGCGCGATCTTTTAAATTTTTGCTTTCGCTCTCAAGTTCTTCGTCATTTAACTTTTCAAATTCTACCTCTAAATCATTAATTTCCCGAACCTTTAAGTAAAGTGTATCTAAAGAACGTTTCTGAAAAATTTTTTTTAAAAAAGTAAACATAACAATAAACAGACACTTTTTTGTATTGCTGGCGCGCCTATTTCTGAGCGTGACTTTTTGGAGCGTCGCGTCTGCCTTTTTTTAGCGCCCAGGTTTTGTATTTTTCTATCTCTAAGCGAATCTTGTCTTTTACGGCGTCTATGGCGACCCTCAAATCTGGCAACTCTTCTTCGGCCCTCAAAATCCTGCCTGGCAAGCGAAGGTCGGCTTCGGCTCTAAAAACTTGGCCTTTGTGATGATGTTTTGTGGTGCGAGCCACCTCAACCCAAATTTCTACTTCGCCCATAACATCAAAACTTTTGATGAATTTAGCGAGCGGCATCAATTTTTTCTCTATGTAAATATTTAGACTTGGCGTAAGGTCTAAATTGGTAGCTTTGACGTTTATCTTCATAAAACGGATTATACTTTAAAAAAGCCCTTTAAAAAAGAACCCCCTCCGCCGAGGCGGAGGGGGAAAAGGCAATACTTATCTCCTCTTTTTTCCTCCTTTCTTTGCCTTTTTACCTCTCTTCTTTTTTGCCATGAGGTAAAATTTTTTAAAATCGGGTGTCGACCTCCCCAACCCAAACCTAATTGAGAAAAATTTTATTGCTCTCCTATTTAAATTGAATTATATCACATTTGATTTTCAAAATTTTTCAAAAACTGTGCATAACTCTCCGCAACTTCAAACTTCTGTTATTTCCTCTTCTAAGTTTATTTTAAATTTTTTCTTAACAGTTTTTTTGGTTAAATTCACGAGCGTTTTAACGTCTAAAGCCGTGGATTCGAGCACATTCACGATAAAATTCGGGTGTTTCGGCGAAATCATAGCGCCGCCGTGACTGACGCCGGCCAGACCCGCCTCTTTGATAAGGTATGCCGCCGGCACCACTGGAAACGGATCGTTCTTTATGACACTGACAAAACGGGGACGGAGCGCCTGCGGAATCTTGTTTAAATCAACGTTTTTAAAAATGCTGCCTATGTTTGGATGGTCAAGGGGCTGGTGGAGTAAACGGTAGTCGATTTTTTCTTGTACGGCAGATTTAATTTTTTTAGGATCGCCCTTTTTTAATTTAAGTGTCGCTGCCAAAATGATTTCCTTGTTATTTTTCTCTTTAAAAATACTTGAACGATAGCCGAAATAACACTCAGCACTGTTTCTTGTAATCTCCTTGCCGGTTTTTGTGTCTAAACTTTCCACCTCGGCAACTGCATCTCTCATCTCTCCGCCAAAGGCGCCGGCATTACCGCGAATAGCGCCGCCCAAGGTACCGGGCAAACCGCCTGCCCATTCCAAGCCGCTAAGTTCCTTCTCTATTATAAAATTCAAAAGATCGGTCATTAACACGCCGGCACCCGCTTTAATTGTCCCCGCATTTGTTAACTCTAAAAAGTTAAGATTTGGCTTTAGCACCAAGCCGTTAAATCCTTTGTCATTAATTAAAAGATTTGTCCCGCCGCCTAAAATAAAAATCGGCAACTCATCATCTTTTGCCAATTTAACAGCAGATTTTACTTCATCAACATTCTTTGCCTCAAAAAAATAAGCTGCTGGACCGCCAATCCTGTAATTAGAATATTCTGCTAAATTTATGTTTCTCTTAAATTTCACCATAAATTTTTGATACAGTAACACGGGCTGATTCTTGCACAGCTAAAATCAACGGCTAAAAATTTGACCAGCACGCAACCCTGGTGGCTGCCGGTGGTGACCTCCATAATCTGTTTGATTTTGAATGAGTGCTCTTCCGACAGCCACGAGGGGCGCGGCAGGCCTACGTTCTTTTATGCCTTCTTCATACTAGCCCAACACTATAAAAAACGGAAATATCGGGTCTATTGGAAAAAATCCCGCCCCTCCAAGGAGGGGTGGGACCAAACAGAACGGATGAATATACTTTAATCGACGTCGTCGTTAAGGTATACTTGCACTCATTCAATGGTATTATAGCAGACTGACTCTCAAAAAGTCAAGCAATTTGGCAGCTTACCCTACCCTTTCTATCTTGGCACCCAACCCCCTCAACCTTTCGTCAATGTTCTCGTATCCTCTGTCTATTTCTTCCATGCCGTCAATCTCCGATTCGCCATCGGCAGTCAAAGCCGCTATAACGTCAACGATGCCGCTCCGGAGGTCACGGATCTGGAATCTGCCGCCGCCGCGAAGCTTTGTCGGGCCGTGAATTATTGCCACATGCCCTAATTTTTTGCCGACAAAACGGCACCAGGACTCCGACGGGCAATCAGTCAAAACCTCAATCTTGGCGCCGATGGAGTTCAAATCCCCAGAATACCCGAACCTATCCTCATAGATTGTTTCATGAATCACAGAATCACCCTCTGCTTGTGTTAAAACAACCGCTAATGGCTGCTGCCAGTCGGTCATAAAACCAGGATGAGAACCAGTCTCAATTGTAAGCGGCCGAAGATGCAAATTCGGACGCGAAAAGATTATCCCCTCTTCCACAACCTCATATTCAGCGCCTAAGCGGCGAACGGTGTTCAAAAACGTAATTAGATGCTCTTGAATCGCATCCCTAACCAAAATTTTTCCGCCGGTAGCGATCGCCAAACACGCAAAAGAAACTGCTTCATTTCTATCCGGTAAAACGTCGTGATTTACGCCGCACAATTTGCTCACGCCATCAATATAAATGTCTCTGTCAGAACCGAATTCTATTATGGCGCCCATCTTCTGGAGCATTTTAATCAAGTCAACAATTTCCGGCTCCAAAGCGGCGTTCATAATCACCGTCCTGCCTTTAGCTAAGACCGAAGCCAAAATGGCATTTTCTGTCGCACCAACGCTCGGGAAATCTAATTTGATGAGCGCGCCGCGCAAGCCGTTCGGCGCCGCTGCTTTGTAGCTTGCCTGCGTAACTTGAATTTCAGCTCCCAACGCTTCGAGCGCTTTTATGTGTAAATCAACTGGCCTAGGCCCGATTTTATCACCACCAAGAATTGGCACTTCAGCCTCGCCGGAGCGGACGAGAAGCGGTCCCAAGGCCAAAATAGGAATTCGGTTACGACGGCTTAACTGTAAAACGCGGCTGGACTTAATTTCAGGCGTGTGAATTTTCACGGTGCCATGAGATATGGAAACACCGCTGCCTATTGTCCGGCAAAGCTCGGCTGTAATCTGCGTCTCGCCGATGTCCGGGAAATTCCCGAAAGCGCACGGCTCAGAAGTCAAAAGTGAAGCCACCATCATCTTGGAGGCGGCGTTTTTGGCGCCCGAAACTTTTACTTCTCCGTTAAGCGGCTTTCCGCCCCTAACTAAGAATCGCATGATGCAAAAAATCGCTGAGCTTTGGAATTGAAATTCTTTCCTGCTTAGTGGTGTCTCGGTCTCGCACCGTAACGTCTTTTTTCTCCAAGCTCTCAAAATCAACGGTAATGCAGTACGGCGTTCCTATTTCGTCCTGCGAATAGTAGCGCTTTCCGATATTTCCCCTGTCATCCCAAGCCACATAGAACCTCTTGCGCAAATCGTCGTAAATACTGCGAGCCAGCTCTGCCAACTCCGGTTTGTTAGCTAAAAGCGGGAAAACTGCCGCTTTATATGGAGCAAGTTTTGGATGAATCTTTAGAATCGTTCTGTCTCCGTCTTCACTATAAGCGTCCAGTAAAAAGAACAGCGCCGCCCTGTCCACGCCGCCAGAAGCCTCAATAACCCATGGCGTATATTCCTCGCTGCTGTCAGGATCTTTATATGTTATTTTATGGCGGCTTAGGTCCCAGTCGCCTCTGTGATGAATACCTTCAAGCTCGCTCCAGCCAAAAGGGGCGTCGTATTCCAAATCCTCCGCAAATATCGCATAGTGGGCGCGTTCTTTTGGTTCATGAATTCTAAAGCGAAGATTCTTCTCTTTGATGCCAAGAGAAACATACCAATTTCTTCTTTCCTCCTTCCAATACTTGAATACCCCTTCGGCTTCTTTCTTGTCCGGCTTTATGAAATATTCAAGCTCCATCTGTTCAAACTCACGACTTCTAAAGGTGAAATTACCAGGTGTTATTTCATTGCGGAAAGCTTTGCCAATTTGAGCAACGCCAAAAGGAATCTTTACGCGGGATGAAGAAATTATATTCTGGAAATCAACAAAAACACCCTGAGTGATTTCGCCACGCAAGTAAGCTTTTTGCTTTGGCTCGGTCACTCCCAAGAAAACTTCTGTAAGTAAATTAAAAGTCTTTGGCTCGGTCCAAGAAATTTTCTCGCCTTTATCTTTGTGTTCGCTCTCGTGTTCTTTTATCTTATCGTTCTTATCGGCGCGGAAACGCTCGTGGCATACCTTGCACTCAACCAGAGGATCTGTAAAGCCCTCCAGATGGCCTGAAACTTTCCAAACCTCCGGATTCATAATAATCGCAGCATCAACTCCAACTATGTCCTCACGCTCATAAACTATGTTCTTCCACCATTGCTCCTTAATATTCCTCTTAAGTTCTACTCCAAGCGGCCCGTAATCCCAAAATCCCGTAAGTCCGCCATAAATTTCGGAGCTTGGATAAACGAAACCCCGCCGCTTCGCCAAACTCACAATTTTTTCCATTAAACCATTAGCCATAAGACAAATTTATAACAAACTACGGCTGAACCTGCCTATTGTAAGTGTTTATGGTTGTGTCGTAAGGCAAGCTTGTGTCAAGCGCCGCCGCGGAACTCTTCAAAGTACTGCTAGTAAAGTTATCCACTCCTTCAATATCGGTCTGGCCGATTAACGTCACAAACTGGCCTACTTGATTGACGTTAGGAGTATTTTCCACTTGGAATATAGCCTCAGCCGGCGGACTTATAACGCCTTTCGTCGCCGGCAGGAAATCAACTATCCAGCTAACAAGGCCGGTTGATGGGTCATAAGTCGGCATGCTCTGTGTGTTGCTCTTCACGACGCCAGTAAATCTGGTGCCGGACTGCAAAAAAGCCGAAACCTTGACGGTTGAAACATCTGTTGAGTAATTAGTCACAAGCCAATGAACGGTGTACTGCGTCGGCTTATTGACGTGCGGCGGATAAGGTCCAGAATTCAGGATTACCGAAGCCGCATCCCGCCACAAGGCTTTGGCGGCTATGGACAATTCGCCGGCCACCTTGGTCTCCAAATTGGCAAGCGACAGAGTCCTTTGAGCGGTGGTCAATGGCGGCACTGTCGGCGACTGAATCTGTGCTTGAATCTTCACTGTAAAATTTTTATCGCTTAAGAGCCGGATGGGGTATGATTCTCTTAGATGAATAGAGAATGTAACCATGCCGCTTTCGCCAGGCGCGAGACTTGAGAGGGACGGGGTATTCGCCGTAAGCCAAGTAACCGTATTGCTTAAAGAATTAAATGTGCCATCTGACTCAAACGTGGTGAAATCAAACATCTCGCCGACCAATCTCGCCTGGATAGTCACGTTGTTTAATGTAACGTCATAGTTGTTTTTGTAAGACAAGACATAATTCAGCGTATCGCCGCTTGAAGCGATGTAATTTGTACCGCCGTTAACCGAAATGTCCAAAGACAGCGGCGGCTGAGCAATCGTAATATTCGCCGTTTGAGTGTTAATGGTGTAAGTAGTACCAAGAAAATCGGCGGTTACGATGCCAACCAAACCAAAACTTGAGTTGCCCTGCCCGACCATGTTGCCCTTAATCGCTATAGTCCCCTGCGAGCCCCCTGAGAGCGTACCCAAATTCCATGAATTGTTGCCGCTCGTCTCCGCCGCAACGGTGCTCATTTTAAACTGAAACGCCGGCGGATAATCCAGCTTCAAATGAACATTCTGAAAATCATGGCTGGCGTTATTTGTATAATTCACGGTTATATTGAAATCGTTGTCGCTGAAAACGCTCTGCGGCATATTGATAGTCAGTGAAACTGCCGGCTGGCCGACTATGAAGTCTAAGGCGCTGTCCGTTTCATACTGGGCCTTCGAGTCGGTAGCTCCCGAATAGACGAACTTGGCTTCAACGTGTTTTACGCTCTGTGCGCCCGAAGAAACTATCAGATTGAATTTTTGCTCGCTTACACTGCCAGGCCCCAAGTCTCCCACTGCTTGTTCTAAAATCCGCTGGTCCGACGACTGCCCGGTAAAGGAAACACCATCAGGGAGAGAAATTGAAAGCTTGCTGTCCTTTAAAACCACATCGGAATAATTCGATGCCGAAACATTGATGGAAAAAGGATCACCGAGCAATATCACATCCGGCTTTTTGAATTCCAAGCTGACATTCGGGCCTGGCTGAGGTCTGAAGAAGAAATAATAAATAGCAGCCGCAGCTAACACGAGAACCACAATCGCAGCTATAACCCAACGCTTTTTACTGCGGGTTGTCTTTACTTTCGCAACCGGCACATCCGTTTCTCCCCAAGGCGAGCTGCGCTTTTTACCACTAATAATAGGCATTCAAAAGGTCTAATGAATATATAATAAGTCATTCTCGGCCACCTTTGAAGCACAGCCTTTGCAGAAAAATTCCTGGCTTTTGATTCTGAAAACCTGCGGGTCGCCCTTGCCGCACATTTGACACGTGGCATCCCTCGGATCCCAACCTAAAATAGCAAGCACTTTCCGCCAATCTATATTTTCGCTCTTTATATCATGCCAAAGCCGACTATCCGGCTCCGCTTCGGCCAAAAGCAAATGGAGGTTGTACAGGTCCGCCGGTTCTATGTGGAGCCTGTCTTTTTTCAAGGCATCAACAACTTGAAGCCCGTTTTTTTCAACCAACCTCACATCAATCAAGTTGCCCGGCTCAAGATGCGGCGAAAGTTTTGAGGTAATGCGGCGGGCACTCTTGGCTTTAGCCACTAATTTACCGAATTTTTTGGTAAAAAGAGAAACGCGGGTGTCTAGGTCGCCATTTGGTTCTTTGTTTAAAACTATGGCTTCACTCAGGTACTCAAGCATACCCGTTAATAGAAACTCGATAATTTTTTATTTTTTGACATTTGGTGATAATTGGACTTCATTTCCTGCCAAATAGCTGTTAGACCGACACAGATTCTGCTTTAGTGCCATGGTCGAGTTTCCACTACCAGACATACCAGAAATTTATCAAATAAAACCTCCTTCATCAACCCCACGTCTCTTGATACTGGCGAAGAAATACAATAGTATACAACCAGCAACCAATACAATTTGGAGGTTGGAAATGAAGTGGCTTCTTGTCGGTTCTCTTTCCGTGTCGCTTGGAGCGGCTATCTTTGTCGTATACCATGGCAGAAGTATCAGGGCCGCTGTCCTCGTCGGAGGGATTTCCCTCTATATTTGCTTAACCCTTTCATTTTTGGCGTTGACAATATACCAAATCCAACTCAAAAAACGAATCTAAGCCGAAAAGCTAATGACCGCTGAGTAGGCTTTTTGTTTTTGAAATAATTGTGGTCTAAAAAGAAAAGAACCCTGCGCGATTGCTCGCGGAGGGTTCTTATTTGTGCAGCTTAACGAGGAGATCCTTCTTATCGAAAAGGCAAATATTGCCGGTGCGCGTCCTAATTACTCTAGTACAGTCGTTCACCCTCATAATGGCAAGCAACACATCGCCATTAGGAATTTCTCTTCTCACATCTTTCATAGAATAGAGCCGGCCGCCACAAAAGTATGTCGGCGACTCGTTTATCCGGCTACTCTCTGTCTCTATGACCCGGCCGTTAATCCTGGCTTGCTTTACAATAATATCAAAAAACTTGAAGCCGAAAACTCCGTCAGGAATTTTGATTTTTGACACATCTCGGCTTTTCACTTCTTTGGCCGAGTTGTGGAATGATTCGTCCCGAAAAGCGAATTCAACAAAAGTCTTGCGAATGCAACCCATTGTCCTACCTCCTTTCTTTCAAGGTGCTTGTGAGCCGCGAAAAATTCGCGGCAGAACTAACGTACCTCTATTTAAAAATAATATAGATAAACAAAAAAATAAAGGGTGAGTTTTCCCCTGCCCCGTAGTGAAGACGCAGACTTCTACTTCGGGGTTTTTCTTTGTTCACCCTGAGTCTATTGAAGGGGGGGGCGGCAAATTCTT
>Ga0315282_10003674_pt1 | contig 27420 bp, 30 predicted proteins | sample YL17G07_20_MG_FD_203693 | JGI IMG/M metagenome (GOLD analysis project Ga0315282, IMG submission 203693) | Sediment microbial communities from Yellowstone Lake, YNP, Wyoming, USA - YL17G07_20 | ecosystem: Environmental > Aquatic > Freshwater > Lake > Sediment | place: USA: Wyoming | collected...
TGCCGCCCGACCCGGTAGGATAGCCATCGATGGAGAACGTCCTCGGCCAGCAACTCCCCGCCTGGATGGTGCTGCCCTTCGTCGGGCTGCTCCTGTGCATCGCCACCCTGCCGCTTGCTCGCGAAGAATGGTTCGACCGGCACCACAACAAGGCGCTCGTGGCCGCGGTGTTCGGCGTGCCGGTCGTCGCCTACCTGGTCCTCGGATACGGACGGGTCGGGTACGATCGGGTGCTGAGCACCGGTGAGGACTACGTGTCGTTCATCGTGCTCCTGGCGGCTCTCTTCACCATCTCCGGCGGCATCTACTTGACCGGCAACCTGCTCGGCAAGCCGCAGACGAACCTCGCCTTCCTGCTGATCGGCGCCGTGCTGGCCAACTTCATCGGCACGACCGGCGCGGCGATGGTGCTCGTACGCCCGGTCCTGCGCGCCAACTCCGAGCGCATGCGCTATCGGCACGTGGTCATCTTCCTCATCTTCATCGTCTGCAACATCGGCGGGCTGCTCACGCCTCTGGGCGACCCGCCGCTCTTCCTCGGGTTCCTCAACGGCGTGAGCTTCTTCTGGACGTTCCGCCTCTGGCCCGAGTGGCTGTTCACGGTCGGCCTTACGCTGGCTGTGTTCTACGCCCTCGACACGTATTACTATCGCCGCGAGCCGGCGAGCTCCCTGCGTGCCGACGTCGTCGACTACGAACCGCTGGGGATCGTGGGTAAGGTCAACTTCGTCTTCTTGGCAGGCGTGGTCGGCGCCGTGGTCGCCTCGGAGCCCCTGTTGCGGGCCGGCGAAGCGGTCCACTTCCCGTTCCTGCGCGAGCTCGTGATGCTGGCCATGCTCGCGTTGTCGCTGCGCTATGGGCCGCATGAGGCCCGCAGACTGAACAAGTTCACCTGGCGGCCCATCCGCGAGGTCGCCATCGTCTTCGCGGGCATCTTCGCGGCGATGATCCCGGCGCTCGCCATCCTCGAGGCGAGGGGTGGTGAGCTCGGGCTCACGCAACCCTGGCACTTCTACTGGGCTGCCGGGGGTCTGTCGTCGTTCCTCGACAACGCGCCCACCTACCTCACCTTCACCTCGACGGCGCAGGGCTACTTGGGGATCGGCAGCGTGGCCGGTCTCATGAGCCACCACGTCGCGGGAACGGCGACCTCTGCTCCGGCAGCCTTCCTTGCGGCTATCTCGTGCGGGTCGGTGATGATGGGCGCCAACTCGTACATCGGCAACGCGCCCAACTTCATGGTCAAGACCATCGCCGAGGAGGCGGGCGTGAACATGCCGCACTTCTTCGGCTACATGGCCTATTCGGCGGTGGTGCTGATTCCGATCTTCATCGCCACGACGCTGGTGTTCTTCAGGTAGTCGGCTCGTCACGCGGTCACGCTCGTCACGCGGCTACAGTCACGCGCCGGCAGCCCCGTGACGAGGGAGGAGAGCCTCGGGTCTGCCGCGACCATCTGTACAAATAGCGCGGTCTCACCCTGTCCGTCCGGTACCGGAGCGCGGGCGCGCCCGTGACATATACTTCGCTGTAGCGGGCGCGCCCGCGCCCGTGATCCGTGCGCAGCGCCAACCTGGGAGGATGGGCTTTGGCCGGGAAAGATCGGCAAACGGCCAACGTCGGGGCCGGCAACTGGAAGGGGCTGGGCATGTGGGCTTGGCTTCTGTTCCGGATCAGCGGTCTCGTCGTCGCCGGGTACCTCTTTGTCCACATCGTCATCATCTCGACGGGGCGGCTCAGCGGCGCTTCGAGCCTCGACAGCATCTTCAGAAGCTTCGACAAGCCGCTCTTCGTGGTGCTCGACCTGCTGCTCGTGTGGGCGATCATCTTCCACGCCTTCAACGGTGTGCGGGTGGTGCTGATGGACCTGGGCATCGGCATCGGGCGCCACAAGGCCGTGTTCATCGGAGCGATGGCGGTGGCGGTCGTGTCGCTCGCTTTCTTCGCCGTCAAGGCTTTCGAGTTCCTAGGCTGGGGGTGATCAGGTGATGAGCGAGCAGACGATCGCGGCGACCCAAACGTCTTCATCTCGAGACGGGGTGCGCACGAGCGGCAGTCGCACCTGGAAGTACTCGAGCAGAGAGGCCATCGACGCCGCCCGTGGCGGCGTCTGGGCCTGGCTGTTCCAGCGCGTCACTGCCGGCGTGCTCGTCTGGGGCCTCGGCAGTCACCTCATCGCGACGCACATCTACGCGCTCGGCGAGTTGAGCTACGGCAACATCGGTCACCGGCTGACCGCGGCGTACTTCATCGTCGTCGACATCGCCCTGCTGGCGGCGGCTGTCTACCACGCTCTGAACGGTATCCGCATGGTGGTCCTCGACTACTGGTTCAAGACTGCCTCTAGCCGGCGTGGCCTGGCGGTGGTCCTTTGGTTCTTCGGCCTCGCCTCGTTCGTCTACGGCATGTGGGCCCTCTGGCCCTGGATCACGAAGTAGGAGGGGGGGAGGGATGATCCGTCACGAGCTCATCGTCGTCGGCGGCGGCCTGGCCGGCATGCGCGCCGCGATCGAAGCGAAGAAGAAGGGGATCGACGTCGCCGTCCTCTCGCAGGTGCACCCGGCGCGCTCGCACTCGGGCGCGGCCCAGGGGGGTATCAACGCCGCGCTGGCCAACAACCCCGAAAGCCACGACGACACCCCCGAGAAGCACGCCTTCGACACTGTCAAAGGCTCCGACTACCTCGCCGACCAAGACGCAGCCTTCGCCATGACGACCGACGCGGTGCCGGCCATCTACGAGATGGAGCACTGGGGCTGCCCCTTCAGCCGCTACGACGACGGGCGCATCGCGCAGCGGCCGTTCGGCGGCGCCGGCTACCCGCGCACGTGCTACGGCGCCGACAAGACGGGCCACTACCTTTTGCGCACCATGGTCGAGCAGGGGTACCGGCACGAGGTGACGATGTACATCGAGCAGTTCGTCACCGCGCTCATCGTCGCCGATGGTGTCTGCCGGGGGGTGGTCGCCTACGACATGCTGAACGGCGGCTTCGAAGCTTTCGTCGGCGAGGCCGTCATCATGGCTACCGGCGGGGCGGGGCGCACCTACTCCAACACCACCAACTCGCTTATCTCGACCGGCGGCGGCATGGCGATGGCCTATCACGCCGGGGTGCCCATCAAGGACATGGAGTTCGTGCAGTTCCACCCCACGGGCCTGCTCACGACCAACATCCTCATGACCGAGGGCGCGCGCGGCGAGGGTGGTTACCTGATCAACGACCTCGGCGAGCGCTTCATGGCGAACTACGCGCCCAAGGCCATGGAGCTGGCGCCGCGCGACATCACTTCGCGCTCGATCCAAACCGAGATCAACGAAGGCCGCGGCATCGGCGGCAAGGAGTATGTGTACCTCGACCTGAGGCATCTGGGCGCTCAGAAGATCCAGGAACGGCTGCCCGGCATCCGCGACCTGGCGATCCACTTCGAGGGTGTCGACCCCGTTTATGAGCCCATCCCCATCGTGCCCAGCCAGCACTACTCGATGGGCGGCATCGACACCGACGCCGACGGTAAGACCGAGATGCCCGGTTTCTACGCCGCCGGCGAGTGCGCCTGCGTCTCGGTGCACGGCGCCAATCGGTTGGGCGGCAACTCGCTGCTCGAGACGATCGTCTTCGGGCGACGGGCCGGGGCCGCCGCCGCCGAGTTCATCAAGGGCGGCGGCGCCAAGCCCGTCGCCGACGTGCAGCACGCCGCCGACGAGGCCGTCAAGGCCGTCAAGAGCCGCGTGGAGCAGCTGGCGACCGGCGGCGGCGGCGAAGACCCCTACGCCATACGCGCCGAGATGACCACCACGATGAAGGACCACTTCGGCGTCTTCCGCGACGAGCCCACCATGGCCGCCGGTGTCGCGAAGCTGCGTGCCCTCAAGGAGCGCGTGCGCCACATCAAGCTGCGGCACACCGGCTCGGTCTTCAACCTCGACATGATCCGCACGACCGAGCTGGAGGGCATGGTCGACCTGGCTCTGGCCGTGGCCGTGGGTGCCCTCCAGCGCAAGGAGTCACGCGGCTCACACGCGCGCACCGACTGTCCGACGCGCGATGACGCCGCGTGGCTCAAGCACACGATGGCCTACTACGAGCCAGACGGGCCGCGCCTCGACTACAAGCCGGTCACTCTCGGGATGTTCGAGCCACAGGAGCGAAAGTACTGATGCCTGAAGCCAAGTTCCGCATCCAGCGCTACGACCCCGACCGCACGCCGCCCACATGGCACGACGAGTTCACCGTGCTCTACGAGGCGAGCCTGACCGTGCTCGAGGGCCTCTTCCACATCCAGGAGCACCTCGACGGGTCGCTCTCGTTCCGCTACTGCTGCCGCGCCGCTGTGTGCGGCTCGTGCGCGATGTACATCAACGGGCGCTACCGTCTGGCCTGCCAGACGAACGTCCGGCACCTCGCCGCCGGTGTGATCTCGGTCGAGCCGCTGCCGCACATGCCGCTGGTCAAGGACCTGGTCTGCGACATGGGCGACTTCTTCGCCAAGTACGAAGACGTCAAGCCGTGGCTGATCCGCAACTCGCAGACTCCCGAGAAAGAGATCCCGCAGTCGCCCAAGGAGCGCGCCAAGCTCGACATGCCGATCGACTGCATCCTCTGTGGGGCGTGCTACAGCTCGTGCCCGTCGGTGTGGGGCGACAAGGACTACCTCGGTCCGGCGGCGCTGCTGTCGTGCTACCGCTTCGAGGTCGACTCGCGCGACGAGGCGCGCAAGGAGCGCCTGCCGCTGTTCGACAACGAGAACGGCGCCTACCGCTGCCACACGATCACCAACTGCATCGAGGCCTGCCCGAAGGAGCTGAACCCGACGGAGGGTGTTCAGTGGCTGAAGGGTGCGGCCGTGCGGCGGCGCATCCTAGGACGCTGGAAGTAGCACGGCGGGCGCGAGGCGTTGGCAGGAGTCCGGCGGGCACGAGGCCCGGACCACGAGCATCGTCGCGAAGGGGCGCCGTCGGGCGCCCCTTCGCTGTTCAGTGGATGCGGTCGACGGTTGCGAGGAACACGCCGAGCAGCGTCACGAGGGCGCCGAGTGCCAAACGGCGGCCGAGACGTTCGCGCAGCAGCACGACGCCACCGGCGATGGCGAAGATCGGCGAGGTCGCTCCGATGAGCACCGTCAGCACGGCCCCGATGTGCTCGATCACGAGGTAGTAAACGATGCTGAAGGTCGCCTCCAGCACACCGGCAGCCACGACGAGCCAGATGGTGCGCCGTCGCTCTTGTGGGGTGAGTCGGCGCGTCGCAAGGGGTGCGCGGCGCGCCAGCACGATGCCGGCCAGGAGAGCCAGGCCGAGTCCCTGACTTTGCAGGACCATGGTCACACTTGTACCGCCGACGGAGCGTTCGGCGAGCTGGATGAGCACCGGTCCCAGCCCCCACCCTACGGCCGTCAGTACCGAGAGCACGATCACCGCCGGCGCCGACCTCACCCATGGCCGTCGGGTGGTGAGGATGCCGTCGTCCATGGCGGACGCCGGTCTTGCGGCGACGTGCGCGGCCAGCGAAGACTGCTCGGGCAGCGCCAGCGGCGGCGGCTCGCCGACCGGTCCCGACGTTGCCGTCTCGCCTTCGTCGATCGCTCGCGAGATGAGGATGACGCCGGCGACGGCGATCAGGAGGCCGCTCACCGTGAGGCCGCCGAGCGCGCCGCCGACGAGCACGACCGCGAACAGCGCCGTGAACAGCGGATCGGTGCTCGTGATGGGCGTGACGACGCTCACCCGACCGGAGCGCAGGGCGTAGTAGTAGAAGTTGAAGGCCAGGAGCCAGATGACGACGGCCGAGACGGCGATGTAGCCTGCAGCCGCCCAGGTCATGCGGTACGTCAGGCCCCATCCGTGGAGCAAGGTCAAGGGTGTCGTCACAAGAAGAATGGTGATCAGCGACGCGACGCGCACCAGCATGTTGGTCGCCAGCGGGTCAAGGTAGACGAGGACCCGCTTGTTGACGATCACGATCGCCCCCCAGCAGGCGGCCTCGAAGAACGCTGCGCCGACCCAGAAGATGAACGCCGTCGAGATTCTCTGCCTCCTGTTCTGCGACCTCTCAAACTCATCGTATTCCTTGACGTACCCGAACGGCCACTGCCCGGCAGTGGCCGCCTTCGGCCACGGGCTTCGGTGGGGCCGGCGCCCTCACGGTGCTTGGTGGTCGTCGTCTCTTATCATGTTCGTTTGACGGGCTCGCGTGGCGGGAAGGAACTCGACAGTGCGCCGTGGGCGCATCCCACACTGCTGCGGTGAACACACGGGAGAGAGCATGCAGACGAAGATCGGAGGCACCTGGCTCGAGATCGTCGCGGGCGACATCACGCAGCTTGAGATCGACGCGATCGTCAACGCCGCCAACGACCACCTGTGGATGGGCGGCGGCGTGGCGGGAGCCATCAAGCGCGTGGGCGGTCAGGTGATCGAGGACGAAGCCAGGGCGCAGGGCCCCATCGCGCTCGGCGACGCGGTATCGACCACGGGCGGTGCCCTGAAAGCGCGCTGGGTCATCCACGCCGCCGTCATGAGCCAAGACCTGAAGACAAGCGCCACGATCATCGGTGACGCCACCAAGCGGAGTCTTGAGGTCGCCGAGATGCTGGGCGCGCGCAGCGTCGCGCTGCCGGCCTTCGGCACGGGAGTCGGCGGCTTCCCGCTCTACGCCTGCGCCGACATCATGGTCGCCAAAGCGCGTGAGCATCTCGTCGAGCATCCTCGCAGCGGCTTGCGCCGGGTCGCGTTCAGCGCGTTCGACGAGGTCGCCAAAGCCGCGTTCACGAACGCGCTGGCCGGCCTCAGCCGGTTCACCGGCCAGCCACACCGGCGAGTCTCAGCCGGTTCACCGGCTAGCCACACCGGCGAGTCTCAGCCGGTTCACCGGCCAGCCGCACTGACGCGTATCGGACGGTTCACCGGTTGACCGCGTCGGCCGGCTCTCCGATACCGGGGTCGGACCCTCCGTACACCCACCGGATCAAGAAAGGCGCCACAAACGTGGTGAGCACGACCATGCCGACGACCGCGGTGTAGACGTCGTCGCCGACCATCTGCGCCGAGAGGGCGATGCCGGCGACGACGATGCCCACCTCGCCGCGAGGCACCATGCCGACGCCCACCTCGTTGGCGGTGCGTCGCCCCTCGCCGGCGGCGCCCAGGGCGCCGCCGGCGTACTTGCTGACCACCGCCACAACGGTCAAGGCCAGCATCGCGAGGACGATGGACGCGTCGCCGAAGGCGCGGAAGTCGATGAAGCTGCCCATGAGCACGAAGAAGAAGGGCACGAAGAACACGGCCAGTCCGTCGAAGCGTCGCTCCACCGGACCGTAGTCTTCGAGCTCCGAGAGCATCAGCCCGGCCAGGAAGGCGCCGATGATGGCCGCCAGGCCGATGCGCTCGGCGAGCAGGGACAGCGCGAGCATCACCGCGATCGAGATCTCGAAGAGCAGGTTCACGCCGAGACGCCGCGCCACTGCCGTGGCGCGTGCGGCGAGGCGGGGACCCAGTACGACGGCGAAGCCCACGAAGCCGGCCGCCTCGACGGCCAGCACGAGCAACTCGAGCAGGTTCGTGCTGCCCGAAGCGATGTCCTTGACCAGCACGAGCAGGATGAGACCGAGTACGTCGTCGAGGACGGCCGCGGCGAGGATGATGCGCGCCGACCGTCGCCGCTCGAAGCCGAGGTCGCGCAGCACCCGGATCGTGATGCCGACCGACGTCGCGACGAGCGCCGTCGCGACGAACAGGCTCTCGACGGCCGGGAAGCCGAGCGCCGCAGCCGTGAGGTAGCCCAGCGCGAACGGGAAGGCCACGCCCAGGAAGCCGACGCGGATCGCTGCGTTGCGCACGACGAAGAGTTCCTGGGTGCGGGTCTCGAGACCCGCCTGAAAGAGGAGGAAGATGACGCCGAGCTCGGCGAGAGCGTCGAGGAACTCGGTATGACGCACGACGTCGAGAAGATGCGGCCCCAGCAAGGCGCCGGCCAGCAGCTCGCCGATCACCGACGGGAGTCGGAGCGCCGTCGCCAAGCTGCCCAACGCGCGCGCGACCACGAACGCGGCCAGCACTTGCAGAAGGATGTCAGTCGTGTCGCTCGACATGCTCTCGCCTCACGAGAGGATCGCGCCTCCGCACCCGCCCTTTGGGCGATCCTATGTGCTCGCGCCTCGGGTCGCCAGAGGCGAGGGTGCCGCGCAACCGAGGCGTGTTCTGAGGCGGTAGCGGGATCTCCGCCCCGTCGCCGCGGGGCGCTCTTTTGACGATGGCGGACCGTCGTTCCGGCGACGGCGCATCATCCTTCTGGTAAGGGGAAGCGCCGCTCTCGGTAAGGGCGATGGGCTGGGCCCCCGGGCCCGCTAGAGTGCCAGGTGGTGGCGCGCGGCGAACGCCTTGGCCAGACCGACGGCGCCGGTGAGCATCATGTCGCCGAACGGCGCCGCATAGATCACCGGCAGCGAGGTGCCGGTGATCAGCGCGCGATGCGGGCCCGTGACGAAGATCGGCAGGCCGGCGGGCACGGGGCCGCCGAGGGCGGCCCCGTGCCCGCCGGCCTCGCGCACCTCGTCGTTGTTCAGCTCGCCGGCCAGGAAACGCACGATCAGGCTCTCGAGCGAGAGCCCGTCGAGCTGCGCGGTATGATGCTCGAACACGCCGGCCAGCCGACCGCCAAGGGCGACGGCGCAGATCGTGTGTCCGTTGCCGACGTTCACGAGCACGGTGTCGTCGATACCCTCCTCGAGGGCGCCGAACAACGCCGCGGGGCCGGTATCGGCGGCCATCACGCGGGGGATGCCGGCGAGCAGGCCGGCCGCGGCGCGCATCCTGGTGAGCTCCGCGGGGATCTCTGGGAGGGTGTAGAAGAGCTCGTCGACACGACACGCGGCTGCCAGCGCCCGCTCCCACAGCTGGAAGCGGAAGACGCGGTTGGAGCCGTGCGGGTTGAAGCCATGGTCTTGCACCGCGACTGCTCCGCCCGAGAAGGCCGGCTCGACGCCCAGGCCGGCGAGCGCGCGCATGAGGGCGTCGAGGTCGATGTCGCCTGAGCGCACGTCGCGCGCCCCGCGCAGGAGCGCGTGGCGCGCCTCGTCCTCGCTGACCAGCATTACGCCGCGGCCCTCGACGTGCTCGAGGTTGTCGGCGAAGGTCAGGGCGGCCTCTTCGGTAGCGAGGAACGGCAGGCCGGCGGCGACGTGATCGTGCATGGCGCTCGTCGAGGCGCCGCCGCCCATCAGCGCCCCGCGGAAGACGACGGTGGCGCAATGTGCCGTGGCGTCGCGGATCTCACGAGCCACGATCTGCGTCCGCGAGGGCACGACCAGCTTGATGAAGTTCTCCGGTGGGCGCCCGGGTTCGGCAATGAGGATGTCGGCCGTGCCCAGTCCGACGTCGATCGCGAGGATGCGCTCGGTGGTCATCTTCTGAACCGCAACCGCCACACGTTGAGCATGGCCTCGAGGGCGATGGCGTTCGACATCTTGGACGAACCCACCTTACGGTCGACGAAGATGATCGGCACTTCGTCGATGCGAAAACCGAGCTGCCAGGCGCGGTAGGTCATCTCGATCTGGAACCCGTACCCCGCCGTCTGGATAGCGTCGAGGTCGATCGTCTCGAGCACGTGGCGCCGGAAGCACTTGAACCCGCCCGTGACGTCGTGCACGGGCAAGCCCAGGATGGTGCGGGCGTAGAGGCAACCTCCGCGGCTGATCACCCGTCGGGACACCCCCCAGTTCTCGACGCCGCCGCCACGCACGTACCGTGAACCCAGCACCACGTCGGCGCCGTCGTCGATGCGCCGGATGAAGTCGGGGAGGTAGCCGGCGTCGTGCGAGAGGTCGGCATCCATCTCGAACAGCAGGTCGGCGCCCTGTGCCAGCGCGTGCCGGAAGCCGGCGATGTAGGCCTTGCCCAAGCCCTCCTTGTCGGCACGATGGAGGACCTCGACGTCGGGCAGCTCGAGAGCCAGCTTGTCGGCAAGCTCCCCGGTCCCGTCGGGCGAGTCGTCGTCGACCACGAGTGTGTGTAGCTGAAGCCCGTGGCCGTCGGCGACCTCGCGGATGCGCGTGAGTGCGTCGCGCAGGTTCTCGCGCTCGTTATACGTAGGGAGGACGATCGTGTTCACGGTGGCTCAGTATACCGTGCCTCGTCGTCTGTCGCCGGGCACGACCGACTGGGGAGGGCGTGGACCGAGGGCGCCGTCGTCCTCACGACAAGCTTCGTGCTGCCCGTCACGTCGGCGCTCACGCGGGTGGTCGCGATCACCCTTCGGCGACGGGTAGGGTCTCGTTCGCCGGCCTCACTCTCGTAAACCTCACCCTCGACTTTACCTTGAGAGTTTGCCCCACAACAGTCCTGCAGGAACCCTTGCATCGGGGGACAATAGGGTACATATTGTTGTCCCCACTTGCTGGGACCACAATATGTAGTGGAGGCCGAGCCGATGCGCTGTCCGTACTGCGGGACCGTCGAGAGCCGTGTCGTCGATTCGCGCGACTCCGAATCGGGGGATGCGATCCGTCGCCGCCGCGAGTGCGAGCACTGCGGTCGGCGCTACACGACCTACGAGCGGGTCGAAGAAGCGCCGTTGATCGTGGTCAAGCGCAACGGCTCCGAAGAGGTGTTCGCGCGCGCGAAGGTGCTCAACGGTTTGCTGCGCGCCTGTGAGAAGCGCGGCATCGCGCTGGGGCGCATCGAACGCGTCGCCGACGAGATCGAAGGCGAGCTGCGCCGCGACTCGACGCGCAAGGTGACATCGGTCGAGATCGGCGAACGGGCGTTACATCATCTCAAAGAGCTCGACAAGGTGGCGTACATCCGCTTCGCTTCGGTGTACCGGCAGTTCGAAGACATCGACGAGTTCCAGGAGGAGCTCGCCAGGTTGTAGACGGCGACGCCCCTGGGGAGTGCCGTCGGCGGTGGCGCCGGGGGCGCGCGAGGGGCAACGAGCAAGAGAGCACGACGGGACCGCTCGACGGTCGCAACGGCCAAGAGACGAGGGGCATGACGAAGATGGAACACGTGATCGAACTCTCTGCCAACGCGTTGAAGGTGCTGCAGCGGCGGTACCTCAAGAAGGGCGAGAACGGCGAGATCCTTGAGACCCCCGAAGAGATGTTCCGCCGCGTCGCGCGCACCGTGGCCGAGTCCGAGCGGCTCCACAACCCCGCCGCTCCGGCTCACGAGTGGGAAGAGACCTTCTACGCGCTCATGACGAGCCTCGAGTTCCTGCCCAACAGTCCCACCCTCATGAACGCCGGCCGCGAGCTCGGCCAGCTCTCGGCGTGCTTCGTGCTGCCCGTCGACGACTCCATGGAATCCATCTTCGAAGCCATCAAGAACACCGCCCTCATCCACAAGAGCGGCGGCGGCACCGGCTTCAGTTTCTCGCGCGTGCGTCCACAGAACGACGTCGTGCTGTCCACCAAGGGCATCTCTTCGGGCCCGCTCTCGTTCATGAGCGTCTTCGACGCCGCCACCGAGACGATCAAGCAGGGTGGTACGCGCCGCGGCGCCAACATGGGCATCCTGCGCGTCGACCATCCCGACATCCTCGACTTCATCATGGCCAAGCAAGACGAAGACAAGCTCAACAACTTCAACATCTCGGTGGCGGTCACCGACGACTTCATGCGCGCCGTCGAGGCCGACGAAGAGTATGCGCTGGTCAACCCGCGCAGCGGCGACGTGGTCAAGAAGCTCAAGGCGCGCAAGGTGTTCAGGTCGATGGTCACCATGGCCTGGAAGCACGGCGACCCGGGCATCGTCTTCATCGACCGCATCAACGAGCACAACCCCACGCCGCACGTCGGCGCCATCGAAAGCACCAACCCCTGCGGTGAGCAGCCGTTACTGCCGTACGAGTCGTGCAACCTGGGTTCCGTCAACCTGGCCAAGGTCGCGGCCGACGGGCGCATCGACTACGGCGAACTGGGACGCATCGTCAAGACCTCCGTGAGGTTCCTCGACGACGTCATCGAGGCGAACCATTACCCTCTACCTGAGATCGAGGCCATGACCAAGGGCAACCGCAAGGTCGGTCTCGGCGTCATGGGCTTCGCTGACCTGCTGCTCTATCTCGGGGTGCCGTACGACTCCGAACAGGCCGTACAGACCGCAGCCGAGGTCATGGGTTTCATCCAGAACGAGGCGCACGCGGCCTCGCAGGAGCTCGCCGAGCAGCGCGGTGTCTTTCCCAACTACAAGGGCTCGGTCTACGACAGGCCCGACGGTCCCAAGATGCGCAACGCGACGGTCACGACGGTGGCGCCGACCGGCACCATCTCGATCATTGCCGGCTGCTCGAGCGGCATCGAGCCGCTGTTCGCGGTGTCGTACGTGCGCGCCAACGTGCTCAACGACGAGCAGATGGTCGAAGCGCACGCGTACTTCGAAGAGGTGGCGCGCCGCGAGGGCTTCTACTCCGACGAGCTCATAAAGCGCATCGCCGATCGCGGCACGGTGCGCGGCGCCGAGGGCGTGCCCGAGCAATGGCAGCGCGTCTTCTCGACCGCTCACGACATCACGCCGGACTGGCACGTCCGCCTGCAGGCTGCCTTCCAGAAGCACACCGACAACGCCGTGTCGAAGACGGTCAACTTCCCCAACCAGGCCACGGGCGACGATGTCGAGAAGGTCTACATGCTGGCCTACAAGACGGGCTGCAAAGGCGTCACCATCTACCGCGACGGCAGCCGTTCCGAGCAGGTGCTCAACGTCGGTCAAGGCAAGAAAGGCAACGGCCGCAGCACGGTGGCCGGCATCGCCACGACCCGGCCGTCGCGGCCCAAGCTGCTTACCGGCGAGACCGAGCGCATGGAGACCGGCTGCGGCAAACTGTTCATCATCATGAACGACGACGAGTACGGCCCGCGCGAGGTCTTCGCCAATATGGGCAAGGCCGGCGGCTGCGCCTCATCCAACACCGAGGCGCTCGGTCGCCTCATCTCGCTTGCGTTCAAGAAGGGCGCCACGGCCGCCGAGATCGTCGGGCAACTCAAGGGCATCCGCTGCCACGTGCCGTATGGGATGGGTCCCAACGCTACGCTCTCGTGCGCCGACGCGATCGGTAAGGCCATCGAGCGTCGCTACATCACCGGAGCCGCCACCGCGGCCGTGGCGCCGCCCGAGCCGCAGCTCTCGCTCGTCGAGGTCGCCCAGGGCGCCTGCCCCGACTGCGGCGGTTCGATCGAGCACGAGGGCGGCTGCGTCGTGTGCCGGCTGTGTGGATACTCGAAATGTGGTTGAGCCGGCGTCTGCTCGGGGGCCGGTTTCACTCGCTTACGCATTGCGGGTAGAGTAGAAGCGAGACTCCGCCGGCGTGCGTGCGGGGGTGGCCCTCGGCGGCACCCTCGCGCGCACGTCGGCGGAGCCCTTCGCGCAGCCGACAAGGAGGATCGGATGGCCGACAAGATGAAGCCCGAAGCCGAGATCAAGCCGGGCGGCGTCACGATCGCCGACAACGTGGTCGCCAAGATCGCCCACCAGGCGTGCCGCGACATCGAAGGCGTGCACGCCATGGGCGGGGCGACCTCGCGCGCCTTGTCGAGTCTCGCCTCCAGCGTCCGCGGCGGTGAGAGCCGTACGCAGGGGGTCAGCGTCGACGTGCGCGACGATGTGGTCGACATCGACATCACCATCGTGGTCGACTACGGCGTCAACATCTCGAGCGTCGGCGAGACGTGCCGGGCGGCCGTCCAAGAGAAGGTCGAGGGAGTCACGGGCCTCAAGGTGCGCGCCGTCAACGTGGTCGTGAGCGACATTCACTTCCCGGAGGACACAGCTGGCAAGAGCGGCCCACAGGCCTAGCCGCTCCGCCGGCCGGGTCCTTCTCGACGCGCTGAGTGCGCTCGTCGCGGCCGTCTTCCTGCTCGTCGTCGGCCTCGTCGCGGCGGCGCTTGCCTTGCAGCTCTTCGCCGCCTCCAGCGGCCATCGCACCTCGCCGTGGCGCTACCTGGACCTGTCGCACTCGCACCTTGTGCGCGCGCTCCTGCTCGCCGGCGGCATGATCGCCCTGGCGCTGGTCATTGTGCTCGAGCTGCGCCGGCGCGAGAACCTCATTGCCGTGAGCGTCGCCGGCTCGGGCTCCGTCGTCTTGCCGAGCGCGGCCGTCGAGCGCCTTCTCGAGCATGCGGTGGTCGCCCACACCGAGGTCGTCGCTGCCCGCGTGCAGGTGACGACGCACGATGGGCGCCTGGCAGCCGGGATCTGGGCGGCGCTGCGTCCCGGGGCCGACGCAGAGAAGATCGAGACAGATGTACGCCGCGAGGCGACGGACGTGCTGGGGCGCATGGGGTTCCCGCTCGACGGACCGCAGGTCCGCCTCAAGGTGCTGCGCGTGCGCGAACTGCGGAAGTACCTGTAAATGAGTCGTTCGGCGCGCATCGTCGTCGTCGCGCTCGCCGTGTTCCTGCTCGCCGGCGCTGCCGTGGCGTCGGTCCGCGAGGTCGCGCTCATGGCCGACTCGCATCTGGTCTGGAAGCTGCCATCGTGGTGGTACGATCTGCCGCGCGAGACGGGCTGGAGGAGCGCCGTCGCGGGCGGCATCGCTCTGGCCGTGGCCATCCTGTGCTTCGTGCTGCTCGCTCGAGGCGGCGGAAAAGGGCGCACCCAGGCTCGCGACGTGCGCCTCGGTGATCCCGGGTCGCAGATCGTCGTGCGACGCGGCGCCCTCGAGGCGCTTGTGCGGCGCGCGGTGGCGCGCCACGTACCCGAGGTGCGCGACGTCCAGGTGCGACTCGCCGGCGCTCGGGGTGGCTTCTCCGTGCGCATCGGCGGCGGCGTGACCCCGGTCGACCTTGCCGAGCTCCACGCGCGCGCGTTCGGCGTCGTGCGCGACGAGCTGCACACCGCGACGGGGTTGGCTCTCACACGCCTCGACATCGCGGTCGACGCGTTCTCGCAAGAGACGGGAGGAGACTGATGCGGATCAAGTACATCGCGCTCATCGCCGGGCTCGTCATCGGCTTCGTGTGGATGGCGGTCGGCTTCGAGAGGCTCGTCGTCGTGCTCGTCTTCGGCCTCGTCGGCTACGTCGTCGGGCGTGTGCTCGAGGGCGAGTTCGACGTGCAGCGCTTCATCGACGAGCTGCGCCGCAAGTAGCCCACCCGAGGCGCGGCGAAACCGATGGCTGTCCGCGAGGCACAGAAAAAGAGACCTGATCGTCATCAGGTCTCTTTGAGAAGCGGATCCGCGCCGCGGACCCAGCCTTCTCCACGGCGTCACTATACCCTTCGGCAAGGTGTCTCACAACCGTTCATGAGCCCTGCCGTCCGGCCATGACCGTCGATCTCGCCGAGCTCTTCCGTCCCGACCTCGTCGCTTCTGACCTCGACGGCACGTTACTGCCGCCCGACCAGCGACTGACCGCAGCGACGACTGCCGGGGTGCGCCGCCTGCGCGAGGCCGGCATACCGTTCGTCATCTGTACCGGACGCATGCTGCGTAGCGCGCGGCGCATGGCCGGCCGGCTCGGTTTGATCCAAGGTCCCATGATCTGCTATCAGGGGGCGCTCGTGGCCGATCTGGCGAGCGGTGAGTGGCTCATGCATCGGCCTCTGTCGACTCCACTTGCGGTCGAGGTGATCGAGCACGTGCGCGAGCTGGGGTGCCAGGTGAACGTCTACGTGAACGACGAGTTCTACGTCGAGGTCGTCGGCGAGTGGGCGCGCGGATACGCCGAGTATGCCGAGGTGCCCGTGAACGTCGTCGGCGACTTGGTCGCCCTTGTCCAGACGCCGCCGACCAAGATCGTCATCGCGACCGACCCGGCCGCTGTCGATGTGCTGCTGCCGAAGCTCCAGGGCCGCTGGAGGGGGCGGCTCTACGTGACGCGATCCCTGCCGCAGTACATCGAGGTGTGCGACCTGCGCGCCACCAAGAGCAACGCGCTGGACCATCTGTGCACCGAGCTCGGCCTACGGCCGGAGCGCTGCGTCGCCTGTGGCGACGGCCTCAACGACGTCGACATGCTGCGCTGGGCGGGCATGGGCGTGGCGATGGCGCAGGCGGCGCAGGTCGTAAGAGACGCGGCCGATGTCGTCGTCAGCCCGGACGACCTGGGTGAGCTGTTCAGCCGGCTTGCCGCGCTGGCCTAAACACGGCCGGGCGGGCGAGGTGTGGCCTGAAGGCCACACCCCGCCCGCCCGTTTGACTCCGGGCCCTACCGCATCGTCACGGCCGCATCGTCACGGCCGCATCGTCACGGCTGCATCGTCACGGCACCGTCACCTTGACCGGCGCCGAGTTCGAGGCGAGGTTGATCGTGCTTCCCGAGAAGTGGGCGCGGAACGCGTGCGACCCGCTGGTGGCCGACCAGGTGAAGCCGAAGCCGCTGGCCAGCGTGACGTGGTCGCGCTTGATCTTGACCCAGTTGCCGCCCCGCAGCTCCTCGAGCCACACCGTCGCCGACGGTTGTTCCGGGAAGACTCCTCCCTTGAGCGTCAGGCGATGCCCGGCGATCCTGGAGAGCCTCAGCGTGACGCGAGCCCTGACGTGCACCGTGCGCGTCACCTTGCCGGCCAGGAAGTTGTCGTTGCCGTCCCACGCGACGGCGAGCGTGCCGTTCTTCGTGAGGCGACGCACCCCGTAGTGGAAGCGCGCGACGCCGTACCGATAGTCGGCCGGCACGGTGGCGAGCGTCGTCTCGGTCGCTGCACCGGCGGTGCGCCGGAGTATGTTCACGGTGCTGTCCTCGCGCGGACCCCAGAGCCAGCCGCGCAACATCACCGAGTCGCCGTAACCGATGGCGCGCGGGACGCGTGAGAGGGAGAGGCGCGGGGTGCGCTTCTCGACGTAGCCGTGCACGTACCAGTCGGTGGTAAGGTTGGCTTCGATCGTCTCGGGTTGGTCGCTGCCGTCGCCGTTCGTCCGATCCGGCGTGAAGAAGATGTCGAGCGCGTCGTTCTTGGTGTAGTCGGCAAGGCCGGCGACGCGGTCGGCCAATGTCGGCGGCTCTTTTGCGGTGCTTGTGTCGTCGAAGTAGCCGGAGTAGCCGTAGTAGCCCCAGTCGTCCCACCAGCCGCCGCGGGCGCCCATGACGGCGAGACGGCCACGGGCCGGAGTGCCCTTGGGGATGGTCAGGCCGGCGTTCACCGTCTGCAGATCCTGTTGACCGTACACGCGCAACGTGACAGCCAGGTCGTTGGCCCCGACCTTCAGCCCGCCCGGCACGGCGACGTCGACGATGGCCGCCGACTTGTGGATCGGTGAGATCTCACCCTTGAAGTCGACCGACTTGATGTAACCGGGGTAGATGCCGTAAGGGTCGGAGAGGAGCCTGTCGATGACCAGGTACGCCTCGTCGACCGGTTCCCAGTCGACGCCGTAGCGGCTGTCCCAGACGTTGCTGCGCGTCACCGTGTACTCCTGCGTGCCGTCAGAGACGACCACCGTGATCGTGCCGGTCATGTGGCCGGGGTAGCTCTCCATGTCGGTCGCCTGCCAGATGCCGGTAGCGATCGGCCAGGCCAGGTCGTAACTGAAGTCGCTCTGGTCGGCCACCCACTTGGCGACGTAGCTGGTGCTCGAGAACGTGGCGCCCGAGGGCTGCACGGTCACCTGCGAGGTCACCGGCACCTCGGTCGGCAGCGCCCCGATGAGGCCGCCGATGCCGCCGCGGCGGTCTTCGGTGAAGGTGCCGCGCAGGGCGCCCGGGGAGGCGAGCTTGTAGGGCTCGATGCTGCTCGGCCAGATGCCGTGCACGTAGGCGTTACAGAGTTCGGTTCCTGTCGCTCCCATCCACAGGAAGGGATGGCCGAACGCGACGAGCACGTCATCGTGAACGTAGGTGACGGTGCCCACGCCTCCTTCCCAGGTGTCGCCGCGAGTGAGCATGTCGGCGACCGCCGCTCCGGGTTCGAGCGGCGTCGTGAAGCCGGCGTCGTAAGCGGCGGCCGGCCCCGTCTGCACGTCGAGGCCGTGCGCGGCCATGCGCTCGACGAACTTGTCGAAGACCTTGCTGGTGTGCGGCATGCCGCCGACGGCGACGGTGGCGAGCGGGGCCATGACGGCGGTGTGTTTCTGCGGCGTGATCCGGCGCGCGGCTCGCGTGCTCGGCGCCACCGCGATCGCCTCGATCAGGCCGGCGCTCGTCTTGATCGGGTTGTCGAACTTCACGGTCGTGGTGGCTCCCGTTCCCATGTAGTCGTCCTCGACCTTCGACATCCACTCGATGGGCGTGGCCAGACCAGTGCCGTTGAGCGTGAACCAGTCGCCGTACGAGACGGCGCCGATGAGTTTGTCGGTGCCGCCGTCGTCGACGTAGAGGGGGCTGCCGCTCATGCCGGCGACGACGCCGCCGAGCGCGTCGAGAGAAGGCGCTTCGAAGAGGATGAGCGGGATGCCGTCGGGACCGGCTCCTGGCACGACGCTCAACACGGTCGCCGGGATGTCGGTGATGGTCGATCCCGACATCACGGTCTTGAAGGAGCCCGGCAAGCCGGTCGGAGGGGGCGAGGCGTCGAGCAACGCCTGCAGCTCGGCCGTGGTCAGCGTCGGCTCGGTGGGCGCGGCCGACGCGGGCGGCGCCGCGCCGAGAAGCACCGCGGCGACCAGCAGCAGCGCGAGCGATGCCAGAAGCACTGCCCGCAGCCGCGCCGGCGCGATGGGGTGTGGCGGAACGACCTGTGACATGCTGATCCTCCTCCTTACACGAGCGTGCGACGGCCGGGTGCCGCTCACGTTCGTGCACAGCCTACTTCACTTGGACCCGGATTCGTACGGGCTGCTTCGACGCCATGGTGGTGACGCCTGGGAGAAGGATCAGGTTCGCTTCGTGTCCCCGGCGGGGTCGCGCCGTGGCAAGACGGTAGGGAAGGCGAGCGCGCGGGAGGGTGGAGGCGCGGCGGAGGCCGCAAGACCGTCGTCAGGGGCCGGTGCGCTCAAGTGTCCAGTCGCCGTCGACGAGGCGAAGGGTGAACCGTCCGGCGCACATGGGGCACTTGAGCTGCGCGCTCTCTTGCGGGCGTACGCCGTAGTCGATCTGCCAGCCGCACATCGGGCAGAAGAAGATGACCGGTACGTCGTCGGCGGCGAAGGTCTCGATGAGTCTGCGCAGGCCGCGAACGTGGCCGGCTTCGGCGCGGGCGATGTCTTTGAACATCTCTTTCAGCTCGGGCTGTTGGACGCGCGCTGCGAACGTGCCGTAGAGCTTGACCGCGTTCTGCTCGAACTCGAGGTCGGAGGCAAGTTCGCGGAGCGCCCAGCGATAGCCGCGCTCGCCCATCACGCACGCTCTCCGCGGCCTCTGGAACGCCGAAAGGCAGCGACTCTCTCGTTCAACTCCTCGCGGTGATCGCTTTCGTTGCGGCGCAGCGCGTCCCAGAAGGCGATCAGGCGCGGGTCGGCGGTGGCGTCGCGCTGCCGCGTATAGCGCTCGACCGCTTCCTGCTCAAGCTGCAGCGCCTCGCGCAGGATCTCGATGTCGGACATGGTCTCCCTCGCAGTGTGCCCGGCCTCGGCGGTCGGCGGTTCGTGTTGATGGCGTGGTTCTCCCTCGCGGCGCGGGCTCGTCGTGAAGGTCTTGATCCTGATCAGGAGGTCCTTTCTGTCGGCTCCCTGCGAGTGTACCAGACGGTCAACGCCGTTGGCCGCGGGCGAGGGCGCAGCCGCCTGAGAGGGCAGTTCGGCGTTGGTCAACAGTGGCGGCGAGTGGTAACGGCGGCGGGACGCCGGCGTCGTTCGGCGGTTACATCGATAGTGGTAGACATCGCCTCCGACGGTTATAGTGTTGCACTGATGGGCGCCTACGATCTGGACATGGCCCGTTTGGGTCGCATCGGGGAAGCGTTGGGGGACGCGACCCGTCGTTCGCTCTACCGCCACGTCGTCGAGTCGACCGAGCCTCGCTCGGCAGGCGAGGTCGGCGCCGCGTTCGGACTGCACCGCACGGTTGCGCGTTCGCACCTGGAGAAGCTCGTTGAGATGGGTCTGCTACAGGTCGGCTTGCGTCGCCGGGCGCAGGGGGGGCGGCCGGCCAAGGTGTACTCGCCCTCCGAGGAGCGGCTCGAGATCCAACTCCCGCCGCGGCGGTACGAGTGGCTGTCGCGTCTACTGGTGCAGATCGTCAAGCGGATGCCGGGCGACCCCGTCGAGATCGCCGGCGAGGTAGGGCGCGACTTCGGTCGGGATCACGCCCGGGCTGTTCTCGTCGGCGGCGCCCTGGCCACGAGCTACGCCTACCTGACGCCGCATCGGGCGGCGCAGTGGTTGAGCGACAACGGCTACCGAGCGAAGCTTGCCGACGGCAAAGCTAACCACCAGGTCACCGTCGAGGTGGGCAACTGTGTCTACCGCGAGGTGGCTCCACTGGCGCCCGGTGTGGTATGTGCGCTCGACCACGGCATGTTCTGCGGCTTGATGGGCGTGTCGTGGGCGAGCATCCGGCAGACCGAGTCGATCCTCAAGGGCGACGAGATCTGCCGGCACGCGATCACGGTGTAGTCTTCCGGCCGCCTACGAAGAGAGTTCGGCGGGGAAGGGGTCCCACCCCGGGATCGCCTGCTCACCCTCGAGCGCGCGCAGGTCGGTGAGGTCCATGTTGACCTCGAGGATGCCCTTGTAGACTCCTTGGTCGTCGCGCAGCGCCGTGTAGCGTGTGAACCTGAAGCGTCCGTCCTCTTCGTGCCAGCCGTCGGCCGTCTCGCGCGTGCCGGCCTTGAACTCGGCGAGGATGCGCTCCAGGGTGTCGAGCGAGCTCTTGGGGTGGCAATCGCGTACGTCGCGCCCGATGTAGCGCGCGTCGCAGGTCTTGTAGGTGGGGCCGGACCAGTACCGCAGCACGTCGTTCTCGTCGGCGAAGCTCACGTCGCAGGGGAGGTTCCTGACGATCAGCCGCACCTGCTCTTCACTGAGCTTGCCCCGCTGGAAGTACATCGGCTCTCCTTGATCGGCCGCGTTGTCCTGAACGTGCCGATTGTATCGGAGTGGCGGATTTGCGGTGCGGCATGCACCGGCGAAGTCGCCGTGTGCGACGAATGTGACGAGCGCGTCGCGCGTGCGCATGCGCATGCGTCGTGTGTGACGCGCGCCGTGTGCGACCGCGCTCCTCGCGCCCCGGAAGCGCTAGCCGGCTGCGCTGGGCGGGTGCCTCGGGTGCTGCTTGAGGCGATGTGCTCCGCGACGCCGTACAACGGCGTCGCGGAGCACGTACTCGACTTGTCCGTTCACGCTGCGCAGCTCATCCTTGGCCCACGCCTCGAGCTCGTCCCAGAGGGCCCGGTCGATGCGCAGCAGGAACTTCTTGCGCGGCGCCATCAGGTGGTCCAGAAGGCAGTGGTCGCCCGATCCCGACACGACGAGCGCGCGGCGTTCGCCGGGGCAGGTCGTGACGAACTCACGTCAGGATCCCGTCCATGCCCGGCTCATGCGTAGAGCGTGCCGGTGTTGACGACGGGGTGCACCTCTGACTCGCCGCAGAGCACGACCATGAGGTTGCTCACCATGGCTGCACGGCGCTCCTCGTCGAGGTCGACGACCCGCTTCTCGGCGAGCTGACGCAGGGCCATGTCGACCATGCTCACGGCGCCCTGTACGATCTTCGAACGGGCGGCGATCACGGCCTCGGCCTGCTGACGGCGAAGCATGGCCTGCGCGATCTCGGGCGCGTAGGCCAAGTGGGTCAGGCGCGCTTCGTCGACCATCACGCCGGCCTTCGCCAGCCGCTCGCCGAGCTCCTCACGAAGAGCCCGCGAGACCTCGTCGACGTTGCCGCGCAGCGTGACCTCGGCTGTCTCGTCCTCGCCCCTGTCGTAGGCATAGGCGCTCGCCAGGTGGCGCACTGCCGTTTCGCTCTGCATGGTCACGTAGGCCTCGTAGTCGTCGACGTCGAACACGGCCTGGGCGGTGTTGCTGACGCGCCAGACGACCACGGCGGCGATCTCGATCGGGTTGCCGCGGCTGTCGTTGACCTTGAGCTTCTCGCCGTTCAGCGTGCGGGCGCGGAGCGAGATCTTATAACGGCCCAGCCCACCGCCCTGGCCGCCCTGGCCGCCCTGGCCTTTTTTCTTGCCGGCCAGCTGTTGGGCGGCAAGTCGTGCCACCGCGCTTCGGGACTGGCTGCTGCCGTTCGCGTAGAACGGGTTGCCCCAGAGGAAACCACCCTGGCGGACGGTGCCTTTATAGGCGCCGAAGAGGATCAGGACGCGCGCCTCGTTGGGCTGCAGCGTGAAGAAGCCCGGCATCGTCAGGAAGCTGAGTGTCCAGAGCAGCGTTCCGGAGATCAGCATCCAGAGGATGGGTTGAGTCTTCCCGTTCGATCCTGCCTCGCCTGCGGCGAGCGAGTAGACGAACAGCGCCGTGCCGCCCGCCAGCAGGGCTATGGTGACGGGCAGCATCACCCAGCCGCTCAACACCTTGACCACGCGCTCCTGACTCATCGTGACACCTCCGGTCGACGGCGAGCGGCACACCGCTCGTGAGATAGCAAAACGATATCATGGTCGAGCCACGGCGCAAGTACCCGTGGTCGCCCAGGGCGGGGGTGACACAGCAGAGAGGTCGAGATCGAGCCTGCCCGCGGTCGGTCGAAAGGGATAGGCGGTCCCAGTCAAGGGCCGACGCACACCTACCAAGCGCAACGTTCGCCGTTTTCACTCTACGAGAATGGCAAGCGCCGCCCCCCGCGGCGACGAGGATGAGGGAGCCCTCTCCCAGCAGAGCGTAGCTGACGACTTCTTCGACGCTTGGCCGCCACTCCCGGTGCGGCGCTCGAACCACGATCGGAAGGAAGTGGCGTTGGAGAAGCTGATCATCACGGCGGGCCTGACCGGCTCGCGGATCTCAAGGGAGATGACGCCGCGCATCCCCATCGCCCCCGACGAGACCGCGCGGGCCGGGGTAGATGCCGGGAAGGCGGGAGCGTCGGTGCTGCATGTGCACGTGCGCGGTCCGGAGACCGGCGTGGGTTCGCACAGGACATGGAGCTCTTGCGGATGGTCGCGGACCGCTTGCGCGCCGAGACCGACGCGATCCTCTGCCTGACGACGAGCGGCATCCCGGGTCGCAACCTTCCTCTCAGCGAACGCCTGGCATCGCTTGAGCTTCGTCCTGAGTTGGCCTCGTTCGACGCCGGCTCGATCACCACGCCTGCGGGAGTGTTCCTCAACTCGCCGGAGTCCCTCGACGCGCTTGCCCGGCGAGCGCTCGAAACCGGCGTCAAGCTCGAGTTCGAGTATTTCGACGCCGGCATGGTCGCGACGTGCCTGCGTTACCTCGAGCCAGGGCTCCTGCGGCCGCCGCTGCACTTCCAGTTCGTGCTGGGCAGCCCGTTCGGCATGCCCGCCGCAGCGGCCGCGCTGGTCTAGCTCACCGACCTGATCCCCCCGGATGCGACCTGGTCGGTCATCGGCATCGGCAAGGCACAGCTTCCCATGGCCAGGGGAAGCCACGTGCGCGTGGGCCTCGAGGACAACATCTCCTACGGGAAGGGCGTGCCCGCGACCGGCTCGGCGCAGCTGGTCGAACGAGTCGTGCGCATCGCGGGAGAGATGGGTCGCGAGGGGGTCGCGAGGTGGCGACGGCCGGCGCAGCACGGCGCCTGCTCGGCCTCGCCGTTGTGGGGGCGGGGACGGCGCGCATGCGCGCCGTCCCCGCCCGATCCCGAGGCTCCTCTCTGGAGAGAGATCTGCGCTAGACCGCGGCGCCGGCCCGTTGCAGCAGCGGCTCGACCGGCACCATGTGGCGCCGGAAGCCGAGCTTGTCGGGCGACAGGCCGATGGCCACGCCGACGACCTGGGAGAGGTAGAGCACGGGGATCTTGCGGAAGGCCGAGTCGGCCGCTGCGATCTCGTCTTGCCGCGTGTCGAGGTTGGCCTGGCAGAGCGGGCAGGCGCACACGACCATGTCGGCACCCACGGTCGTCGCGTCGCGCAGGATCTTCTTCGTCAGAGCGACGACCACCGACTGCTCGCACAGCGCCAGTGAGGCGCCGCAGCAGTCGGTCTTGTACGACCAGTCGAGCACCGTTGCGCTCATCGCGCGCAGCAGGTCGTCCATGTGTGTCGGGTATTCGGGGTCTTCGGCGAGCGTGGTCTTGGGCGGACGCGTGAGCAGGCAGCCGTAGTAGGCCACAGCCTTGAGGCCGCTCAGCGGGCGCACCGTGCGCGCCTTGAGCTGGTCGACACCGACCTCGTTGTAGTAGACGTCGATCAGGTTGTCGACACCGACGCCGCCCCCGTAGACGCGGCCGATCACGCGCGCGATGTCGTCTTTCATGTGCTCATCCTCGAGCTCGCTGACGGAGACCATGAACCGTGAGAAGCAGGCGGCGCACGGCACGGCGACCGTGTCGAGGCCCATATCGGTGACCTTCGCCAGCTCGTTCGCCGGCAGGGCCGCCGCCAGCAGCCGGTTGGTGGCGTGCGCGGCCGTGTTGCCGCAGCAGACCCAGTCGGGGATCTCGGTGAGTTCTAGACTCAGGGCAGCGGCCGAAGCCCGGAACGATTCGTCGAGCTCCTTCGCCGTACTGTGCAGCGAACAGCCCGGATAGTAGGCAAGCTTCTTCGTCGTGGCCGCCATCACTCACCCGCCTTGATGCGCGCGCTCGTGCGGTGCTCGGCCTCGATCCTCTCGGCCTCGCGGCGCATGCGCTTTATCTGTGCGCGGTCGCCGAGCGTCGGCGTGAGCGAGAGCTTGCCTTTGAGGAACATCTTCGCGCCGAGCAGCACGTCGTCCATGGCCGTCGCGGGCTTCGTCATCTTGTAGCGCGCGATCAGCTCGATCTCGTAGAGTCGGCCCCAGCGCGAGATCGAGTCGCAGTTGAGCCTGAGGATATCGGCGAAGGGGGCGTCTTTGGGCACCAGGCCTTCGCGTCGCGAGATCATGCGCAGCTCGTCGATCACCCCGGCCACGTCGATGCCCTGTGGGCAGCGCGTGGTGCAGGTCTGGCAGCCGGTGCACAGCCAGATGAACTTCGCGCCGACGATGGTCTGCAGATCGCCCAACTGCACGGCCCGCATGATCTGCGCCGGATGCAGGTCGGCGTACTCGGCCACCGGGCAGCCTGCCGTGCAGCGCTTGCACTGGTAGCACGTGTTGGCGTTGGTCCCGGCTTCGACCGCGACCGTCTTGGCCAGCGCGGCGCTCGGCGCGGTCATGTCGCGCTCCCTGTCTCTACGTGGGCGGCGTGTGCCGTCGCGCTCCTCACGCACGTGGCGTGTGCCGTCGCGCTCATCGCACCCTCCTCACGCCACCGTCGGCCGCGGTAGCAGCCCGGCCGCCTCGACGATCTCGGGCACGGCCGGCTCCCACTCGACGGCCATGATGTGCACGCCGGCGACGCCCTCGATCTCGGCGAGCTCCTTGATCATCTCGACGGCGAGCCTCTTGCCTTCGGCTTGCTGCGGCTCACCCTTGTCTCTGGCGGCAATGCGGTCGACGATCTCTTGTGGAACGTCCATACCGGGCACGTGGTTCTTCATGTACTTGGCCATGCCGGCGCCCTTGATGGGAGTGATGCCGGCGAGGATCTTGATCTCTTGGTGGAGGCCTTCGGCGCGCACCTGCTCCATCCACGTCTTGAACTTGGGGATGTTGAAGATGCACTGCGTCTGCACGAAGTCGGCGCCGGCGATGATCTTCTTCTTCAGTCTGTGGACGCGGAACTCGAAGGGGTCGGCGAACGGGTTCTCGGCGCAGCCGATGAAGAGCTCGGGTGCGACGGGCATCTCTTCGCCGCACTGGAACTTCTTGTCGTCGCGCATGTCTTTGAACATGCGGATGAGCTGGAGGCTGTCGATGTCGTGCACACCCTTCGCCTGCGGATGGTTGCCGAAACTCATGTGATCTCCGGTCAGGCAGAGGACGTTCTTGATGTTGAGCGCTGCAGCGCCGAGGATGTCGGCCTGCATGGCGAGCCGGTTGCGGTCGCGGCAGGTCACCTGCATGATGGCCTCGACGCCGTTGTCTTGGGCGATGTGGGCGGAGGCCATCGAGCAGATACGTACCACGGCCGTCTGGTTGTCGGTGATGTTGACGGCGTCGACGTAGCCGGCCAGCAGCTTGGCTTTCTCGGCGATCACGGTGCCGTCGGCGCTCTTGGGCGGGCCGCACTCGCCGGTGACCGAGAACGTGCCCTCGCTGAGGATGCGCTGGAGCCTGGAGCCGGACTTCAACGTGACGGTGCTCATACCGGCTTCGCCTCCTCGCGGACCATCTTGCGCGGGCCGCCGCTGTTGGACTTGCTCCAGTCCTTGGGCGGCGTGATGGCGAGGATGAGGTCTTCGCGCCCCTGCGCGTAGAGCTTGTCGTAGATGAGCTGCCAGGCGCAGTCGATCTCTTCGTTGTTGGGGCCGGTGACCTCGCACTTGCCACCGTGCGAGCCGCCGCAGGGCCCGTTGAGCAGGCTCTTGGAGCAGCGCACGATGGGGCAGATGCCGCCTGTTGCGCCCAGGACGCAGTCGCCGCAGGCGCCGCAGCGTTCGAGCCACACGGCGTGCTCCTGCGGCATGCCCAGCATGTTGGTGTTGACGGCCGGCAGCACGAGCGTGTCGGCGAACTTCTCGGCCATCGACTGGATGCCGATGCCGCAGGCCATGCTGAGCACCACGGGGTACTCGGCGACCTTGTCGGCGATCATGTCGAGGTACTCCCACTCGCACTGGCGGATGGCTGCCGTGTGCTCGCAGGTCAGCTCGCGCCCGTCGGCCTGAGCCTTCATGCGCAGCTCGCTGGCGAGGATCTCGGCCTCTTTCTCGCCGCCGGTGAGGCAGACGGCGACGCAGGTCTCGCAACCGGCTACGAGGACCTTCTCTCGGCCCTCGATGAGCGCCAGGATCTCGTCGAAGGGCTTGCGTTCCGCAGTGATCATTGCGCTTGTCCTTCCTCAACGGTGTTGGCATCGGTAGGATGCGTCATCGCGGCGACCGGATCCCCCGCCGCGGGAGCTGTATGCGTGGTCGCGGCGGCCGAGCGCTCGGCGGCGGGGACGGCGCGTTGGTCGTGCGGCGGCGTCCCTGTGACCCCGGCGACGGCGGCCTGGGCCGCCTCGGCCGGAGAGGTGCCGTCGCGGCGCAACGGGTTCGGCCCGAGGCCCTTGATACGTTCGGTGAACTCGGTGGCCACCTCGGCGAAGCGTGGGCCCATGGCTGAACTCATGTTGTACATCTCGACTCGCTCAGGCTCGATGCCCATCTCGGCGAGGAGCGTCTTCACGTAGCCGATACGCTTGCGCGCCCAGAGGTTGCCTTTCAGGTAGTGACACTCGCCTTCCATGCAGCCGGCGGCGTAGACGCCGTCGGCGCCGGCTTCGAGCGCCTTGAGGATGTGGATGACCTCGAGCTTGCCGGTGCAGGGCAGCTTGATGATGCGGATCGTCGGCGGGTACTGCAGGCGCATGCCGCCGGCGAGGTCGGCCGCCGCGTAGGCGCAGTAGTGACAGGCGAAGACGATGATCTCGGGAGTGAAGTCGGTCACGGCCGCACCTCCTGGGCGACGAGC